>ERZ808051.2054-NODE-2054-length-11129-cov-6.838310_pt1 | contig 11129 bp, 11 predicted proteins | sample MGYA00380199_ERZ808051 | MGnify/ENA primary metagenome ERZ808051 (study PRJEB31490, sample SAMN06133391) | mouse gut metagenome | isolation source: J11 | host: mice | place: China: Chengdu | collected 2015-05 ...
TCAAGCGTATGCTCCGCGAGGAAGTCCGCCGGATGATGGCTGACGAGTAAGCGGCGCATGAGCAGGCCGGGAGCCATGAGGCCCCCGGCTTTGCCATGTCGATTTTTTGAATATTCTGTGAACTGTATTAAAAAATCCTTGACAACTCGTCACAGGCAAGACAGCTAAGTCGATTTTGGTGTCCACTGCTGTCCGATTGGCCCCTTTCAATCTGCCTCAGATTCAGGCCATTACAACCCAGGATGACATGGACCTCTATACCCTGGGGGAAAAGAAATGTGCGTTGTACGCCGTCATACCAGATAACGATAGCACCTTTAATTTTTTGGTGAGTCTCCTCTACGCCCAGGCGTTCCAGGCCCTGTACTACAGCGCCGACCAGATCCACCATGGGGCCCTACCCTGCCACGTCCACTTCGTGCTGGACGAGTTTGCCGCCATGCCCCTGCCAGGCTTCACCCGTGAGCTGGCCACTATGCGTTCCCGAAACATTTCCGCCAGTACAATCATTCAAAATATGGCACAAATTAAGGAATTGTATAAGGATTCGTGGGAGACAATTCCGGGCAATTCGGACACAATTCTGTACTTGGGCGGCAACGAATCCTCCACCCACAAGTACATTTCCGAAGCCCTCGGCAAGGCCACGATCCACACCAAAACCCATGGTCAGTCCAAGCGCCGCTCCGGGTCCTGGTCCACCAATTTTCAGCAGAGCGGCCGTGAATTGTTGACCCCAGACGAGGTGCGCCAGTTGGACAACCGCTATGCCATCCTGTTCATCCGGGGTGCCAAGCCGGTTATGGACCTGAAGTACGAGCTGACCAAACACCCCGCCATCCGCCACACCATTGACGGCGGCGGGCCGCCCTATATCCACCATCAGAAGAAGCCCAAAACCTGGCTCTCAGGCAAACCGCTGTTTGTTCTGGGAGCTGATCATTTTTATGAAGAAAAGGAGAGCAAAGCCTATGAAACACCCCAAGAACATCCTGGAGCGTCAGAAGAAGCTGGAGCGGCGGGCTAAGAAAGCCTACGCCCTGGCCGTCGCCCTGACCATGGCTATGGCCGTGACGGTCGTTCCCGCCTTCGCAGCCGATGACCCGCTGGCCGTAGTCAGCAATTTGTCTGATTTTATCTTTTCTCTCATCCGCGCCGTGGGCCTGATCCTGCTGGGCTTCGGGGTCCTCCAGGTGGGCCTGTCCCTCCAGTCCCATGACCCCTCCCAGCGGTCCAACGGCATGCTCACCATCGCTGGGGGCATCGTAATCACCTTTACCCGTGAGATTCTCACTCTGATTACCGGTTAAAATAGTGGTAGCTTGTCATCCTCCATTGTACATGGTAAAATATAAAAATCAGTTTTCAGAGAGGACTTATTATGAAAAAACGATTTGAATATGATACTATTCTTCACGAAATTCCAAGCAACGGCGGGGCTTATATCTTTTTCCCTTGGAACATTCGGGACGTGTTTGGAAAAGGGCGGGTTAAGGTCCACGCCTTGTTTGACGGTATTCCCTATAATGGCAGCATTGTGAACATGGGAATTAAGGATGCCCATGGTGAAGTCTGTTATGTGATTGGTGTCCTCAAGTCGATCCGGGAGCAGCTCGGGAAAAAGGATGGAGATATACTCCATGTTGTGATTGAGGAACGACAATCGTGAATCAATGCGGGAGTGGCCTGGAAACAGGTCGCTCCTGCATATCTTTTATGGAAAATGAGGTGAGAATAATAGGAAGCGGAAACTGGATTGTGGACAACCTCAACTCCGCCCTGTCCACCTGGAACGGGAAACTGGCAGAGATCTGGACCCTGCTCTCCACCAGCCCGGAGAATTTCAAGGGTGGGGGCGTGTGGTCCGTAATCCTCAACATCCACGGCGGTCTCCAGGCCATCGGCTACGCCCTGCTGGTGCTGTTTTTCGTCATAGGCGTGGTTAAGACTATGGGGAGCTTTACCGAGTTGAAGAAGCCGGAGATGGCCTTTAAGTGCTTCATCCGATTTGTGCTGGCTCAAGCGGCGGTGTCCCACGGTATGGAACTGCTGTTGGCCCTGATTACCGTGGGACAGGGGATGGTGTCCACCATCATGACGGCCTCCGGGCTGTCCAGCATCTCCGATATGACCATCCCGGCGGAGATGGTTACAATCATAGAGAACGTGGGGTTCGTGGAGAGCATCCCCCTCTGGGCTGTCACCCTGCTGGGGTCGCTGGTAATCTGGGTGCTGTCTTTGGTGATGATCCTGACGGTGTACTCCCGATTTTTCAAGGTCTATATGGCCACGGCCATCGCCCCCATCCCCCTGTCCAGCTTCGCGGGACAGCCCTCCAGCAACATTGGCGTTGCCTTTCTCAAGAGCTACGCCGCAATCTGCATGGAGGGCTGTGTCATTGTTTTGGCCTGTGTAATTTTTTCAGCGTTCGCCACCACACCGCCCGCCATTGCAGACGACACCCTGGCGGCGGCAACTATCGTGTGGAACTATGTGGGCGAGACAATTTTCAATATGCTTGTGCTGGTGGGAGCGGTTAAGATGAGCGACCGGCTCATCCGGGAGCTGATGGGGTTGGGTTAAAATAGTCCTTCGGTATTGACAGCACTTTGACCGCTGGCCCTGGCCTGATGTACCCGGCAGGCCAGCAGGTCTGCCATGGCCCGTTCCTCCCGCCAGTCCTCCAGCAGATCCCAGAGGCGGCGGAGCAATGTCACCATCCAGGACAGGGCGGTGATGCCGACCATAGCGAAGAAGATGCCATCCGCCAAGGTCGTGTGGGCCTGATACCAGCCGTGGAATACCGTGAGCATCAGGATAGCGTAGAGCATGGGGATGCCCAGCCGGAGCTTCAGGGCCAGACGAAACAGGATGGGCAGCAGGAACAGCCCTATACCTAAAATCATAAACATCATTGTCACAACCTCCCTTTTCTGGTTTGTGGCATCTTACCATAGGCAGGCGGGCCTTGCAACGGTCTGTCTGCCGATTCTTTCATTTCGGAGGTGATCACCCATAGAAGTCCGTATCAACAAAGAAGTCCGGGACTATCAGGAAAGTCTGTTCTTTGGCCTGTCCCTGCGGCAGTTCTTGTTCGCCCTGCTGGCCGTGCTGGTGGCGGTGGGGCTGTATTTCGGCCTGCGAAGCGTGGTGGGCAGCGGGGAGATCGGCTGGATCTGTGTCCTGGCCGCCTTTCCCTTCGCCCTGGGCGGCTTTTTCACCTACAACGGCATGACCTTTGAACGCTTCCTCCTCGCCGTCATCCGCTCGGAACTGCTGTACCCCAGAAAGCTGGTGTTCCGGGCGGAGAACCTTTACGCCTTGGCGATGGAGCATTCCTCAGTAAAGGAGGCACTGAAGATTGATTAAAACCTTGCAAAATACGCTGAAGCAGGACCGGGAGGGCTTTGTCCTCCCCAAGTCCGTGCAGGACGCCATCCCCATCCGCCGCCTCTGGCCGGATGGGATTTTTCAGTTCGGGAGCAAATTCTCCAAGACCATCCGCTTCTCGGACATCAACTACGCCATCGCTTCGAAAGAGGACAAAACGTCCATGTTTCTGGGCTACTCGGAGCTGCTGAACGCCCTGGACACCGGCTCCACCACCAAGCTCACCATCAACAACAAGCGGCTCAACCGCCAAGACTTCGAGCAGAAGATCCTGCTGCCCCGCCAAGATGATTACCTGGACGGCTACCGGGCCGAGTACAACGCCATGCTCATGGACAAGGTCACCGACAGTTCCAACAGCGTGGTGCAGGAGCGGTATATCACTCTGTCCGTTCACCGCAAAAATATCGAGGAGGCCCGTACTTTCTTCGACCGGGTGACTGCGGATGTGACCACCCGTCTGAGCCACCTGGACGCCCGCAGCGAGGAGCTGGATGCGGTGGAACGGCTCCGGGTGCTGCACGACTTTTACCGCACCGGCGAGGAGACGGAGTTCCATGTGAATCTGCGGGATCTCATGCGGAAGGGCCACAGCTTCAAGGATACCATCTGCCCGGACAGCTTGGAATTCAAGAAGGACCACTTCGTCATGGGGGATAAGTTTGGCCGGGTGCTGTTCCTGAAGGAGTACGCCAGCTACATCAAGGACAGCATGATCTCCGAACTGACGGCCCTCAACCGCACCATGATGCTGTCCATTGATGTGATCCCCGTCCCCACCGATGAGGCTGTCCGGGAGATGCAGAACCGGCTCCTCGGTGTCGAAACCAACGTCACCAACTGGCAGCGGCGGCAGAACAGCAACAACAATTTCTCCGCTGTGGTGCCCTACGATCTGGAGCAGCAAAGAAAAGAGACAAGGGAAATGCTGGACGATCTCACCACCCGCGACCAGCGGATGATGTTCGCCGTGGTGACCCTGGTGCATCTGGCGGACTCCAAGGAAGGAGCTGGACAGTGACACGGACGCCCTCCAGTCCGCCGCCAGGAAGCACCTGTGCCAGCTCTCCACCCTCAACTGGCAGCAGGCGGACGGGCTGGTGACCGCCCTGCCTTTGGGCCTGCGGCGGATCGACGCCCTGCGCACCCTGACCACCGAGGCGCTGGCCGTCCTCATGCCCTTCAAGGCCCAGGAGGTGCGGGATCGGGGCGGGGTGTACTACGGGCAAAACGTGATCTCCAAAAATCTCATCATTGCCAATCGAAAGGAACTGCTCAACGGCAACGGCTTTGTGCTGGGTGTGTCCGGCTCCGGCAAGTCCTTCACCGCCAAGCGGGAGATGGTCAATCTGGCCCTCTCCACTGATGACGATATTATCGTCATAGATCCTGAAAGCGAGTACCGGCCCCTCATTGAAGGGCTGGGCGGCGAGGTGATCAGCATTTCTGCCACCTCCCCCAACCATATCAACGCCATGGACATGGAGCAGGGCTATGGTGATGGGGAGAACCCAGTGGTGCTGAAGTCCGAGTTCCTGCTGTCCCTGTGTGAGCAGCTCATGGGTGACCGGCTGCTGTCCGCCAAGGAGAAATCCATCATTGACCGCTGCACCGCCAGCGTCTATCACAGCTACATCAAGGGCGGCTACCAGGGCAAGGCTCCCACACTCCAAGATTTCCATGCCGAGCTGCTCCGCCAGTCCGAGCCGGAGGCCCGTGACGTGGCCCTGGCAATCGAGCTGTTCACCGAGGGCAGCCTCAACACCTTCGCCAAGCCCACCAATGTGGATACGGACGCCAGAATCCTGTGCTATGACATCCGGGATCTGGGTAAGCAGCTCCTTCCCGTGGGGATGCTGGTGGTGCTGGACAGCGTGTTCAACCGGGTCATCCGCAACCGGGCGCTGGGCAGGAACACTTGGGTCTATATTGACGAAATCTACCTTCTTTTCCCGCACGAATACAGTGCAAACTTCCTATTCACCCTGTGGAAATGTGTCAGAAAGTACGGAGCCTGCTGTACTGGCTTAACGCAGAATGTCGATGACCTCCTCCAGTCCCACACCGCCCGAACCATGCTGGCCAACAGCGAATTTCTGGTCATGCTGAACCAGGCTGCCACCGACCGGGCGGAGCTGGCGCGGCTGTTGAACATTTCGGACAACCAGCTCTCCTACATCACCAATGTGGACTTCGGCAGGGGTCTCATCAAGTGCGGCAGCGCCATCGTGCCCTTTATGGACAACTTCCCCAAGAACCGGCTCTACCGCTTGATGACAACCAAGCTGAGTGAGACAAGCGCCGGATAAATTTCATTTCCTGTTACTTGTATGCCAGGGACACCAAACCATGTGGTCGTCTACCATCCCTACGGCCTGCATAAATGCGTAGATGATGGTGGACCCCACGAATTTGAACCCCCTCTTTTTCAGGTCCTTGCTGATCTGATCAGAGAGCAGAGTGGATGCGGGCAGCTCCGCCATGCTGCGCGGCGCGTTGACGATTGGTGTGCCGCCGACATAGGCCCAGATGAATCGGTCAAAGCTGCCGTACTCCTTTTGAATTTCGAGGAAAGCTATGGCGTTGCCGATGGCTGCGTTGATCTTGCCTCGATGCCGGATAATCCCTGCGTTGGTCATAAGGGTTTCGACCTTTGCATCATCGTAAAGCGCAACCTTTTGGGGATCGAAATTGTCAAAGGCGCTACGAAAAGCTTCCCGCTTTTTCAGCACCGTGATCCATGCCAGCCCAGCCTGCATCCCCTCCAGAATCAGCATCTCAAACAGTTTATTGTCATCATGGAGGGGCTGGCCCCACTCGTTGTCGTGATAATCAATGTATATCTGGTCGGGGCCAGCCCATTCGCACCTGCGGGTCTCTTCCATAAACGCTCCCTCCTTTGGGAGACAGTGTAGCATAAAATGCCGAAAAACGCAAAGTGAGGTGGTAGATTATCGCAAAAATTAAGGAAAAACACAAAACAAGAAAGAAATTAAAGGAAAAGGTCAAGGCCGCGCCAAAGGAGCTTATTCGCCGTGGGCTGGATGACGGTACGGAGCGTCTGCGGGGCCAGCTCCGGGAGACTGCCCAGCGGGGACAGGCCAGCTACTACGGCGGCGACCGGATCGAGGATGCTGCCTGGAGAGGTGGACGCTGGGGTAAGCGCGGCATTGAAAAGCTACTGAAGAAGAAAAAAGTGAGTAGAGACAAGCGTGGCAATGCCAGCCCCTCCACTCTGCCAGAAGCCTCAGCGGAGCCGCCCTCCGAGGAGGGCGTTTGTCCCGAGATGCCACTGTCTGACGGCCCAAAGCGTATGCGGATCAAAACGAAAGAAACGGCTGTTCGTGGCGGCCATGAGGAGATCTGGCCTGTCCCACAGCATCAAGCGGAGCCCTCCCGGATTAAAATATGGACGGCTAGCGATGTCGTCACCGATGTCTCCTCTGCCCATATGAGGATCACAGCCCCGGACATCGGGGCAATACCATCCAAGCGGCTGTCAGTCAAAACAAAGGACATCTATACTTGGTACCGCCCCGCAGTTGGCCCAGAGCAACCGTCCCAAGCGATGGAGCAGGGCCGGCGGAAGTTTCAGCGGGAGCAAAAGGAAAAAGCGGCGGCCAAACGATTTGGCCAGCGTAGAACCGCACCGGAGTCCCCACCGCTTTCGCCGGCAGGGGCAGACAAGCCGTCTGTTCAGCGGTCCTCCCCCTGGCGGCAGATCGCCCTGGGCGAGGACGCTTCGGTCATGACCAAAGGCAAGGCTGTCAGTCCGGCCGCATCCAGCAGGAAAGCAGCTATCAAGGTGCCTAGAGCAGACAAAAAAACGGTTGGCCGCAAAGCTGGCCAGATGGTGAAAACTGCGGAACAGGGTACGAAACAAACGCTGAGAAGCGTGGATGGAATCAAAACCGCAGGACAAGCTGCCCAAGCCATCCCGTTAGCCCGCAGAAGGGCCGTCCAGGCCCTCCGTGCCCCGAAAAAGCCTGCGGCGGTCACCGTCAGGGGGGCGGCGAAAGCCGGCGCAGCGGTCCTCCGTGCCACCGTCAGGGCCGCTCAGACACTGGCCGCCGCCCTGGCCGCTGGAGGCAGTGTGGTGGTATCTGTTCTCCTGGTACTGTGTCTGGTCGGGGTGCTGGTGGCCTCGCCTTTTGGTATCTTCTTTGCGGGCAGTGACAGTTCACCGGATGCGGCAGCGCCATCTGCGGCGATGGCGCAGATCAACGGCGAGCTGTCCGACTACCTGGCCGTACTGCAAGCCGGCGGTATCTATGACCGGACGGAAATTCTGGGCCAGCCTCCAGCCTGGGCGGACGTGTTCGCCGTGTTTGCTGCCAAGACAGCGGGGGCGGCGGACGGTGTGGATGTGGTCACGTTGGACGCCGCCCGTGTAGACCTCTTGCGGATTGTGTTCTGGGATATGACCAAGATCACCACGGAGGTGGAAACAGTCAGCCACCCGGCCAGCGGGAGTACCCCGGCATGGTCCGAAACCGTGTTAAAGATCACCATCACACCCTGGACGCCAGACGACATGAGGGTGTTCTACAGCTTTACCGACGGGCAGAACCAGGCGCTGGACTCCCTGCTGGCCAACGGTGGAATGCTGACGTCATTGGCAGGCGACCTGACCATCTCCCGCCAGGACGCGAAGGCTTTGCTGGCGGCGCTCCCGACAGACCTAGACCTGGAGCGCAGGGCTGTGGTGGAGACAGCCTGCCAGTTGGTGGGCAAGGTAAACTACTTCTGGGGCGGAAAGAGCCGTGTCCTGGGCTGGGACGAGCGGTGGGGACAAATCAAAAAGGTCACCGCCTCTGGCAGTTCCACCTCCGGGACCTACCGTCCCTTCGGGCTAGACTGTTCGGGATTTGTGGATTGGGTCTTCTATAACGTCACTGGCGGCAGCTACATCATCGGCCACGGCGGCGGGGCCCATTCCCAGCATGGCTACTGCACCGCCATCACCTGGGATCAGGCCATCCCTGGCGACCTGGTGTTCTATCCGGGAGACACCCACGTCGGCATTGTGGGCGGTAGGGACGAGCATGGAAACCTGCTCATCATCCACTGTGCCTATAGTGCCAACAATGTGGTAATCACAAATAAAAGTGGGTTCACAACCATTGGGAGACCGCAATACTACACAGGGTAGATATTATTAAGCCCCATAATATGTGGGCCTGACAGATGAAAAACTGTTAGGCCCACATTTGAGTTTTATTTTGTCTCCTTATCATTGTCAAGACCAAAAAAGAAGTCATCATAGGTGCAGCCATAGAATTTTTTTAGCTCTATGAGGACGCTTGCCCGAATATTAAGCTGTCCGTCTCGTACTTGGTGTAAGTAGTTCTGCCGATATCACGGAATTATGTAAGTAAACAGTTGGGAGACTGCTATATGGATAAAACCGCTTGTGCGTTTACAGACCATCGCCCACACAAGTTTCCTTGGAAAGGCAATAAAGCAGACCTCCGTTGTGTGATATTAAAGGCTATTATAGTGGAGTAAGTCGGAATGCTCGTGACGGCAGGAGTATTCCTCAGAATAGAAATCTGCTCGTCATGACCTATCTGTGATTTTACTCTTTCATCTGGACCACCCTAATACAAAAAATGTCCTCCCTGGGACACATCACACGTTGCCGTGGAGAGGTGCGGGAGGCCATGTTACTTATAGTAAATTATTTTTTAAAAGTTTTAGCTAGAAGAAGTTGACAAGTTTAACCAATGTTTTCGGTAAAATGAAAAGTGTGCAAAAGGGCTCAAAAAAGTTAGCAGCAGGCCAAGGATAAAAAGAGAGCCATTGTCAGCACCGTAAAAATCAGCTACCCTTAGTTTGTTGAGGACTAAAGGAGGTAGCAGAAAGGTGTTAAGAATGGCTCAGATAGATTATATCAAAGATTTATACGAAAATGAAGACCTAAGTTTACGGGAAATATCCCGGCGGACCGGCCACAGCTTTCAGACGGTGCAGAAATATGCGTACCAGGAGAACTGGAGTGTAGAGCGGTTGCCGAATCTGGAGAAGTACATTCCCAGCATAGACGAGTGGATGGAGGCGGACCGGAAGCTGCCGCGGAAGCAGCGGCACACGGCAATGCGAATCTACCACCGTCTGGTGAAGGAGCAGGGATACCAGGGCAGCTACAGCAGTGTAAAACGGTATGTTCGGAAGAAGAAGTTTGTGCTGAAACTGGCCGCAGAGGGATACCTGCCGCTGGCACAGCCCTGTGGACACGGACAGGTGGACTTCGGAGAAAGTCTGTATTATGACGCGCAGGGCAAGGAGCGCAAGGGCTACGCACTAACGGTAAGCTTTCCGCAGCCCAACAAGGGATACACGCAGTTCTTTCCCTCACAGAACCAGGAATGTCTGCTGGAAGGGTTGAAGCGGGTCTTTGAACACATCGGGGGAGTACCGCCCCGGCTGAGATTTGACAATCTCTCCACAGCGGTGGTCAAGGTTCGGGAGGGCGGAGAACGGGAGCTTACAGAGGGCTTCACCCGGTTCATGCTCCATTACCGATTCCGGGCGGAGTTCTGCAACCCGGCGGCAGGCAATGAAAAGGGGAATGTGGAGAACAAGGTGGGGTACAGCCGGCGCAATGCCTTTGTTCCTGTGCCCACAGTGACATCCTTTGAGTCGTTCAATGAATGGCTTTGGGAGTGGTGTGACTGGATGGCTCTTAGCGGCTTTGCCGCTTAGAGCCATCGCGTCCCCCTTGCGGGGAGAAAGACGCCCAGCGTCTGCATTACAAGTACAAAATACCCATTCAGGAGCTGTGGGAGGCGGATCGGGAGAGTCTGCTGAAGCTGCCGGAGTATCCGTTCCCAGTGTTCCGCTACGAGGCTCTGTCAGTAAATAAATACGGTTTCGCTGTCATTGACACCAACAAGTATGGCCTGGCTCCCACGTTGGCGGGAAAGACGGTACAGGCGAAGATCTTCTTTGACCACGTCGAGTTTTACTACGACCACCATTCAGTGGGCCGGTATCGCCGGAGCTATGGCCGGGATGAGGAGCTGTACGACTGGACGCAGTATGTGGGGACACTGCTGAAAAAGCCTGGAGCGGTGGAACATACCCGGTTTTTCAAGCAGCTGCCTCAACAGTGGCAGGAACTGCTGGCTCAGTCCAGAGGACGGGAACGGAAGGGGGCCCTGCGGCTGCTGGACGAGATTGTGCGGGACGGCAACGCCCCTTTGTGTGAGGACGCCCTGTCCATGGCGGCGGAAAACGGGCGGACAGACCCAGACAGTATCCGGCAATGTTATTATATGATTGCGAAAAAGGAGTTCCGGCCAAAGCCTCTGGAGTTGAAAGCTTCCACACCGAAGCTTCGGTACGACCCGAATCTCACTGCCTATGACGGACTGACAGGGGGTGTTTCTCATGCCTGAGCAGATTGAGCAGTACATGCGGACCCTGAAGCTGGGCGGCATGGCCCGAGAATGGCGGAATGTGGAGTTTCAAAGCACAGAACAGTATGTGCGGGAGCTTCTGGAACTGGAGCTGCGGGAAAGGGAGGTCAACCGGATTAACCGCATGGTCAAGACCGCCGGCTTCCAGGTAATCAAGACTCTGGAGGATTTCGTCTGGAACCAGAATATTGAGCTTCCCATTGGCCTGACCAGGGAATACATGGAAGGGCTTCAATTTCTGCCACAGAAAGAAAATCTCATCTTCCTGGGCTCTGTTGGAACTGGAAAGACCCATCTGGCAACAGCCATCGCTTTGAA
>ERZ808051.2056-NODE-2056-length-11115-cov-4.035695_pt1 | contig 11115 bp, 13 predicted proteins | sample MGYA00380199_ERZ808051 | MGnify/ENA primary metagenome ERZ808051 (study PRJEB31490, sample SAMN06133391) | mouse gut metagenome | isolation source: J11 | host: mice | place: China: Chengdu | collected 2015-05 ...
AATTATATAGGCTATCACTATTTTTATCCCTATTACCTTTTTCCACAATAATATTGAAAATATTTCTCCCTTAATGGCTGATAAGCTCCTCTTGGTAAATGTATGCTTTTCCCATTATCCAAAAATATGTCTTGTGAATTTAAACTCTCAATATGTTCCATATTTACAATATAGGCTATCCCCACTTTTGTAAATGCTTCATATAAAGAAAGCATTTCATAGATCTTTGCCATTGTCATACGAAGCTGTGATTGTGTCCCACCTGTCAAATACAAATATTGGAATTTTCCCTGGGCCTCACAATATATAATATCATTTAATGTTATGCGGCAAACTCTATCTTCTATCTTCAATAATAAATATTTCTTTTGTTCCTGCTCAATTTCTTCTAAAATCTTGTCCAATACAGGAAATAGTTCCTTTTCTGAAACAGGTTTTACTAGGTATTGTGTAGCATCTACACGAAACGCGTCTAAGGCATGGTCCATAGAAGCAGTTAAAAAAATAATCCTTCCTTTATTTCCCATATCCCGAATTTCTTTTGCTGCTGCAATGCCCATTTTTTCAGGCATATAAATATCAAGTAACACTAAATTTGGTATATAATCTTTTTCTCTAATCATACCAAGCAGCTCATTGGCGCTTTCAAAACGATCTATCACAAATTCACATCTTGGATTCTTTTTCTGATACATATTTAATATAAACTCTGTTTTATTTAATTCTGTAACTTCATCATCACAAAGTGCAATATGGTACATTCTTTCTCTGTCCTATTCTATATTGTAGTATCACACCCTATAATTCTACTCTTCCCTCTAATGCCCTTAAAAGTGTTACTTCATCAATATATTCTAAATCTCCGCCAACAGGTACTCCACTAGCAATCCTACTTACCTTTATCCCTGTAGGTTTTATTAATTTACTAATGTACATTGCGGTAGTTTCTCCCTCTAAGCTAGAATTAGTGGCAATAATCACTTCTTTTACCTCTTCTATCGAAAGCCTTTGCATTAGTTCTTTCAGTTTTATATCATTAGGCCCAACCCCAAGCATAGGGGAAATAGCCCCATGTAACACATGATAAATCCCCTCATATTTCCCTGTTTTCTCATATGCTGCCAAATCCCTTGTGTTTTCTACTACCATAATTGTCCCAATATCTCGCTTTGTACTGCTGCAAATAGGACAATATTCCTGATCCGTCAATGTAAAGCACTTTTTACAATACCTAACATGTTCCTTTGCATCAGAAATGGTATGTACCAGCTTATCTACTCTCTCTTTTGGCATATTAATAATATAAAAGGCTAAACGCTGCGCCGACTTTGCACCAATTCCAGGCAAAGAGGTTAATTCCTCTATTAATTTTGTAATTTGGCTACTATAATAATCCATACCTATCCTATCTGAAATCCCCTAATAAAATTCCTTTATAGATTGTTTCAATCCACTCGCGGCAGTTAGAAACAAGATAATATGTGGATTGCCTTATGACAGCAGGGGATACCGCTTTCGCTCCGCCCGCTGTTACCATTATAATTGTTTTGGGCAATTCTCCCCCTACCTAAGAAAAAGGGGACTCCTTACTGTTGATTGTTAAAATGGAAACCCTCCTCCAAGGCTGCCAAGCCCGCCTGCCAGCTTTGACATAGATTCTTGGGATGCCTCTTCAACTTTACGCAAAGCCTCATTTGTCGCTGCTACAATTAAATCCTCTAACATTTCTATATCATCTGGATCTACAACTTCTGCAGAAAGTTTTACTTTTTTCACTTCTTTTTTTCCAGAAATTGTAACTTCTACTGCCCCGCCACCTGCTGTAGCTGTAAACTCTTTTGTTTCCATCTCCTTGGCATTTTCTTCCATCTGGCGCTGCATTTTTTGCGCCTGCTTCATCAGGTTATTCATATTTCCTGGCATAGCCCCTCCTGGAAACCCTCCTCTTTTTGCCATATCCTAATCCTCCTCACCTATTTCCATATGAATCTTTTTTTGGGCCTCAAGAAAAACGGATTTATTTTTCTCTTCCTCCTCAATTAATTTTATATCAACTGAAATCTGTTTTTCCACACTTTTAGAAAAAATCTCTTCCAAATGGATACGGTTTCTTTCTTCTGATAAATAACCATATGCCATTTCATCTACCGTTACCAATATTAACCGTTCTAACCCGCCTTCTTGGAAGTTGCATTGTTTTAAATAACTTTTCATTGGATAACCAGCCTGGCGAATTATTTCTGGTATTTTCTCCATTAATTTCGCAATATCTTTTGATTGTGCAGGTTGATAACTCTCTTCCTTTTTTTCTTTTGGTATATCTAACTGGTTACTTGGCATTTCTTGTACAGAAGGCGGGGCTTTTATCCCTTGCGCAACTATCTGTTCTAAATTTGATATTCTATTTAATAAAGCCTCATTATCTTGTTCCATTTCTGGCTTTGTCAATTTTATCAATGCAATTTCCACCATTACTCTCTTTTGCACTGAAAATTTCATCTGCCCAGACAGTTCAGAAAAAATACGGATATACCGCATTAGGACAGCAGGCTCTACCATAGTGGCCTCTTCCAACAATGCCTTTTTGCTTTCTGTAGAAATATCCAAAATATCTTCTGCCTGATCTGTTGACTGCATCAATAAAAGATTCCTTAAATACCAAGTAAAATCTACTATAAACTGTGTTAAATCCTTCCCTGACATAACCAGATCATCCAGTTCCCGAATAACCCCTAATGTATCTTGTGCCAAAACCCTACGCAATAATTTACTAAATACTTCTGTATCTACCACTCCTAGCACTTCTAACACCTTATCATATGTTAATGCCTGGTCCATATAAAATGCCAAACATTGATCTAATAAACTTAAAGCATCACGGAGTGCGCCATCTGCTGCTTTTGCAATATAACGAAGTGCCCTCCCCTCTACCTCTATCCCTTCCTTCTGCATTAATGCCCCTAAGTGGCTTGCAATCGTATCCATAGAAATCCGCCTAAAATCATAACGCTGGCATCTAGAAAGGATAGTAATTGGTATTTTATGTGCCTCTGTTGTAGCTAAAATAAAAATTACATAAGCTGGCGGTTCTTCCAGTGTTTTTAATAGTGCATTAAATGCGCCTATAGAAAGCATATGGACTTCATCAATAATATAAACCTTAAACCTGCCTTCTGTCGGAGAATATTGTACTTCATCCCGAATTTCCCGGATATTGTCCACGCCATTATTAGAAGCAGCATCTATCTCAATTATATTCATAGAAACACCCGAAAATGCTGCTTTACAAGAAGGACATTCATTACAAGGGCTTCCATTTACAGGATGCTCACAATTTACTGCCCTAGCAAATATTTTGGCAATACTCGTTTTGCCTGTCCCCCTTGTCCCACAAAAAAGATAGGCATGGCCAATCCTATCAGCCTGTATCTGATTTTTTAATGTTGTAACAATATGATCTTGCCCTTTTACTTCCTCAAAAGTATTTGGGCGGAATTTACGGTATAATGCTGTATAGGACATCCCTTATTACCCCTGTTTCCTTCCCTAACCAAGGTTAATTCTTTTTAATTGGCTCATCGCCAAAACAAATGCCAATTAATTTTGCCTCTTTTATAATTGGATTATCAGGATTAACCGTTTTTAATTTTCCTGCAACCTCATCCAAAGGTACGCTTACAATCTGGTTATTACGGATACCAGCCATATAACCAAATTCACCTCTTATAATCATTTCTGCTGCCGCCGCACCCAGCCTAGTCGATAATACCCTATCATATGGGCAAGGTTCCCCTCCCCGCTGCGTATGGCCTGGCACGGTAATCCTTACTTCCTCTCCTGTTAAATCCTGTATTTGGTGTGCTACCTCATAGGAAATACTTGGATATTGCCAATCTTTCCTTTTAGCTTTAAACTCTTTTTTACTAAGCGCGGCATCATCTACGGATAAAGCCCCTTCTGCTACTGCCAAAATAGTAAACCGTTTTCCTTGTTTCTTCCTCTTTGTTATAGCATCTACCACATATTTAATATTATACGGGATCTCTGGAATTAATATTATATCTGCGCCACCAGAAATTCCAGCATGGAGCGTTAGCCAGCCAGCTTTATGGCCCATTACTTCTACAATAAATACTCTTCCATGGGATGCAGCCGTTGTATGGATACAATCAATTGCATTTGTCGCAATATTAACCGCACTCTGGAAGCCAAATGTCATATCTGTCCCCCACAAATCATTGTCAATTGTTTTTGGAAGCGTCACTACATTTAAGCCTTCCTCACGAAGTAAATTCGCTGTTTTATGGCTGCCATTCCCCCCTAACATAACTAAGCAGTCCAGTTTTAATCTTTTATATGTACTTTTCATAAGCTGTACTTTGTCTTTTCCATCGGTATCTGGCATTTTCATTAACTTAAATGGCTGCCTGGAAGTACCTAGTATTGTGCCACCTTCTGTTAAAATACCAGAAAAATCCCTAGAAGACATTTTTCGGTATTCCCCATACATAAGCCCTTTATAACCATCCAAAAATCCATAAATCGTAACATCTTCTACATTTTCATAAAGCGTTTTTGCAACACCTCTCATTGTTGCATTTAAACTCTGGCAGTCACCGCCGCTGGTCAACATACCTATCCTCATCCCATGTCACATCCTATCTTTTATAATATTTATCTGTTATCATCTTTAATAATAACATGATTCTTTTTTAACCTCAAGTACTGGAACAAAAAAGATTGCGCCAAGCGCAATCTTGTACATTTTATATTCTTCTCTTAATGTGCGCCCGGTTTTGAATCTCCCTCACAGACGTTACCTTTACAGCCTGCTCCGCCCAGGCTTCCTCACGGCACATGGAAGGTTTTACTTAGTGCTGCTCCATTCCTGACCTGACACGGTTCATAAATTCCCATTGCGTAAGACCCAAGCATCAACGCCACTTATAAAGGGCTGCTCTACAAGAAAAAACCCGAGACCGGGCATCACCCCTACTAGAGCGGATTGTAGGTACAGGGCACCGCTAACTCCCCGGCTGCACGGAATAAAGTATAACTTGTTTTTAGTACTTTGTCAATATATTTCATTTAGACTTTAAACGCTATTTTTTGATACCATTCTTCTCTTTCCCTTTTTGCCGCAGCTCTTTAAAAAAGTTTTTTAATAATTGGCTACATTCTTCTTCCATAATTCCTGATTCAAATTCTACCTGATGGTTAAAACGTTCCACCTGCAATAAATTCATCACAGACCCTGCACACCCTGCCTTAGGGTTCATGCAGCCAATATATACTTTCCGCATCCGTGCCTGTACAATCGCGCCAGAACACATCTGGCAAGGCTCTAATGTAACATATAAATCACAGTTTTCCAAACGCCAATCCCCCATATAACGGCTTGCCTTGCGGATTGCATTTAATTCTGCATGAGAAAGCGTATTTTTATCTATTTTTCTTCGGTTATATCCTCTACCTATAATGGCCCCTTGGTATACAATCACACAACCAATTGGCACTTCCCCTATTTTCTTTGCTTTTTTCGCTTGTTTTAAGGCCTCTTTCATATAAATTTCCTGATCTGTCATAGTTGTTTTCACCCTCTGCTTTTGGTATACTAAGCATAACATTATTATGTAGGAAATACAAGTATCATGCCCAAATGGAGGGAAACCATGAATTTTATTTATGAAACAGACCGCCTTATTCTTCAGGTATTAAATGAATCTTATTCTATGCAGGTACTTACTTTTCTATCACGGAACCGGGATTACTTCGATCGCTATGAACTTGCCAAAACAGATAATTTCTATACAGAAGAATTCCAAAAAAAATTACTCCACAAAGAATTTAACCAAATAATAAAGGGCTCCTACCTCCGGCTTTATTTCTTCTTAAAAAAATCTCCTCAGCGCATTATTGGCACACTGTCTTTTAGCAGGTTACATCCAGCCTTCCAATCTTGCCAAATAGGTTACAAACTAGACCCTCTTTACCAGCACAGGGGGCTTGCCACAGAAGCCCTCCAGTTTGTTATCCCTATTGTATCCCAAGAATACAGCCTTCACCGGATAGAGGCCTATGTACTGCCTAGTAACCAGCCATCTATCTGTTTATTGGAACGGCTGGGTTTTGAAGTAGAAGGAATTGCCAGAGACTATGCTATTATAGCAGGCCGCTGGCAAAACCACTTACAATATTCCCTTATTTTATAACTGCATATCTCTTTAAAGCAATTAAATATCAATCCACTGGTACCAATATCCAAAATGCCCTGTAAGAGGCTTATAATCTTTTACTGGCTTAAAATGGTCAAACCCAAACATTGCTGCCATAAAACGCTCATTATTATGGAACATGCCTGGAACTCCTAACATATATTCTCCATCCTTAGTCCTTGCTAGTATTAAATACCGGAAATTATAATAACCATGTAATAAAAAACTATTATTAGCAAGTCCCCAATTTTCTCTTGGCAGGTATTCCAAATCTTTTAAGTCTATCTTTAGGCAGGAAATCCTTGGCTCATCTTCAAATGCCACTACTTTTGGGAACATCGCTTCCATTCTTTCCCAAGTCCCACTATGTACCTTTTTCTCTATATTTTCTTTTGCACTCTCCTTATATTCTTGTTGGAGAAATTGCTTATTTGCCATTTTTCTTTGTTTTTGTGCTGCTGGGCCTCCTGGTGCCTGCTGCGGTTGTACCATAGGTTGTACTTCTGGCATTTCTGGCTGTGGCTGGATTTCCGGCTGCACAACTGGCTGGGCCTCTGGCATCTTAGGCTGTGGTTGGATTTCTGGCTGTATTGTTGGCTGAACTTCTGGCATCCTAGGTTGTGGCTGGATTTCTGGCTGTATTGTTGGCTGAACTTCTGGCATCCTAGGCTGTGGTTGTACAACCGGCTGGGCTTCTGGTATTTCTGGCTGTGGTTGCACAACTGGCTGGACTTCTGGTATTTCTGGCTGTGGTTGCATGGCTGGTTGGGATTCTGGCATCCCTTTCATACTAGCCTCAAGCCTTGCCAATTCCTCTTCTACAGCTTCCATAACAGGAAGTATCTCCGCTGCACTTAATTCCTCATTTTCTGCCGTCAATGCCGATTCTGGCATTATATCTAATGGTTCTTCCTTCCTTTGGGCTGTTTGGTTTACAGGGATAAAGCTTTCTGGCACTACTGCATGATCATCCCAGCCAGACGCATAAACCTTTGTTTCTTCATCTCTGTGCCTTAATAAAATCCCACCCATTTCTTCTAATGGCAATCCCGAACCACCAATATTATCCGCAGGCGTTACTGCCCTAAATTCTCCCGTTCCATTTTTTACTGAAAAACTCCCCATCCCTGTACCAAGCAGCATTTCCTGTTCCCTATGGAAAAAATATACCTCCAATTCTTTTCCACTGGCGGCAAACACGCCTTTTATATTAATATTAATCCGGCACTCTCCATTTCGGACTTCCATCTTGGCAAAACCTACATTTTTACTTTTTACCCCTCCATCATAAGCATAAATATAGGAAACAAACCTTTTATATTCTGACAAAACACTTCACTCCCTTTTTGACTATTCTATGCAAAAAGAAAGTAAAATATGATTACCCTTTTATGGATGCGAGAAATCTTTCCCCATACTTTTGATACTTAAATTCCCCAACCCCTGGCACCGACATAATGCCTGCTTTATCTGTCGGTTTTATTACGCACATAGACAACAATGTTTTATCTGAAAATACAATATATGGCGGAACTTTTTCCTCCCTAGCAATCTCCATACGCAGTAAGCGGAGCTTTTCAAATAGTTTTTGATCCTCTTCTGTAAGTAAAGAAGTGCCTGCCATACTTTTTTTCGTTCTTCCCTTTGCTTGTTCTTTTACTAACCGTTCTTGCTCCTTTGGCATTTTCATTATCAATGTTTCAGCCCCTTGCAAGATATAGGCAGAATTTTTTGTAAGCTTAACAATTGCGTATTCGTCATTTGTCACACTTAAAAACTCATGTAACATTAAAAAATTTACTATTTTACGCAATTTATAAGTTGGCTCACTGGCTAATGCCCCATAAAATGGATTTTCATTCATATAATATTGCCGTATTTTAGCCGTATTAGCGCCATGCACAGTATCAATAATTACATTCACCCCATAGCGTTGATGGCAGGCAGATACACAGCCAACTAATGCCTTTGCCGCTTCTGTAATATTAATTTCTTCAAACTGGGTCATACAATTTTGGCAATTCCCACAATAATTAGCGCCATATTCCCCAAAATAACGAAGTATATAATCCCTTAAACAATCATTTGTAAAACAATAAAATGTCATTCTCTTTAAACGTTCTTTATCACGTTCCATTACTATTTTACGTGTAATAAAATCTAATTCCTGATTATCTTGGTTATTATCAATAAAATATTGGTTTGTTACCACATCCTGGGCAGCATAAAACAAAATACATTCTGCTGGTTCTCCGTCCCTCCCTGCCCTTCCTGCCTCTTGATAATAGGACTCAATATTTTTTGGCATGCCATAATGCAGCACATAACGTACATTAGATTTATCAATCCCCATTCCAAATGCGTTAGTCGCTACCATAATAGATGCCCTATCATAAATAAAATCATCCTGGTTTTGTTTCCGTTCCTCATCTGCTAACCCTGCATGGTAGCGTGTTACCGAAAACCCTGCTTGTTTTAATTTTTCACACACTTCATCGACTATTTTCCTAGTTAAGCAATAAATAATCCCACTATCATTTGGATGACATTCTAAGTAATTTAAAATAGCAGCATAGCGATCCTTTGGGGACATTACCCCAAAATATAAATTTTTCCGGTTAAACCCTGTTGTCATTACTGCTGGGTCTTGTAATTCTAAAATATCTATAATATCATCCCGCACTTCTTTTGTCGCTGTTGCCGTAAATGCTGCCACTACTGGACGGTTTGGCAAAGATTTTATAAATTCTACAATTTTTAAATAACTAGGGCGAAAATCCTGCCCCCACTGGGAAACGCAGTGTGCCTCATCTACTGCCACCATTACAATTTTTGCCTGCAAAGCAAAATCTAAAAATTCCTCTGTTAATAACCGTTCTGGTGCCACATAAATAATAGGGTAACGGCCTTGTTTAGCCAAACCTAATGCTTTATAATACTGCCCCACTGTTAAAGAACTATTTAGGTATGCCGCATGGACCCCTGCTTGGTTTAGGCTGCCTACTTGATCCTTCATAAGAGAAATTAAAGGAGAGATTACCAGTGTAATGCCATCCATAACCAATGCTGGAATCTGGAAACATAAAGACTTCCCTGCACCTGTAGGCATAATCCCTAAAACATCTTTTCCCTTTAGGATTTCATCAATAAAAAATTCTTGCCCTTCCCGAAATATATCATACCCAAAATATTGCTTTAGTACCTGATATTTATCCATTCTTTAGATCCCCTGCTCCTTTTTCTTTCTAGCAAAAACTAGGGCAAGAATATCTAAAACTGCTTCTAAAATCAAAGAAATCGCTATAAACCTCCAGAAAAACAAAGTAGACTCAAATGGGCTCATTAATATAATAATTGCTATTGCCATACAAAGCACTGAAGCAATAGCAGCCAAAAACCAATTTTGTTTCTTCATACGGAGCATATCTACAGCCCACTGTATTTTTGCAACTCCCATTAACAATATAATAACACCGTACATAATAGTAAGTAATGGGAAAGTGACAATAAACCAATTTGTTTTAAAAATACAAAACAACCCCGCTAAAATAACAACCAGCCCTTTTGTTAGTGACTGTCTTTTTGCAGCTTCTAGCGGTTCTAAGCGAAAATATACCATAATCTCAATAATCCCTATTGGCAATAAAAGAACCCCCAAAGCGATAATAATTCCTGATGTAAAATTTACTGGGTTAATTAATAACAAAATCCCTACTAATAATTCAAAAATACACATGGTAATGCCACCTATATTTTCTTTTAACAGCCTCATACTTTACCTCCTTTGTATAGTAAGCTTAAAATATTTGTTATTATTATAGTATACCTACCCTTTTTTCTCAACTAATTGTTTTAATACCTGCACACTATATTTTCCTATCCTTATTTCAGCTAATTTTCGCTCTTCCTTTTTTTCCATTTCTAATTCTTCTTTTTTAATCCTTTTCCATTCTTCTATACTTTTCCTTTCGTCTATCCTTCTTCTATAAATAAAGAATACTAAAATAACCACGAAAGTTACCACTAACCCTATTATCATTTGTACATAATCACTTTTTAAATCTAAATAAAGAAAATATAATCCTATACAAATTATAGAACAGACAAAATATGGCATAGACTGGTAATTTATTTTTGCCATTATTTTAGAATTCTCATTCCATTTCCTAAGCCTATGTTCCCACTTATAGGGACAACCTGCTTCTTCCTCATAAAATACATATAAATATGTCGCTGCTTTTATAACACACTTTAAATAATCAACAGAAATAAGATAAGATGGTAAAATTACAGCTAAAGGCAATAAATATGTATATACCATTACATTTTCTTTATTTAAGCTAAAGCCCAAAATAGTAGCTGTAATTAGATACATCATATTTCTAACAGATTGATATTCTTCCAAGTATTGTAATATCTCTTGCCGTAGCATTTTATACTCTTGTATTTTATCTTCCATAATTCCTCCTATGCGTAAGCCTATATAAACATTTTACTTCGTTTTAAGTTATTATATCTTATAAAAAAATGTTTGTCTACAATGATGTTCTTATGTTTTCTCCATAATCTTTTTACTTTCCAAAACATATCTTTTTATATAGCCTAATATTAATATTATCGTAAAAATTTTCTTAATTTTAACCTTTCTGCTTTCTTGTTTTGACATATTATGCTATAATTTTCACAAAGCATATTGCTTTTTTATGTGTAATATAAAAATACTTAGGAAAGCGAGGAATTCTATGGATAACCAAATGGAACCACAATCTGTAACACCGATACCGATAACCTCTACCCCAAGAAAACGAAAACCTGCTGGCAGGCTTAAATCGGTTATTATCTGGGGTGAATTTTTTATAATTATATTATTAATAGTAGCAATTGTCACCACTTCTTTTTA
>ERZ808051.2057-NODE-2057-length-11103-cov-12.304734_pt1 | contig 11103 bp, 16 predicted proteins | sample MGYA00380199_ERZ808051 | MGnify/ENA primary metagenome ERZ808051 (study PRJEB31490, sample SAMN06133391) | mouse gut metagenome | isolation source: J11 | host: mice | place: China: Chengdu | collected 2015-05 ...
CTAAAGGACATGTTATATTCATCCTTATGCACAGTCGGTCAAAACTGTTACTGGCATAGTGTAAATGATGTACGGAACTATAAGTTAATAATACTTTAAAGCAACACCAATACAGTTATTGACTATCACCAAAAAAAATTATCGAATATTTATTTGGTACTAAAAAGAACTTAACATTTAAAATCGGTCTGGCATCTTTCATGTCAAGTCTCATATTCATTTTCCTTTCGGACGTATTTCAAGAAAATCCTGCAGTTTATAGTATTTTTTATTCTGCTACTGTAGTTTGTATTGTCTTATTTATCCTGGCTATAATTAAAAGTACTACCGCCACAAATTTTTTTATTGAAGCTGTCCGCTTTTTAGCTTATTCGGGAATTTATGCTATTTCACTCAGGCAAATTGAAAATATACCTACTTATAGCGGATTCTCCCTTTATTTTTATGCATTTTTATGTTGTATTGGAATTTTTGTATGTTCCTTTTACATAATCTCAAAATTTAATGATATAGTTAACTTTTTTAAAAACATTTTACAATTTTTAAAAACAAAACTTTTTAGTTCTACCGATCAATCCATCTCGAGAATAACACAACTACTCACTAACATAACTGCATTTTTAGCTGCAATAAGTGCACTTGCTATTACAATTCAAACTATGACGGAAATGACCAAAAATATGTTTGACTTATTCAAATAAATTTAAATGTATATTTTAAAAAATGAAGAACTATTATATAAAAAATTAAAAGTATTGAACATGCAGCATAATATACAATACTCTTCGAAAACGACTTTTCATGTTCGCCTTTATTGCAATCCAGAACCTCATGCTGAATAGTTGATATAGTCTCCGAAGTAATGTTTTCATTAGTACTAATATTACTAATATCCTCCTCTCGAACAGCAATATCATTGTTTGCATCCTCATCTAAATCATCTACTATTCTTTCAAAAACGGCAATTTTGGTCCATTCCAAATGGGGTTCTGTTGCTGGCATAACACTTACACAGCGCCATCCCTGACACGCTTTTTCATTTAGATATGTTTCTAAACAACTTGAAATTCTTTCAACTTTATACTCACGCTTCATCAAATTTTAACCTCTCTCATCAATTATATGTAATTTCTTCCTGCAGATAGTGTGTCTCTGCATCTATGATTTCCTCCCAGAGGGTAATTATTGGAAAACCCGTTCAATTGTTGGTGAAGAAACTGCCAATTATTTTCGAAAAAAAAATATAAGTTCATGCTGGTCTGACATCCCCCATGATGAGAATTTGCACTTAATTAATCAGTATGCAGACTTTCTATAAATGTTTGTGCATCTTTTTTTGCCTTGTCAATTGTTATTGGTTTTGATTTATCATATAAGTCTAACGCTGCACAGTCATCAATCCAAGATAATCTACAATCCGTGGGAGAGACAAGTACCATATTGGAACCTCTCCCTTTTATCTGCATCCCTCTGTTTTCAATGGCATCCAGTATTTCAAGCAAATCTCTGATCCTTTTTGCCGGGGACAGGAGATATTTTCCACTTTCTTCATAATAGGCATTCTCGTATAATAACAATGTTTTTCCGTTTTCTATTATCTCCACATCTGTAATGTCCACACCGAAACTGTTATTTCCAGTAATTGTAATCGTAAGTTCTTTATCCTCATTCTTACTTAGTATTACACTTAATTGTTCTACATTCATAAATTATCCCATCCTCCTGTTCTGGTCATCTAAATCAAAGATTGACATCTGATTGCCTGAAGCTATTTGAGTTATTATGCACATTATCATTACATAATTTATGATATCGTGAATTCAACTCTTCTATTGTATAACAAGTACAAAGTACTTCTAAGATATATTCTTGCTCTGTCATATTTCCCTTTCTCCTAGATAAGAAAATATTTTTATTTTCTTATCTACATTTTTAATTATGAGCCTTTTTACTTTTTTACTATCATTGCAATCCAGAACCTCATGCTGAATAGTTGATATAGTCTCCGAAGTAATGTTTTCATTAGTACTAATATTACTAATATTAATGTGTACCGCTTACTTAAATAATGATCCACAATAAGGACAAAATGTAGTAATGAGCGGAAAAAGGAGTATTCCTATAACAAATAACACTAAAACAGCTTCCATTTTCCATTTGAAATTATCTTCTTCGGGGCCGGCATCATTTTGGGGTTCCCTGTTCTCATCACATTTGTCAGCTTCGCCGTTGTTATCCGCTGGATGCACATCGGTTGTTTTCTCCGGGACTTCTCCTTTGCAAACATCTGTATGACTGGTGTCTGTCCCATTATCAATTTCACACACTGTCACAGCTTTTTTTAGGACGACAGTCCGCGTCCATCCTAATCCTGTAGCATTTGTTACACTTACACAATTCCATCCGTGGCGTTTCTTTTCGTTCAGGTATTTTTCCAGATCACACGAAATTCTTTCTACATCATATTCATATCTCATTAGCTTTTACCCCATTTTTCTGCTTTACACCGGAATCTGCCGCAGCATTTCAAAAAATGCATGGAAAAGGAGAAACATGAGTACAACCCACAGAACATATTTCCAGGAAATATTGCCATTTTTAGTGGTAAACTGCTTCCTGGAACTACCCTCTTCCTCATTGTCGGAATTATTCTCCTGAACCTTTTTTTCACAGATGTCAATATTGTTCTTTACAGGCTCATCCCGGCTGAAAATATCGTCTTTTTTCTCTGCCGGCAGAGCGTCTGGTGTTTCCCAGACGACACTGAGTGTCCAGCCCAGGCTGGTTATCGTCGTGACACTGATGCAGCTCCAGCCCTGACTGGCTTTTTCATTCAGATATTTTTTAAGATTTTCAAGATTACCTAAAAAATCACTTTCGAATTCTTCTACTTTATATTTTCCCTCCATCAACTTGTACTCCTTATTTTCCTAAAATGATTGGTTGATGCTTGATTATCCGTTTTCCGCACTCAGGGCAATATTTTATCTTATAATTATCGATCAGCTCCGATGCGATGTATTTTCTGCACGCAGGACAACAGTATGTCCCATGCTGCTCCACAATCCGCCCTGGTCGCTGATGCGCTCTATAATATGTAATTTCTTCCTGCAGATAGTGTGTCTCTGCATCTATGATTTCCTCCACTGCCGGCTCTGCTTCCTCCTGCAGACGCAGCTTTATCCTGACGGCGAATATCTCAATATAATAGATTACTGTGTCCAGCATGTTCCAGTTTTTAACATATCTTTGCATCGTTATTCATCTTGTCCTTCTCAAATTTTCAATTTATCTTGTCCAGCGGACACTTCCCTCCGTTTCTGATCCAGTCACAATCACCATCTTCATCTGTGGTGTCCTGATATTTGCAAAAGTTATCGCACATATCGTCTGTAACCTCTTGTAGAATTTGAAAAATAGTCTGGTTCTGTTCCATGAGATACCTCCATTTAAATTAAACTTGTCATCTGTGCCTGCTGTATACGATGCTGCACTTTAAATATTATAAAATCGTTTTGGTTCAAACACTATTTTGGGCATCCAAATCAAATATTGTCATCTGCTTACTTTGTTCTAAAGCTAACTTATCTGTAATTACTCTTTCCTCACGATCGCATTTTATATTCCCATATATATCCGGAAACAGCTTCTCTAAGCTCATTTTATAGTATGACGAAAGTCTTATAGCAATCTTCATACTAGGTGTTCTCTGTCCAAGCTCTAATTTTGATAAATATTTCTGTGATATACCTAATTCTGCAGAAACATTCACTTGTGTCTTATTGCCCCTTGCTTCAACTAACGCTTTTCTCATTTTCCACCTTCTCTCTTTAGTAATCGCCCCACAGTAGTACTCTTTGTAAATTTTAAAGTACTTTAAGTATACCTAATTCAATAAAATGTACTCAAAGTACTTTATGTAAAATTTTACTGTACTTATAGTTCGTTGTCAATATTTAATCCAACAAAAATGTTACTATTTTATTGGAGGTGATTTATTTGTCATTGGGCGAACGTATCAGAAAGTACCGAAAAATTAATAAATTCACTCAAAAACAATTATCTTCTCAATTAGGACTAACTCCTAAAATGATTTCATTTTATGAACGTAATGAGAGAATTCCGCCTATTGATATTATCGTTAAATTATCAGAAATCTTTTCGGTTTCAACAGATTATTTACTCGGTTTGTCACCTGAGCAATCGATGCCTAATACTCAAAATAGTTTATCTATTGAGGAAAAAAAAATAATTAATATATATAGATCACTTGATAAAGATTATAAAGATATTATATTGGGTGAATTAAAAAAAATGGAAAAACTACAAAAATTAGAGTATAGAAGCAAAGCAACGAAAAAGGAAGCATAATTCAATTTCCTGTTCAAAATTAACAAACTACACAAAACTAGTTTTATTGTACTTTTTGAAAAAGAACTTTTTTAATTACCCTTAAAACTGGGAGATAAGGAAGATATAATGACAATTGGACAAAATATTAAACGTCTTAGGATTCAAATAGATTTAACGCAAGCAGAATTAGGAAAACTTACAAAAATTCCTGAATTTTTAATCAGATACTATGAACTTAATTTAATTAAACCAAGGCATAGGCATCTCAAAGCGATTGCACGCGCCTTACATGTTGATTTTCGCATTTTGCTCGATGCCAATTTTGACAATGTAATTGCTATGCATCGATTTTTTCAAATATTTCGCAAATACGAAGGCTATTTTGACAGTTGTGGAAACTTAAAATTCAAACAACTGCCTCTCTCCGACTTGAAACACCAATGGGAAATCTATCAAAAAGAACTTATGCAGGCAAAAAAAATCAAAAATAAGAAAGAACGCGATTATGCTATAGAAGATGCTGAAGACAAATTTAATTATTGGATGGACATATACCCAAAATCAAATTGTTACAATATAAATTTTGACAGTGCTTGGAATTATTACCGAGAAACAAAAAAAGGTAAAAGGGATTATAAAAATATCCCCCCAAAAAATAGTGATGAAAATATATCCCATAATATTTCAGAAAAACTAAACCGGTATTTAAAATGCCAACGCTTTATAACCGATACGGAAGTAAAATTATGCAATGGTAACCACACACTAAGTTATATACTATATTATGTGGATAATTCTTGTCTTTATATCCAAGACATTTGCCTAACTATTTATGGTCGCGAATGTTCTTCTAAATATTCTACCGTTCACATTGGTACAGATAATTTTAATATTTTATTACTACACCTCAACAAAAGAGGAATTGGAATCAACAAGATTAGGGGATCACTTTCCACGGTAGATGCTTCTAAAAAAAATTGGAAAAAGTCTATACCTTTTTATGCCGATTTTAACCTTCACTTACATAAAGATCTACCTTATCAGTTAGAATTTCATCTATTTTCAGATTCGTATTACAAAAACCAAGTTGAACTCCCTGCCGATCGGACTGAACGAAGATTGTTTATTGAGAAATTTACTGAAGAACATATTAAGTCAAACTCATGGGCCTCATTCCAATATGACATCATTCCGCATTAATTACACTAAACACCCACCGACTAAAGCCGATGGGTGTAATTACCCCAAACTACAAACACAATCACAAAAGTTTAGCATTAAACTTATGTGACCATGCCTAAATCCATTTGCAACATGAGTATGATGAACTTTGTTTTCCGTCTATTATTCATTAACTGTTGTCTCATATGTATAATCCGCCACATACTTTGTAATACAATTATTAAACATCGAATCCAACTCTTCATAGCCGACAAACCAATATTTCCCTACGATGAACGCCTCACCAGATACTGAACCAAAAAAACCTTGCCCGCTTGGTTTATCATAATTGGTTAGATCAACGGAGCAGAGACCGTCCTCCAATATCATTACATTTCGAAACCTTACATAATAATAAAATGTAAAGTTCTCCTCCCCGTCAATCGTCGCATCTACTTTGTATACACAGTAGCAATAATTCTCGTCACCATATCTGATTCCTTCTTTTTTCACTAACAGGTAGTTCCCTACAAACTCTTTATTTAAAATCTCATTTCCATCTGCCCATGCTGTTGCACTTGAGTCAATGACATCCTCGGTCTGCTTTTTCATTTTTTCCATCATATCATCAGGTATTTCCTGTATACTTGAGACATAATAGGATAGCCCTTCCACCACAAACTGCTTTTCAGTCTGTGATAAAACATACCCCTCCTGTATAGCTGTTTCATCCGGATTTGCGTCTACTATTGACATTATGACAGTATCACCGTTTTTCAGCCCTGCCTTTGGTTCAATATCATAACGATAATCTATAAAATAATCTGTTCTTGCGTCTAAAATTTCTGCTTTTCCATTCGGTGACACTCCTGTGAAAATCACTTCCAGATCTGAAAACGGATCAATCTCTTCCGGATCTTTTAAACCTTCTACGGTAAATGTTTGTTCTTTTCCTATATATTTAAGTCCCAATTCCTTTGCAGCATCAGAATCCCACTCAAATTTGACACCAAAAGTATCATCATTTGACAAATTATCTTTTACATCACTTGAAATTTTCACATTATCTGCAGCGGCCAGAACCTCCATTAATGACATTTCTTTGTCATTCCCGTTCTCTACTATTGCATCACCAAATGCAGTATAATCAAATTCCACCTCGGCAGTTGCATATCCATTTGCCCCCGAATATGTTACTGTTAAATAATCCTCCAGGTTAATCTCCTGTTCCCCACATCCTATCAGCAATAACCCAGATAAGGCTCCTGCTATGACTATTAATTTCTTTTGTACCCTCATAAGTTCCTCCTTAAATAATTTCGCACATAGCTGCGACTCCTTACACCAGCTCCATGATCTCTGCCTCGAGTTTTTTTAATTCTTCAAGGGATATTGTTGGAACATAGCGTGCAATTTTCTCTAGTGGCATTTCTCCGTCTCTGAGCATTCTTTCTGCGATTTCCCTTGCACTTTTCTGTGCTGCTTCGATTGCAGCTTCCCGTGCAGCTTCATTTCTCATATCTTCCATAATTTTACACATAGCCGCGACTCCTTTCTCATTCTTTTTGTAATACCTCGCCCTGTCTGCCAGGGCTTCATAGTTCATGTCATCCGGATCGGTACAGGACAGGTCATGGATCAGTTTTCCGATCTCATCGTCTCCACGATATTTTCCATTCACATATAGGATATGTGATAATTCTAACGGCATACTTTATTTTACACGCCAACCTTTAAGAGAACAAAACTTCCCCGAACCAAATCTACGGGGAAGTTTTATAAATTTTACACTATCTCCATAGTTTACCACTAGCTCCAATACTCCATCTTTTTAAAATCCTAGTATTGCTATCAAACGTCAATTCCAAACCATGCGTGTTACACGTATCATGCTCTTCATCCGAAGCATAACACATTCGATAATTTATTGTATATTCCTGATCTATGTTATCTGTATATTCATCATCTATTTCATAATCTGCGAGTTTTTCAGTAACATTATCATATGAATCCCCAGCAGTAATCTTTCCAGCATAATAGGCATTCCCAATATCATTCCCTATTGCGAAAGCATTTACGATTCTGCAATCTCTCAACTCACCGGTCTCATCTGCATCATTATATACGTAAAAATAAATGTAATTATTACCATTTTTCTTAAAGGTTAATTGCACGCCTTCATTTTTTGCGACTATCGCATTGGGTGTATAATCATATTCATACTCACACTCGCTTTTCTCTAACTCATCAAAAATTTCCTGCACAGGTGCTCCAATCGTGAATACCATATCATCAATTTGAAGTTTTCCGCTATCAATTGATGCCTCCTGAATCTCGGGAAGACATTCAAATTTCTTGTCATTACTATTCTCTGGTTCTGTCTCCTCGGACTTAGGTTCTTCTGTGTCAACCTGTATCACTAGCTGTGTTTCGGTTTCTGCAGTCAATGCTGCTTCCTGCGGTTCTTCTTTTCCACATGCTGCCATGTTCATTGAAAATATTACAGCTAAACTGACTAATAAAATATTCTTTTTCATAAAATCATATCTCCTATTCCTCTTTATCCATATTTAGTACTTTTAATTCGTTGTTTCCGATTGATCGTGAATACCGACATGCCGGAAATGTCGAGCAGCTATAAAATTTTTTACCAATCGTTTTCCCCCTCATTGACATTTTTATCTCTAACGGTGCACCGCATCGGGGACATACTAAAGATACACTGCTGTTTTCTTTTGTGTTATTACCCATCACTTCTTTTTGATTTTGTATTATTTTTTTTACATCTTCAATATGTTTTTCTTTAACTTCACTACTTACTTGTGAAAATGGATACAATTTACTATATAATTCATTTATTTGCTCGATACTCAAATTATACTTTGATTGATCCGTCAACGCGTTAACTATATTTTTTATTTCCTTAGTTTGAATGACTAAAGCAATACTTTTGTCAACTTTAACCTTCTTCAAAGTGCATTTGTCAGAAAAGACTATGATTGAAAAAATAGCCATCTCATCTCCTATTAATTTTTTCAGAGACTTTATGTGTCCATCATTCTGCTTAACCGGATTATAAAACGGTTTTTTCATTGATTGTTTATTTCCGATCGGCAAAATCTGTGTCCAATACTTTGATTTTTCTTTTCCAAATATCCACCCTTTATAATTTTTGCTTTCAAATACAAATATACCGCCTTGACCGATCATCATAACATCAATTTCTGTAGTTAAATCTTCTTCCCTGGGTAAATCTTCCCTAGGAAAATAACAGTTAAAAAGAAATTTTGCACCTGATTGCTCAAATTCTCTAAGATTTTCATATACCAAATATTCTCCATACTTTCCCGCATCTTTCAGCAGATCTTTGTACTCATAATGCGTACTTAAATAATAAGATGATTGCTTGTACCGAATTTCATCAGAATTTACAACCTCTTTCGCCTTGTCCTCTTTACGCCACTCTCTACGGTAATACAGATACTTATATACTATATAGTACTGGCAACTTACATAAATCAATACCATCAATGATGCCGCAATTGAATATTGCATTGCTAAATATTCATGAAAAAAGACAAAAGTATATCCAGCAGCAGCAACTGCCAACCCTGCAAATCCAATACCTCTTAATACAGGTACAAATATGACTATCATTAGTACAATAAATACTATACATACAAGTGGAATAGATTTGTATTCCAACCATAACACCAATAAAGCAAACAAACTTTCCACAAACGCCAACGAATATCCAAATAACATCTCGTTGCCAATACTTATATATCGTTTGTGTAATTCTAAGAAAATTATAAATGCAAATAGAGCTGCTACTAATACTACCGGCTCAGGTACTATCTCTTTCAGAAGACCACATACAATCATCATCTCCGCAAAAGATAAAATAACTGAAACCACTCCGCCAACAAATGGTATTATATATAAAATTACCATTATTGCGAACGTTGCAAGTCCCAACTTGAAACTTCCTTTCGAAATTCCTGCTATGATTGCTATAAGAAGACACTCTATACCTAAAATTCCATACTCTGCATCTACAAAATCATAACTGCTCATACAATCCACCAATTTCTTTTGTTACTTTATATGGAAAAACGATTTCCATTCTTCGCCTCTGTCGTTTTTTCTTGACCAAATCAATGTCTTGGCTATGTTATATCCAACAAACTAACGCAATATTTTTTCGTACAACAAAATACTGCAATTTACACCAGCTCCATGATCTCTGCCTCGAGTTTTTTTAATTCTTCAAGAGATAATACCGGAACGTAGTCTGCAATCTCTTCAATGGTCATTTTACCTTTTCTTATCATTCTTTCTGCGGTCTGTCTTGCTTCCCTATATGTTGCGTTATCCTCAATGTCTTTCGTATAAGCCTTTAAAATCTGGTCATCATCAAACAATGTCATCATAATATTTATTACCTCCTGTTCCCTGCTTTCCAGATATTCCTTCAACACGTTTCTGTCCTTGCAGATCCGGATCGTCTCCTCTACTGCCTGTCTGATATTCCCGTATTTTTTTCTCTGTTCAGTATACACACGGGAAAAGATTATATACTGTCCTATAATGTCTTTTTCATTTTCGCGGTGCAGGATTTTTATCTCTGCATCGATAGAAATTTTCGCTCCGGAGAAAAAATCCTTTGAGAGTGATATACAGACTGGCACATTTTTTCTGTCACCAGTATATATCAGATACAGCTCCGGTTTTGGCATATTGACTTTTTTACTTCCGTACAGATTCTGGTTGGTCCGTTTGAAATAATCATGGTATGTCTGAACCAGATACATCAGTGCCCGGATGACGATATTGAGGGTCCACGTTGACTGGCTTTCCACCAGCACCATGAGACGGGAACCGACAGAAAATCCCAGGTCATTGTAATCTGCATCAACCAGCACATGTTTGAGTGTGACATCTGCTATGTCATTCTCTGTCACCACTTTATCCTCCGGATGCAGAGCCCTGTACAGCTGGATCAGGTATTTTTTATCCCGGAATAAATCCGTGAATACGCTGTCTTTTATTTTTCGTTTTGGTGTGTTCCCTGTCATTTTAATTCCTTTATTGTATCAATGGATAACTCCGTAGCTTCTGCTATTTCCGCCAGCGTCATTTTGCTGACTTTATCAAATAGACCGCCATCTTTTTGGCTTTATCCCTTACAGTTTCATTTCTCATATCTTCCATAATTTTGCACATAGCTGCGACTCCTTACACCAGCTCCATGATCTCTGCCTCAAGTTTTTTTAATTCTTCAAGAGATATTGTTGGAACATAGCGTGCAATTTTCTCTAGTGGCATTTCTCCATCTCTGAGCATTCTTTCTGCGATTTCCCTTGCACTTTTCTGTGCTGCTTCGATTGCAGCTTCCCGTGCAGCTTCCCGTGCAGCTTCATTTCTCATATCTTCCATAATTTTACACATAGCCGCGACTCCTTTCTCATTCTTTTTGTAATACCTCGCCCTGTCTGCCAGGGCTTCATAGTTCATGTCATCCGGATCGGTACAGGACAGGTCATGGATCAGTTTTCCGATCTCATCGTCTCCACGATATTTTCCATT
>ERZ808051.2059-NODE-2059-length-11100-cov-5.815567_pt1 | contig 11100 bp, 10 predicted proteins | sample MGYA00380199_ERZ808051 | MGnify/ENA primary metagenome ERZ808051 (study PRJEB31490, sample SAMN06133391) | mouse gut metagenome | isolation source: J11 | host: mice | place: China: Chengdu | collected 2015-05 ...
AGGGACCAGAAGAGAAGCCATGGACCGGGCCATCTGATCTAACGGCTTTGCCGCTTTTTGCATAATCCGGTTCACCTGTTTGGGGACGCTTTTTTCTTTCGACAGTACAAAGGCCTCAGCGCCAAAGGGACTCCCGCTGTTGTGCATCCGTATCAGGCTTCCCGTCCGTTCCCTGACAAGACGGTTTTCATTTATTTTTTCTTCGTCACGTTCAAAGACCGGCTCCTTAAATTCCTGCTTTTTCGCGAAGGACACCACAAGGCTCCCGTCCTCCTGTCTTGTAAATTCCACATTTCCATATGTATTTTCCAGAGATGCCAGATGAATGGGAAAAAGCCTCCCGTTCCTTTTTATCCGGTCCGATTCAAAGGTGTCCCCCTTCCTTTTTGCACCCTTTTCCTCCTTTACCCGGTACCTTGCGCCGGATTGTTTCCAAAGTTCCCTTTCTCTGTCATACATAATACTCCTCCCCGGTAACAGTTGAGTACTCCAGTTCAGACAGCCCCCAAACTGTTGTCCGCCCCGTCCAGATACATGGCATAGGGGCCAAAGTCCTCCGGCGCCATAGTCTTTCCGTTTTTCTCCAGTTCCCCCTTTGCCGCCTGCACAAGCTGCGGCATCCCTACCGCTTCTTTCTCCGCCGCCGCAAGAAATGCCGCCTCCAGCACCACATTCCGTATGCCGGCACCGGAAAGCTCAAAGGATGCCGCCATAAATTCCAGATCGATGTCCGGCTTTAACGGGAGCCTTTCGGGAAATGCCCGTTTCCAGATCTCCATCCGCCAGTAACGGTCCGGAAATGGAAATTCCACCAGATACCGCATTCTCCGTTTGAACGCCTCATCCATATTCCGCAGAAAATTGGTAGCCAGGATTGTCACTCCGTTATAACTCTCCATCTTCTGAAGCAAAAAGGCCGCCTCCATATTGCTGTACTTATCATTGGAATCACGGACATCCGTTCTTTTTCCGAACAGTACATCCGCCTCATCAAAAAAAAGGACCACCTGTGCCTTTTTTGCATGCTCAAAGATTTCATTCAGATTTTTTTCTGTCTCCCCGATGTATTTACTCACCACTGCCGGAAGCTCCACGCGGTAAAGTTCCATACCAATACGTCCGGCCAGTACCTGTGCCGCCATGGTCTTTCCCGTTCCGGGCGGCCCGGAAAAAACCAGAGAAACTCCATGACCATAAGGCTGCTTTTCTGCAAGGCCCCATTCCTCAAACACCTGGCCGCTAAGACGTATCTGATTCTCAGCCCGCCTTAATTTATCTTTCTGCTTTTTTTCAAGCAACAAGTCTTCCCAGGAAAAACGTACCGGGACCTGCACAGCCTTTCCTCCAAGGCTCTGTCTCAGATAACGGTGACAGCAGGAAAACAAAAGACGGCGGTCAATGACGGCACTCTGCATAAAATCTGCCTGTTTTTTTGCCAAATCCAGAATCGAACGGATCTGCCCCGGCAAAAGCACATACCGGTCCGCCAGTTCCTCCATGGAAACATCACTGGCAAACTGCAGATGACTGCTCATAATTTTCCAGAGTTTCAGCCGTTCTCCCCCATAAAGACCCGGGACCTCTGCCAGAAGCCCCAGGCCATTTTTATCAGACAAGCCCGGCTCTCCATGTCCGATTACAATAAGCGGAAGACCTTCCATTCTGCACTGGTATGCCAGTTCCTGCAAAAGCCCGGCCTCTTCCTGTGACTCACCGGTACAGACAATCACCGGCCATCCCTGAAAAAGAAGCGCTTCCCGGACAATGATCCCTGCCAGACCGCTCTCCTCCAGAAGCTTTGGCGTCAGGCTCACAAACAAAAGATTTTTATCTAAAAGCCCGGCAGCCTGCTTAATAAGGAACCTTCTGCCGCTTCCTGTTTCTCCGGTCAGAAAAAGCGGTCCCCGCCCGCCTTCCAGATATTTCGCCAGCCGCGATACAAACTCCTTACGTCTGGTTCCTGCCACCTCCTCCGTCTTTTCTTTGGGACAGAACCATCTGGTTCCCATCCTCCACCAGAGCGGCGCCGGTTCTCCAAAAGCAAAATGAGCAGACATGACCCCGTCCAGTCTGAGCCACGTTTTTGTACAGGCATCAAAAAGGGCAAGCCGCCTCATACGCCCCGTGTCAAAAACAGCGGATTCCCCCAGCCTTTTTTCTGCCATTTCCATAAGCAGCCTGCTGTGCTCCAGCGATATTCCCGGGCCCTTTGCCCCCATCTTCATAAGCAGCGGCCAAAAGCCGTCATGAATCCACCAAAGTGCCGCCAAAAACACCACATATAATTCCTTTTCTGAGAGCCGCAGCCGTTTCTGCATCTCAAAAAGCCCCATTCCCTCCGGCTGAGGCTTTTTAAGCAGATTCCAGAACTTATCTGTACGCTCCTCAAGTTCTCCCTCTGTAAGATCCGGGAGAGGAAGCTCCCCGTCCTCCCAGTCCCCAAAAATACCGTACCTTATTCCAAGGGCCAGCTCATGATACCCGGCGGCTCCCAGAAGCTTCCTGTACTCCTCTGTCATGTACGTCTCCCTCCATCCCTGTTTCCCGCAAATCGAAACCATTCCTGCCATGCTTTTGTATTGTCAGCGCGGTGAACACACAGACCTGCCCAAGCTGCAGATCTTCATTCCATTCTGATACCGTTCTCTGATTGCTTTCCCCGGCGGTTCTCCGGTAATGTCCAGATAATGCTTCTCAAGCTGATGGTAATACCGTTTCAGCATATTTCCGTCTCTCTGTTCTATGAAACAGTCCATTTTGCAAAGATTCACCGCTTCCCTTATGATATTAATTTCTTCTGACAGTGTAAGGGCATGCAGACACTCTTCATAATCCTTTTCTTTCTTATAAATCTGAGCCAGCTCAAAAAATGCGTCTCCCAGCTTTCTGTCGAAATACGCCCTTTCACTGACACACCATACACCGTCGATATCTTCAAGAAAAGCACCCTCATACAGCCGGCTGATTCCGGACGCCTGAAGCAGCGCCTCCGGATCCTTTGCATCCGCTGCATGCACAAACGCCATGACTCTGTCCACATCAGAAAACAGGCAGCCGCTCTTTAAAAAATACTTCCTGTCTTCATAACAAATCAGATCTTCCAGTCCATACGGACTAAAGCTTTTGCGGAGGGTGGAGAAAATATTATGTAACGCCGCCACCTCATTGGACGGAAGCTCATCCACATCATTCCACAGCGCCTCGATGATCTGCTCCCGGGTCACGGGCTGTTTCATAAAATACAGATAGGCCATACATTCCTTTGCTTTATGAGTGCGGAAGCGGATATCCTCCCCGGTTTCCATCACAGTCATGCGGAATTTTCCAAAGCAGTTGACAAAAATGTGGCAGGAAGCAGATTCGGTCTCCTTTGCTTCCTCCAGCATGCACAGCCATGAGCACCTGCGCCTGTCCGGCCATCCGGACGGCTGCCCCAGCCAGGGATACTTTTTTAAGATCCGGACTCCCGCCGCTGCTAACTTACAGCCCCCGGCTTTGTCTCCCTTTTCAAATCGCTCCAGCCCGGCCTGCACATCATAAAACGCCGCCAGCCATTCCGGCGTTTTTTCTTTGTCGGGAGCCGTGACATCCTCTTCCTTTGTTCCAAAGGTTTTAAGGCTTCCGTGCCGACGGCCGCAAAGCTGCTTTAAAAGACACCGCTCTTTCTCTGACATCCACCAGCTTTCCTGCGTCTCCCCTGCCTCATTCTTCTCTCCTGTTTCTTGCGTCTCCCCCGTCTCTTGCCTTTCTCCTGTCTTTCCTCTCTCTCCTGTCTTTTCCCTTTCTCCTGTCTTTCCTCTCTCTCCTGTCTCTTCCCTTTCTCCTGTTTCTTTCCTCTCTCCTGTCTCTTCCCTTTCTTCTGTTTTCCCTCTCTCTCCTGCCTCTTCCCCTCCAATTTCCGTCCAAAGCTCTGTAAGCTCCAGGCAGACTCTTCGAAGCTGGCGCAGCTTCTGTCTGTCTGTAAATGAGAGCCCCTCTGAGGGCCTTTCTGACATATCCCGATACAAAATCTTAGCCTGATGGATAAACCCCTGACGAATCTTCAGAAAAATTCTTGCTGCCAGATATTCAAACCATCTTATGTCCAAGATTCCTTCCTGCTCCATTGCCGTCTTGAGAATCCGGTCCGCTGTCTGATCCATCCCTTTCTCACAGTAAAATTCAACAGACATGGTTATCAGTCTTTCGTATAACCGCCGTTCTCCATGGCAGACACTTAACTTCCGTATTTCCTCCAGGACCTCCCGCTCCACCGCAGCGAAATCTCCGCCTGTATATAGTTTTAAAAAAAGCTCCAGAACCCTGCCGTGTTCAGAAACAGTGCTCCTATGGAGTCTGCACCAGTTAAGCGCTTCTGACAGAAGAAAATATCGTTTCTCCTCCAGAAGTTCAAATCCGCTTCGTTCCAGCACTGCCTCCACCATAGTGCCGGAATTTGCCATCAGCGCATATTCCAGAGCCTGCTGCGGCTGCCCGTTTCCCAGATAGCAGGCCGCTGCCCGTCCGCAAAGCTCCGCCTGCTCTTCTTCTGTCAGCTGGCTCCTTAAAAAATCCCGAAACATAGAATGATAGCGGTATACCTCGAAATTTCCCTCCGTCTTCTGAACAAACATATTTTCCTGAACCAGATACCGAAGCTACCCGGAGGCGTTTTTTATCTGTGCAACAGCGTTGCAGATGCGGCTGTCCAGATACTCCAGCACAGAAGTTTTTTTGAGAAACTCCTGAAGGTCAAAAGGCAATTTCCGAAACAGCTCATACATAATATAATCATGAACCATGTACTCCTGACAGATTTTAAGCATCTGGTCCCGGCTCACGGGAATCCGGCCCTGCTTCTGGTATAAGTGTAAAAACATGACTCCGGCCGGCCACCCTTCCGTGTACCTGTAAATAGCCTCCGCCACATCCAAAGAAATACTTTTTACCCTTCCTGATTCCAGAAGCTTAAAGGTCTCCTCCCTGGAAAAAGCCAGATCCTCCGTCTTTAAAACAATCGCTGTCCCCTCCAGCACATACCGGTTTACAAACCTTGGAAGCGTCCCCTTGGTGGTAAGAAACATCCGAATCCGGTTTCCTGTGTTTTTAAGAATCGTATCCAGAAGTTCAAAGATTTCCTCATTTTCGATCTCCTGAAAATCATCCAGCATGATCAAAAGGCCACGATCTTCTCCGTCTTCTGTACTGCTTAAGTGGTTTAATGCAGCTGACACTGTCTGCCCGTCCCGAATCCCCTCAGCCACGCTCTGGCCATCCTTTCCAAAATTCTGACGGATGCCTTCCCTCAGATATCCAAGGAATACAGAGCTGTCATTGTCCTGCCGGTCCAGATGGTACCACAAAAAACGGCATCCGCTTTGAAGCACATACTCACTCATGAACATGGTTTTACCAAACCCCATGTTCGCATGAAATACAATCAGACGTTCTCTGCACTGTTCTATTTTTCTTGTCAGAGCCGTTCTTTCCACATAATCCCGCACAGGACGTGGATGCTGCAGCTTTGCTTCCAATAAAATATCAGGTTTCATTTTCCACCTCGGACGGTAAACGGACATGCCTGCGGAGCGTTTTTTCTTACAGGAAAAAGCCTTCACGCTTTCGCGTGACAAGGTCCTTTCTATAAACAAAAAAGACTTACAATTACTTCTATTGTAAGTCTCAGCTTCCACATCATCAATAAATTTCCAATGAACGGTCCGAATTATCCGTTGAGCGGTTTATATGCTTCCCTGAGCCGTTCGCGGAACGCTGTCATTCTTCTCCTTGCCACCGGCAGTTTTGTCCCCTCAAACAGAATCACCTGCCCCGTCTCCAGCACTCTCACATGGACAATGTTTACCATAATGCCCCGGCGTATCTGAAAAAAGTCCCGGCTCAGCTGTTCTGCCGCTTCCTTAAAGCTGGTTGTACAGGAAATAATCTTCTGGAGCGTATGGATCCGGCTGTATTCCCCGTCGGCCTCCACGTACAGAACATCCATCATCGGGATAATGTACTCCCTGCGCCCTGTATCCATAACAACCATCTTTTCCTTACCGGCCCAGTCATCCAGCAGCCGCTCCAGATAAGCCGCTGTTTCAAGCCCCGCCTTTCTCGGGAAATCCTCCCCCTCCTCCAGAATGTGAAGCGCATTGGACAGATGAAGATGGACGATGGACAGCCTGTCCTTCCAGGCCTTCCATACAAAAGTGATTCTCTGGGTCTCCGACAACACCATACTCTCCCCTTCCGCCGTATGGGCAACGTACCGGCCTGCCACCACGCAGGTGTTCCTGTCACAAAAAACAACGGAGTACTCCTGCCCCTGTAAGTACACGGATGGCAGATCTTCCAGGCGGGCACAGTGCTTCAGACACTCCTCTTTTCCGTAATAATACTCTTCCCGTCCTGATGCAATCCACATGATATCCTCGTCCATGGCTTCAATAAAAGGCTGCGGATTCTTATTCCACCATTCCTCCAGGATCCACTGGGTCAGGCGGCGGCATTCCATCTGCTGTTCATGTTTCATAAGATCTGCTCCCTGTCAAAAAACAAACTGTACCAAAAGCATATAGCAAACAGTTCCTCCCGCAATAGATAAGAGCATCTGACGTTTCCACAGGTGAAGTACGACCACCAAAACAATCGATAAAAATTCAGGAATACCATGGCTTCCGGTAAGTACATTTACATTTTTCAGACAATATATCACTAACAGGCCAAATACCGCCGCAGGTAAAACAACTCCAAGATACTGAACATACCCCGGCGTCGGTTTTCCCGATGGAAACAGTAAAAAGGGCAGAAAACGTGTCAGCATGGTTCCAATTATAACCATAAGGATTGTGATAATCTGCTGTGTCAGTGTCATATGGCATCGCCGCCTTTCTCCAGCCGTTTTCTTAAAAGTGTAAGGGCGGCGAGGATGACCGCCATTGCCGGAATAATAAAATGATCTGCGCCAAACGCCATCAGGCAAAGGGCAGAAAGCCCAAGTCCCAAAAGAGCGCTGGTATGCTCCTGATCTTTCAGCCATTGTTCCATGAAAATCACCACAAACATGGCAGTCATTACAAATTCTAACCCCTCCGTATTGAAATGGATAAAGGAGCCGAAAATTCCTCCAAGCGCCGCACCGGAAAACCAGTAAAAATGATTCAGCAAAGTAACAAAAAACATAAACCATCCCTGATCCACATCCTCCGGTATCCTGGCGGTATAGTTAATGGAAAAGCTCTCATCGCACATTCCAAAAATGAGATAAAATTTTTTCCAGCCGGTTCCTTTATACTTATCCAGCATGGAAATCCCGTAGAACAAATGCCGCGCGTTAATCATCAGGGTCATTATAAGGGCCTGTAAGGGATTAAAAACGCCCATCAGCATATTGACCGTTACAAATTCCACCGATCCCGCAAAAATCGTAAGGCTCATAAACATCGGATACCAGAAACTGAACCCGGATACGTTCATATAAATCCCGTAAGTCAGTCCGAGAAACCAGAATCCGGCAAAAATCGGGATCGTATAAGGAAAAGCGCTGTGAAAGGCTTTTCGAATCATCTGTGTCTTGCTCTGCACAAACCTGCCCCCTTACATGGAGATTAAAAATTGCTGCTTCCTGTCTAAATCCATTTTATCACAAAGTCCGACAGCCACATTATATCATGACAGCTCATATAATTCTATTTAAAAATACATAAAAAACGATTCGCTAAAAAACGATTCAGGCCCCATGCATGAAAAAAAGCCATACGACATCTTAACATTCGCCGTTTCTTTTTTCTTTCTCTCCCGGTATAATACCGGCGAAAAAAGAAAAAAGTGCACTTTGGCACACAATAAATCCGCCATGCGGCGCCACAGATGTTCTCAGGCGGTACCGCCCGGTATAAAATCAGGAGGATCAGATGAATGAAGTCAAAAACATGAATGAAACCAACGCCGCCCGGAAAAGCCGGCAGCAACTGCTCACCGAAGGCAGACCCTACCGAAAAATCATCGGCTTTACCCTGCCGATCCTGATTGGCAGCTTATTCCAGCAGCTTTACAATATGGCTGATTCCCTGATCGTCAGCCGTGCCCTGGGGGTACAGGCGTTCGCCGGGGTCAGCAGCACCGGCAGCATTACGTTTTTAATATTAGGCTTCGCCCAGGGCCTTACCGCCGGGCTTGCCGTTCAAATTTCCCAAAGTGTCGGAGCCGGGGATGCTCAGGCGGTAAAACGGCATTACGCACACAATCTGGTCATCAGCACGGCGGTTACTGCCCTGCTTACCGCTTTCAGTCTGCTGGGCACAGACTGGCTTTTGAACATTATGAGGACACCGGCGGACATCCTGGACTATGCCCGGAGCTACATCCGGATTATATTCGGCGGCATGACCGCCTCCATGTTCTATAACTTTTTCTCCAATACCCTTCGGGCGCTGGGGGACAGCAAATCTCCTCTATACTTCCTGTTTGCAGCCTCCGGATTAAACGTCGTGCTTGATATTGTATTCATCTTATTTACCCCTCTGGGGGTGGCCGGCGCGGCCTGGGCCACGGTGATTTCCCAGGGAGTTTCCGCAGTTCTGTGCCTGATACTGATTTTAAAAAAAGTGGAGGTACTCTCCCTTAAGGGATACCGGGAACCGCTGCAGCTTTCTGTCCTTCTCCAGAATCTGCGTCTGGGCCTTCCCATGGCTTTTCAGTCTTCCATCATCGCGTTGGGCACGATCTTCATGACTTACGCCACCAACCGTATGGGCAGCATGGCTGTGGCAGCCTACGCGGCGGGAAACAAGATTGACGGTATCGCCGTGGAGCCGCTTCGGTCTCTGGGTATGACCATGCTTACCTACACCGGCCAGAATTACGGTGCCAAAAAATACGGCCGTATTTTGCAGGGAGTACGGCAGAGCATACTCATCGCAGCTGTATTATCCCTTGTCCTGGGCCTTACGATGGCTTTAGGCGGAAGAAACCTGGCCTACATATTTCTCGGCACCCATGACAGGGAGGTTTTGGGCCAGACAGCGCTGATGCTGCTGGTGCATGGCGTATGCTATATGATATTAGGACTGCTGTTTTTGTTCCGCTTCACGGTACAGGGCCTGGGACAGACGCTGCTGCCCACCCTGGCAGGCATGATGGAGCTGGTAATGCGTACCATAGCAGCATTCTTTCTGGTGCCAAAACTGGAATTTCTGGGTGCGGCGGTAGCTACCCCTCTCTCCTGGCTGGGAGCTCTGATTCCGGTGGCGGCCGCCTATTTTTTGGCGGCGGGGAAACTGCGTAAGGAGACATTGGAAGAATAACTGTCAGCGTCTGGGCTCAGTATACTCCCGGGGCGAACAGTGGAAAAACTCCCGAAATGCTTTATAAAAATTGCTGCTGTCACTGTAACCCAGCATATCCGCAATCTCTTCGATGGACAAATCGGTTCCCCGAAGCAGCAGAACTGCCCGATCCATACGCAGTGCCAGCAAAATCTGCGAGAAAGTTTTCCCCTGTTCCCGGCGCAAAAGCCCGGAGATATAGTTGGGATGGTAGGCAAAGTGAGCCGCAATCCCTTTCAGCGTTACTGTCTCCGTATGCTCGCTCATATAGCGAACAATCTGCTCAGACAGTCTGCCGGGTTTTTCCTCTGTCTTTTCCATACGGTATTGCCTGGCGATGTGCATTAACACCGCCATCGCCAACGGCTTCAGGATTACCTGGGTGTCCGCTTTCGGGACGGCATACTCCTGAACCATCATTTCCAGCAGGATTCGGAGAGGAGAACTCATATCAAACCGCAAGTGAAGAAATTCATCGGAAAATTGGTTGATCCTCGGTTCCAGAAAGAACCTGAACAAAGCCGGATCCTGCGAAAGAACCGGCAGGAAAGAGCGAAAAAACAACTCTTTTTTCATCAGTACGCCAATAATAATAAACTCCTCATCACCATCCTTGTTGAGGGCATAGCCGGTATAAGGCTGGCCCACATAACATTCGCCCTCGCTTATGGTAACAAAGTTATCATACTGATAGCTGATGGCATCGTAACTGCCCTTATAGGCGTAATTGAGGAAGAAAAAATCCTGTCGGTGGAAAGTTTCAAAAATGCTTGTGCCTTTATGGACACAGACAATAATTTCCTCCTCCGGCTGCCCCGGCCAGGCCCACGCCCTGGCCCAGCGGTCTTGCGGGGCCACGTCCAGATAGTGCCAGTCCCGGGCGGCAAAATCCGCGCCAAGTTTTTCCAGGGCGCAGCCAAGTTTCATTGTCCGCATAGACCTACCTCCTCATGGCCCGCCGAATCAGAAGAACACAATGCTTCATGTGCCGGGTACAAATAGACGGCGGCGTCCGCCCCGCCGGTTGTAATTATCCCATCTGCAGAGCACAGTTTCCCACTGCGTTTGTTTCTTTCCCTTTTTCCGAATGACCTGCGGCGGAAGAAACAGAAACGTAATCCGACGGAATATCCGTTACCTCAATTTTAAAATACACCGGCCGGAGAGCATCATTGCAGCTGACAATCGCCAGCCCTTCCCGGTTTACCCAGTCCAGATATTTTACCTCGCTTCCCTTTTCTCCATGGGACAAAGCAAATACATTCGGATAGATGGATCTCCATGCAACGCTGCAGAATCCCTCCGGCATCTCATAATCCGCCAGAAATTCCTGTCCCTCCTTCATTAACGGGCACAGTGTCAGTCCCTGTGCACCATACTCCTTTACCAGTTCTTCATTAAAGCCTCTGACAGATACCCGACATAAACTCCTACGATTTTGTCGCTGACATTCATCCCGTTGCTGCCAAAAGTATTTGCCAGAATTCCCTGCACAAGTCAATCAGATACTTTGACTTTAATTCATCTGTTTTTCTGCTGAGTATCAACAGCAAGAATACGCTGAAACAAATCCCCCTTAATTGCCTCCGTCCTTTTCTCCTTACTTCGGAATACTGTCAAATGTCGCATTTTCCCGAAGTAAAGTCCCACTGGAAACTCTTCATTCATTTTCCTCCTCCTGCAACAGCCAATCAACTATATTGTAAATCTCAATCCCCTCATAACCATATTTCGGGTGCCTGGTCCTGGCAATGATCTTTTTGGGATAAGCATCTCGGATTTGCAGTAATGG
>ERZ808051.2060-NODE-2060-length-11098-cov-4.254968_pt1 | contig 11098 bp, 9 predicted proteins | sample MGYA00380199_ERZ808051 | MGnify/ENA primary metagenome ERZ808051 (study PRJEB31490, sample SAMN06133391) | mouse gut metagenome | isolation source: J11 | host: mice | place: China: Chengdu | collected 2015-05 ...
AAAAACAAGCGATAAAAACAAGCGATAAAAAACAAGCGATAAAAACAAGCGATAAAAAACAAGCGATAAAAACAAGCCAAAACAGGAAAGAAATCAGGTTATATCTGCAAAAATATGAAACAGCAAAAACAAGTGATATTGCAGAATTGCTTGGTTTGAGCATGGCAAGAACGAGAGCAATACTTTCTGAAATGGATGATGTTGAGACGTTGGGAACAAATAGAACAAGAAGGTATCGGCTGCGGGAGAAAGGTGAATAAATGAATGTTTGAAAATAGTTGGGGATGGTAAAAAATCTTCAGGAGGCGATAAAAAAGTAAAAAAACGAACAATGATTTTGGACGGTTAAGGGAACTTGTAAGAATCCGGCCATATCTGTCAGCCGCAGAAAGCTCAGGCGAACTGCTGAACCGGTCATAGTTCATCAATCCGCCTGATTGCCACAAAGGCGCTCCGCCTGGAATGGCGCTCCGCCCGGAAAGACAGACGGCCTTTACAGCTCCGCCATCAGGCCCTGGAGCAGCATGATGTGATACTCCTCGTCCCGAATGATTCTCCGCAGCACTGCGTTCACGCATTCGTCCCTTATCTTTCGGATATGGGCGTCGTACTGGGCGATGGCATCTCTTTCGGCCTCTAGATCCGCGCAGAGCATCCGCCTGGCATCTTTCGAGAGCGCGAGATAATCCGGTGTCCACAACAACGGTTTTCCGCCCGGCTGCCTTGCGGAAAAGCTGACCTCGCCGCCCAAAAGCTGGATCAGCTCGCCCAGCTTCTGCAGGTGCATCATCTCCGCCATGGCAATGCCCAGAAGCGTCCTTGCAAGGGGACAGGCCGTGAGAAACAGACAGTTCTCGTTGTTGATATATTGGGTGATGGCAGACATTTCGGACACCGGGCCGCAGTAATCAAAAGACAGAAGAGCGGCATAGTCCGGATTCCGGCATTCTACCTGTGTGGGCGGGTAGGGCAGATCAAGCATCGCCGGTCTTATGCCGCCCATATTGCAGGACATCGTGTTGCTGTTTCGTTCCATAGGAAAACTTTCCTTTGCAATCTTCTCTGGAATATTATATGAACAGTCTCAGGATATGTGTCCCCCGGAGTCCGCCCTTGCGGCAATTGTCTGCGTGAATAATAAAAAAGTATATGGCTGATCCACAAAAGTATCAGGAAAAATTTGGTCTATAAGGCAGGAGGCATGTTTTATGAAATCTATTATTATCTATGAATCCACCCACCATGAGAATACAAAAAAGCTTGTAGATGCAATTGCAAAAAAGCATAGTGTGGAAGCTGTCAGCATTGAAAATGCAGAATCCGTGGATCTTTCAGGCTATGATATGGTGGGGCTTGCCGCTGGGATTGCTTTTGGAAAATTCTATAGACGTATGGAGGAGTTTGCCATAAAAATTCCGTCAGGCAGCAGGGTATTTCTTCTCTACACTTGCGGAAATCCAAGTGATGGGTATGTGAAGAACATTACCAGGACACTAGAGTCAAACGGTGCAAGGGTAATGGGAAACTATGGCTGCAGAGGCTATGATACCTATGGCCCGTTCAAACTGATTGGAGGTATTGCCAAAGGGCATCCGACCGAAGAAGAGATTAACGGTGCTGTAGCTTTTTACGAAAGCAGGTGTCTAACTTGAAGCAAATGGGCGTGATTTATTTTGCCAGAGGCAAGGCGGAAAAAGCGGCAGTATAAAGCAGTCCCCCCACCACATCCTTGGGCAGTACCACTAGCAGTGTCCCTTTCCTTACGGAAACGGAACTTTCCGTGTCCTTGAATTCATTGCTGATTCCCAGGGGAAAAGTGCTGTGCAGGACAGCGTCGGTAAGCTCATATTTCAGCCCTTGCAGGTTTACGCCCTGACATTCTTCTGTGTATGAAAATACGGATATCAATCCGGCTTTTTTCCTGGGTATGGTCAATTTGCTGTTGGTAATCGTGGTCAGGACGCTGTTTCCATCGTGAAGAAAGCCCTGTCTGCCGTTCTGGGACAGAAAGGCCAGGAGCTGGATATTGGCAATGGTATGCTCAATGCGGCCACCGGTGCCGCAGTAGAAATGAAACAGGTTGAAGCCCTCCAATATGCCCTCTTTCAAGGCGGCCAGGGTATCCGTGTCGTCTTTTATGGGGTTGAGGCGGATGACATTGGGATGGGTAGGACAGTACCCAAGCGTATCAAAATCCCCCACAACCAGGTTCGGCGTGATATGCGCTTTCTCCAGAACCGTAAGCCCTCCGTCCACGGCAATGACGTAGTCATTTTCTGAAAGAGTGAAATCGAGCCCTGTATTTTCTCCTGCGCCTACCAGATAGCAGATTCCATGTGCCATATCATTCCTCCTCTTCCAATCAGTCCGTTTTCCTGCTCATGATAAATCTGTAATGCAAGATAGGGGCTCTGGGGCCGGCGCTGTCTGTCGGGCATCGCCGGAGATACCTGTATTTTAACATGGAGGGAGCCAAAGCACAAGGAAAGAATTCCGTTACCCAGGCCTCCCGCTTATTGTAATTTGCCGGGAGGCTGTGTATAATAGAAACGGACGATTACATTTTCGAGAGAATGATACTTTGACATAGAGAGAATTCCGAGCAGTACAATGCGGAAAGGATAAAGGGTGGAAGAGTTAAGGTGAAAAGCGCTGACGTTAGACATAGAAGCTCAAAAGGAATTGTTTTCGGGATATGCCTGCTTTTGCTTGCGGCAGGAGGCCTGTTTTTTTATTTCCGGATCTACCGCGTAGAACCGGCGTTCACGGAAATGACATATGAATACGGAGATGCAGTCAGCAGGGATATTGGGGATTATCTCACGGGTACGGACTGGTCCGTGCATCTGGGAGAACTGGATCTTTCGGGGGTAAACGAGGAGCAGACAGGCACTTACATGGCAGTGGTAACCCACGGGAGAAAGCAGTTCGCCTACCGGATCATCATTCAGGATACGGTGCCGCCCCAAATCCTGTGGAGAGAGAGCCAGGTCTATCTGGCCACGGACAGGGATTGTGACGTCACGGATGTGATAGCAGGCGTGACGGATGTGGACAGGGAGGCGGAGGCTTTCTTTGTGGAGGACGATGAGCCCTGCTATGAGCTTACCTTTGACCGGGCAGGAGAATATACACTGGTAATCGGCGCCAGAGACCGGGCCGGAAACATGGCAGAGGGAAAGGTCAGCGTGATCGTGGATACGCCTCCGGCCTTTGAGGGAATCCGTGAGTTTTATCTCATTCCGGGAAGCACGCCGGATTATCAGGCAGAGGTGTCCGCGAGAGACGACGTGGACGGAAATTTGACTGATGAGATACAGATAGACGATTCCGATGTGAAGCTGGATCAGGAGGGCTGTTATACGCTCCGCTATCTGGCCAGGGACAGTTACGGATTGGAGACTGTGGAGGAGACGCTTGTGACTGTGGCGTCTGCGGACGAGATACAGGGGCTCATCGGAAAGCGTCGGATCGACTACCGCTTAGATTACATTTGCGGAGCTCCGAATATCTATGACGCGGGGGCCTCGGACCGGGAGGACATTGAGGAGATGCTGGAGGATGTGCGTCCCGCGCTGGTGCAGCTCTACCATGATGTGGGCATGGGAGGATACAGCTCCGGTTCCGGCTATATCATGGAGATTACACAGGATGCGATTTACATCTGCTCCAACAGCCATGTGGTAGATAAGTATGAGGACTGGGACGTGTACTTCTATGACGGAACGAAGCTGCAGGGAGAAAAGGTAGGAGTCAGCGAGATTTATGACGTTGGCGTGGCGAAAGTGGCCACGGAAGATGTGCCTGTGGAGCTTTTGGAGCAGCTAATGACAGTGCATATCGACCGGAGCTACTGGGAGAGTCTGGATCAACAGGAGATTGAGCTGGCGCTGGAACGTGTGGACAAAGAGGGCGGCCTGTTACATAAGAGCACGGGAAATTTAATCAAGATCAAACAGGATTTTGAATGGTTTGATCAGAGAGACCACACGGAGGTGACCGTTGAATTGATACACGGAGACTCCGGCTCCGCTGTGATGGACGGCTATGGGAATCTGATCGGCATGGCATTTGCCTATTCCGAGGAGCCTCTCCGATTCTGGTGCATTCCGCTGGACGGAATATTGTCCTGTTATGAGGAGATTACGGGCAGGATGCCTTATGTGTATTGAGAGCGGGAAAAGGATATGAAAGGCAGAGCGGCGGAGATATTGATGGATCCGGCCGCTCTGCTGTGTCTCGGGTATGATTTCCGGGGTGTTTCCGGAGTTGCTTTCCTGGGTGCGGCGAGGCGGTGGTTCATGCGTTGACAAAAGAACCGACGGATGTTAAGCTAATGAGGAATAAAGGAAGCAGTATGGCAGAGGAGGATGGGAGTATGATTTGTATTAAAAACGGAACAGTGCATGACGGCGTGCACAGAGAGGGCTTCCAGGCGGACATTCTGGTGGAGGACGGCAAGATTAAGGCAATCGGGGAAAACCTGGAAATCCCCGGGGACGCGGAAGTAGTGGACGCAGACGGCCTGCAGGTGTATCCCGGCTTCGTGGAAGCTCACGGACATATAGGCTTAGACGGCTACGGCATCGGCTACGAGGGAATGGACTACAATGAAATGAACGACATCATCAGTCCCCAGATGCGGGGAATCGACGGGGTGAAGCCCATGGATCCGGCGTTTCCCAAGGCAGCGGCGGCTGGCGTCACCTGCGTCTGCACGGGTCCCGGCAGCGCAAATGTGCTGGGCGGTACTTTTACGACCATTAAGACCGTGGGCAAAAGGGTGGACAACATGGTGGTCCGGGACGCTGTGGCCATGAAATGTGCTTTCGGCGAGAACCCCAAGCGGGTGTACCGGGACAAGAAAGACTCCAGCCGCATGACCACAGCGGCGCTGCTGCGGGAGACCCTGTTTAAGGCCAGAGAGTATATGGAGAAAAAGGAGGCCGCCGGGGACGATATCTCCAAGCGTCCTGCCTTTGACATGAAGCTGGAGGCTTTGCTTCCCGTGATGCGAAAAGAGATTCCCCTAAAGGCCCATGCCCATGCCGCGGAGGATCTGTTTACCGCCCTGCGGATCGCCAGGGAATTCGACCTGAAGATCACCCTGGAGCATGTGACGGAGGGGCACCTGATCGTGGATGAGCTGGTGAAAGAGAACGTGCCTCTGGCGGTGGGACCTACTCTGGGCAGCGCCTCCAAGTTCGAGCTGCGCAATAAGAGCTGGACTACCCCTGGCGTGCTGGCGGCCGCAGGCTGCCAGGTGTCCATCATCACGGATTCCCCGGTAATTCCCCAGGAGTACCTGCCCCTGTGCGCAGGCCTGGCGGTACAGGCAGGGATGGATCCCTTTGCTGCGCTTCAGGCCATCACCATCAATCCCGCAAAGCATGCGGGCATCGCGGACCGGGTGGGATCCCTGGAAACAGGGAAAGACGCGGATATAGTCATCACGGACGGCTGTCCCTTTGAAGTCTCCACGAAAGTGAAGCATGTGTTCATTGACGGGAGAGCTGTCTGCACAGAATGACGGTGTGAAGCGGTGAAAGGAAAGGAGCTCTTTTATGAAAAGCTCGGTTTTGCTGCCCGACCTACCGGCATGGGGCAATATATGGAGATAGAGTAATGGCATAGGAGGATGTGATGTATACAATCATAGACGGAAAAAAGATTTCCCAGGAAATCAAGGACGAATTGAGGGAGAAAGTCGCGGCCATGAAAGAGCAGGGCATGGAACGGACGCTGGCGGTGATCCAGGTAGGCGCAGACCCCGCGTCCTCAGTGTACGTGCGCAACAAGAAGAAGGCCTGCGAATATGTGGGAATCCGTTCCCTTTCCTACGAACTGCCGGAGGAGACTACAGAGGAGGAGCTGCTGGACATCATCGGAGAGCTGAACGGACGGGAAGATGTAAACGGGATTTTGGTACAGCTTCCCCTGCCCTCCCATATCAATGAAGAAAGGGTGCTCCTTGCCATCGCGCCTAAAAAGGATGTGGACGGCTTCCACCCCGTGAGCGTGGGGAACTTAAGTATCGGCAGGCCCGGTTACGTCTCCTGCACCCCCGCAGGCGTCATCCAATTGCTGAAGCGCTCGGGCATCTCCATAGAGGGAAAGGAGTGCGTGGTGCTGGGCCGCAGCAACATCGTGGGCAAGCCCATGGCCATGCTGCTGCTGCGGGAGAACGGCACGGTGACAGTATGCCATTCCCGGACGAAGAATCTGAAAGAGATCACGAAACGTGCAGACGTTCTGGTGGCAGCGGTGGGCAGGCCTAAGATGGTGGACGAGACGTATGTAAAAGACGGAGCTGTAGTGATTGATGTAGGCATCCACAGGAATGCGGACAATAAGCTTTGCGGGGACGTAGATTTCGACAGCGTTGCGCCGAAGACATCCTATATCACGCCCGTGCCCGGAGGCGTAGGCCCCATGACCATCGCCATGCTGATGGCCAACTGCGTGGAGGGGATACCGGGCTGACAAGCGCCCCTTAAGATCAGACTGGCAATATGCGAGGTGCGGCATGGACTGCATGGGAAAAGCGGGAATACAAGACGCTTCCGGGCCGGCGGAAATTTTTGCATACACATACACGGCGGCCGGAAGCGGGAACGACAAGTATGACCCTGCCGGTACTATGCGCCTGCCGCACCTAAGCCTGTCCATTCCCTGAGATGCCTCAGTATGCCGCCGCTTTTCAACTCCTCCAGTGAGGGCTCTGCCCAGGACGGAAACGAATCGCGGCTGCATGCGCCGAACAGCGTCACAAGAGGTGCCATAAAGGCATCCGCTCTTTTCTCTTCCCCGGAGATGTAATCACCGTATTCTTCCAGAAAAGCTTCAGCCGCTTCCCGGGAAAGGGAGCCGGTGACATTTCGGATATCGCCGTAAGCAATGCCCTTTCCCAGCAGATTGTAATCGAACATGAAAGCGGTTTCCTGGTCTTTCGATATGATCAGATTCGTCCAGTAAAAATCGTTGTACGTCAATGTCCGGGGCAGAGAATCTATTCGGCTGCGAATCTCGCTGTAGTGCGTCCGGAGAATCTGCCAGAGCGCATTGCCCACAGTGCCGGTCTTTTCCGCCACCAGCTTCATATTTTCCGGAGTGATTACGTCCGATTCGTCGTACATGGAAATCTCCTTGCCCGAAAGAAAGGCGCTGCCCTTTTCATGAAGCGCCCTGTACCACTTTGCGATGGCCCTTGCCGCCTGAGGGTCGTCCATATCGTTTTCCACACCCAGCCTGTAATCAGCGGACGTTTCCACATCGGGCAAAAGGATCGCATTTTCCGTGTAGCCCAATAACGGCAGGGTGGGAATCCCAAGTTCTGACAGGATCAGATAATTTTGGATTTCCCGTGTGTCCTCTTCTTTCTCAAAGACTTTCAGGATCAGCCTTTTCCCCTCTGATTTTACACGGTATACGCATACCCCGGCTTTTGAACGGATCAAAGTACAGACGGGATTGCGTATGCCCGTTTTTGTGAGCTGAAAAATATAGGATGAGGGAAACCGTGCCGGTTCCTCTATCTGGCGGTAGTCAGCGGACGATTCTTTTTTGCTTCTGATATCCATGGCTTTTTACCTCCGAACTTTTCTTGGCGATATCGCGATAATGCAAGCAGATGCTGAATACCGCAGAAAACGGGCATTTGCCGCAGGCCCGTATTTATCTGCAGCTGGCTCTATATTGCGAGGGCGTCATGTTCATATTTTTTTTGAACTGTTTCATAAAATGTAAATCACTTTCATAGCCGCAAAGAGCAGCCAATGACTGAATGCTCTGGTCTGTGGTGGACAGATAGAATTTCGCCAGCCGTAATCGGGCCAGAATTACTTCCCGCATACAGGGAATACCAAAAAATTCTTTGTACAAGTGCTGAAAATAGGATGGGGAAAGGTTGACGCTGTCTGCCATTGAGTCAACACTCCAGTCCATTTGGGGAGAATTCAGGATCTCAAGGCGGATTTTACTGAATGCCGGATAAAATTTGTGGTGGCTTAAAGGAATCGGCATTTCCTGGAGCAAAGATGCTATATGGTAAAGGAGTGCATGCATGTAGGAGTCCAGCAGTTTATCCCGGTAAACATCGTTGGTCAGGTTGGCGATCGCGATCAGACTCATCAGCTCATTGATCTGTCCGGTCTGTTTCAGAGTGATTGGTGCATTAAACGGTAACCGGAGAGCGTGCGGCAGCTTTATTTCATCTTGGGAAATACCAAAATGGATCCAATTATCGTTATAATGGGGGCATGATCTGCCATAATGGACTTTTGCGCCTATATCATACAGGATAATCGTGTTAGGGGGAACCTCCATTATTTTATTTGCAACTTCAAAGAAAGCATCTGTTTTGACAAATAGAAGCAAGTAGTCTGAACCCGTGTACAGAACCTCAAGAGGGGTCTTATGTCTTGAATCACAACCTCCATTATATACCGTAATCATAATATTGCTATCCTTTCTTATGTGCTGACATCTATATTTCGCTTTATAGACTTATGAAATAAATATACATTCCTCAATTGATCCAAAGCAATACTTCAGATGTCAATCAATTTGGCATCAGAAACAATGATGAAAAAAGCAGAAAATGACAGTTATTAGTATTATATTCCATTGTGTATGATATTTCAATATGCTATTACAAATTATCAAATATGCCAAAAAATTCTTGCAAAGTTGTAGAAAAACTGGGATTTTTTGGTAAATAGAGAGCTTTTGAATTGAAACAGCAGGAGCTACTATAAAAATTGATGAAAGGGAATAAAGAGTATGGAAGATAATAAGGCATGGATATCTTCGACGGTCGATGTATTTCTCTGGCAACAAAATGAAAAGACATTGGGGACGGCTCGTTGTGACAGAAAGCTCTGTCAGAGATGTGGGAGGAGGATTCCAAAATTATGACAGACAAAAGAACTGACAGTGGATATATAGCGCATATTCTAATGCTGATGCTGGGGATAGGTTTGTCTGTGACAGTCTTTTTAACGGCTGGAATAAGCTGTCAGGCTGAAACCATTTATTCGGATACCAGTTATGAAGTACAGGTGGATGAGGCAGGGGCATATGAACTGACAGTGGAATATAAACAGCCTGTAGGCAATACAAGAGATATTTTTATTAAGGTTTTGGTGAATAACGAGCTGCCCTTTAAAGAGGCCGAAGAAGTGTCTTTGCCAAGAATCTATGAGGATGAGGGGCCTATCAGAAAAGATGTCAATGGAAATGAGATCGCTCCTAGGCAGATGATGGTAACGGAGGCGGTAAGCCATACGCTGATGAATGTTTCCGGTTTTTACATGGGGAACTACCAGTTTCAGCTGCATGAGGGGAGCAATGAGATTCGGATCGTCTGTACTTCCACAGATGCTGAAATTTTAGGGGTGACGGCATCAAAAAGAGAGGAGCTGCCTGCTTATGAGGCGTACAGAGCAGAACATCCCGGGGAGGACACAACTGGGGAGCTGATCATAGTACAGGCCGAATCGGCACAGCGAAAAACCACATCCATGCTGTATCCCACCTATGACCGGGTCAGTGGGGCAACGCAGAGCGCGGACGGCTCATTGAATGACCCTGCCCGGATCCGGATCAATACGGCAGGAGGCGCCATGTGGAAACAGACCGGGCAGTGGATGACATGGGAATTCACGGTGGAAGAATCCGGGTATTACAACATAGGAGCCAGGTTTCGCCAAAATTTTAAGGGCGGCATGTTTACCAGCCGGAAATTGTATATAGATGGGGAGATTCCGTTCCGCGGATTGGACAGGCTTCGGTTTCTCTATGATGATGAATGGCAGACAGAGGACTTCGCGGATGAAAACGGGGAACCATACCTCATTTGGCTGGAAGAGGGACGCCATGAACTCAAGATGGAAGTGACAATGGGAATTTTCGCGGATTCTCTTGGAAATATCAATGCATGCGTGCAGGAACTGAATGATCTGTATTTGCAGATCGTTATGATCACAGGTACAAGTCCTGACAGCTATACCGACTATTTCCTGGATACTAGAGTGGAAGGGCTTATGGAGATACTGCAGAGGAATCGGGATATTCTGGAAAGGGAACTTGCGTTTTTCGCATCTGTCACCGGAGGCAAAGGTTCTGCCACATCTGCTATTGATACCATGAAGATTCAGCTGGATTTATTTTTAGAGGACAGCGAGGAGATACCAAAGCGTCTGGGAAGTATGAAAAACAATATAAGCGCCCTTGGCACTTGGGTAGTGGATATGCAGGATCAGCCGCTTATCCTTGATTATATCTATTTGAAGTCACCGGACATAGAGCCTTTAGCGGCAGATACAGGTTTTTTTGACAGTGTGTGCTATATGGTTAGGCGATTCCTGGCATCTTTTTCCGATAAGAATCATTCCGTTGGGGCAGAGGAGGAGAAAGAAGAAAGACGGATAACGGTCTGGTTGAATTCTACCGTCAATGCCAATGCCAACGGTACCAGTGCGGGACGTGACCAGGCCCAGGTGATAAAGGATATGATTGATGAAATGTTTACGCCGGAGACGGGCATTCAGGTAGATCTGATGCTTGTTCAGGGGTCTTTGATTGAGGCGACACTGGCCAAGACGGGACCGGATGTGGCTCTGTTTACGCCGGAGGATCAGCCCGTGAACTTTGCCATCCGCGGTGCACTGCAGGATTTGAGCGTCTTTGAGGGCTGGGATGAGGTCAAGTCCCGCTTTTATGATTCCGCTACGATTCCCTTTGAATATGAGGGAGGATGGTATGGAGTTCCGGAGACCCAAATGTTTAATATGTTGTTTTACAGGACGGATGTGTTTGAACAGCTTGGCATCGCGCCGCCACAGACCTGGGAGGAATTTTACGAAATTCTTCCTGTGATCCAGAGAAATAATCTGCAAGTAACGACCCAGGACTTGTTTCCGACGCTGCTTTTCCAGAACGGAGGCACTTATTATAAGGAAAGCCATACGGCAGCGCTTTTAGATTCTACGGATGGCTGGGAGAATTTCTATCCCATCACATTCGCAGACGGCGCGGCCAAAGTGAGCATCATGGGGAACTATGCCTATCAGTTCTACAATTACGCCTTGTTGGGAGC
>ERZ808051.2062-NODE-2062-length-11074-cov-4.796126_pt1 | contig 11074 bp, 9 predicted proteins | sample MGYA00380199_ERZ808051 | MGnify/ENA primary metagenome ERZ808051 (study PRJEB31490, sample SAMN06133391) | mouse gut metagenome | isolation source: J11 | host: mice | place: China: Chengdu | collected 2015-05 ...
GTGTCGCCGGTGCCGTCCTCCATGGAGGTCCGCTCTGCCGCCAGGGCGTCGTAGATGTAGTCTATAGGTTTTTCGCTCTTCTGTCCTGTGGCGTCCGTGTAGGACTTCTCCACCAGGGCGTTGAGTTTGTTGTAGTCATAGGAAACGGTGTTGCCGCCGGCCGAGGTGTAGGAGGTCAGCCTGGAGGCGGCGTCATAGGCCATGGCCTCCCTGCGGCCTGCTGCATCGGTAATGCTGGTGAGATTGTTCTCCAGGTCGTAGGTGTAGGTGGTGCCTCTTCCCAGGTAGTCCGTCACTGCGGTCAGGTTGCCCATCACGTCCCATGCGTAGTACGCGGTGCTCCCCATGGGATCCGTCAGGGTGGTGAGCCGGTTCGCCAGGTCGTAGGTGTATTCCGTCACCAGGCCGTCCGTGGCGGTATGGGACAGGACGTTTCCATGGGCATCGTAGGTGTAGGTTTCCTTGAGGCCCGTCTTCTCCGTCTGTGAGACGAGGCGGTTCGCCGCGTCATAGGCATAGCCTGTGGTCTGCCCCAGGGGATCCGTGGTGCCGGTGAGCCGTCCGTCCCTGTCGTAGGCGAAAGTGTAGGTGTAGCCTTTGGGGTCGGTGGCAGAGGTTCGGTTGTAGTTCCCGTCGTAGGTGTAGCTGGTGGTCCGGCTGCCGGGGGTGGTGACGCTCTTCACGTACCCCTCCGGGTCGTAGGCTATGGTGGCCGCTTTCTGCTCCGGATCCGTTACCGTGGTCATCCGATCCACCTTGTCGTAGGCGAAAGTGTAGGTATTGCCCAGGGCGTTGGTGGCCGCGGTGCGGTTGTTCCTGGCGTCATACTGGTAGGCGGTGACGGGGTCGTAGGTGTAGGCGCTGGTATTTTAAGCCTTAACTGCAAATAATATATCACGTGTACACCGACTTGCATAGTACTAATATCCCATCTTTTTACTTTGTCCATATTTTCCCTGTTTCTTACACAAATAGCAACCCAAGTAACATGGTGTAAATATTTTTTGGTGGTAAAAGCCATTATGACTATTCTTGTGCCCCACTTACAATTATGGGAAAAATTTCATGAATATTAAGGACAATAAGAAGTCCCCTGCAAAACGAATTTTAGATATGCCATCATTTCCGGTTTTAAAATTGCGTAATATTTAAAGAAGCAATGTTTCATCTCTCTTAATTCGTTTGACTCTCTATAAAATTATTCCTACTCTTCTCATTCTAGGGACTTGGATGGCATATTGGCGTGGATTTCATTCAACAAAAATCCTACGGAATTCCTATAACACATGAGAGTAGAAGTCTTAATCCCAAAACAGCAGATAGATTCTGGAAAACTCTGGGCTAAAACATTTACGTAGGATATTTTCTCATTCATAAATGAGGAGTCTTTCCATGTGCTCTACTCTGATAGTGCTTCCAAGCCGAATACTACAGTGAATGTATTCGTGTTCTGATTATCAAGGAGTTTTTGGATATCTTTGATAAGGAGTTTTCTGTTTTCAGGTATATAAAGTAGGATCATTACGCAATAGATGATTACTCATCTATTTTGCAATGATCCCTTTTCAATCCAAAAAGCTTCTCAGATAATCCATATAGACTCATGATACCAATTTCCGTCTATACCCAGATATTCTACTTCTGTTCCTTGTTTCTGAGGATTTATCTCAATGCGCTGCCTTGATACTCTTTATATATAATCCGCGGCTCATAATACATAACTGTTAAAAACCATTATTATCAATTTTTTCAAAATATTTACATTCAAACATCTGAATAATTGTATCTTGAATTTCTTGTTTAGTCGTCTCCTTTACTATTATCATATTAGGCACTGAAAGATAGTACCCAGAATCCCGAATTTCCGTTTCAAAATCTTGTTGTAATCTTATCATAGAGGTAACATATACTTTATAACTCTTATCACCAATTTTTACTATCACGTCCCCTCTGTACCCTTTATTCAAAGCTTCAAATTCTGCCAGTTCTGTATCATACTCAAACAATATTTCTAGTTTCATAATATCTCCTTTATCTTTTAATATGGTCCTGAAACTACTATTTGATTTAATAAATTTTGGAAAGTTTCTAATGGCATTTCATATGTAGGTACAATTTCAAAATGTTCTGCTCTCATACCTCTCTGAATTATCTTTAATCCTTCGGGAAGTTTTTCTATCTTATATGCACCTCCAAATTTAGAAACTGATTCTGCATTTATATCTAATGAAACACCATGGGATGTTTTCACATTGCCTGTTTCAGGATTTATTTTTATTTCATTGCTTTTTACTGTAAAGTCATCGCCTCCACGGTATACCACGTGTTCTTCTCCTTTATAGTTTACTGTAGGAGATGTAGTTTCTGACCGAGTGTCGGAGAAAAACAACACTACCAGACCAAGTGGCTAACACAGGAAGTCCTCCATCCATATTACCACAACGTCAATCTTATTGGCACATAAAAATATTATTTAAAATATCTTCTATGCATCCTGTTGCCTCTCGCAATCTATCCCTTTCCTCCTTTAATATATTGATGCAATTTGATTTGTCAGATTCATTCATAGACTCTATTTTTTCTAAAAGCAACTCTTGTATCGTCCATTTAACTTCATAATTGCCATCCGCTATTATGTGCATTAGCCTACTTATTTTATGTTCACAGTTCAATTCTCGTAAAGCATAAATCAAAGTTCCTCTACAGTTTATATTATTGGGATTTAGGATTAACTCAAGTAGGATATCTATTGCCTTATCACACCCTAAATCGCCCAAAATAATCGCTATTGTATTCCTGTAGCAAACATCATCCGTTTCACTGAGTTCGTGAATCAGCTTCTGCTTCAAAATTTCTGCTTCATTCACCTCCATTTCATTATATATTTCAACGACACGGTTAATCTCGTTATCCCTAACCATTCTTTTTATTTTTTCCCAATGTTCCCTCATCATTTCCACTTTCCTCCATTCACCTTAGGGCTTCCTATAGACTTCCAGTAATCATATATTTCCCAAGCCATATCCGAATCTTGTATATCCATACCTCCCCATCCCTTTTTTCCTTCTCGCTCCCACCACTTTTGAAAATCTACATCATTTATTCCATACCATTTATCTCGTTGCTTTTTACTGCCACCTCTAAACTCTTTTCCCTTTATAGGCTTTTTATTATATACATCCGAATCAAACCCATCATACTCTTCTCCTGACCAGCTTTCCCCTGTTCCCCGCATTCCTTTGACTCCAAATACGGTACCCCAAAGATTCTGAAAATCATCGTCTATTCCACTGGGATCATCTGATGGTAACCCCACCACCCCAACCAGGGTGCCTGTCCCTTCAACCTCAACCTCAATTACAAATCCTTCTGCAGTTACTAGTTCTGCTTTCAAGGCTGTAGAAGTAGTTCCTGTCAATCCATTTGTTTTGGATGCGGCCTGCCCTGCCTTTAAGATGGCAACTACTGTAATAACATCTCCGATACAGTTTCCAAGATAGAATAAAGTCAGATCGTCCGCTTTCTCTTTTTTCTCTTCTACATAGGTTCTTCTAGCAGTTTTGACTTCCTCTAGACTATTCTTATAGCTTTCTGTCCACCCCATTCCAAAATCGTCTGCTGAATCTATTACTGCAACTGCTTCTTCCACAATTTCCCATCCATTCCTCACAATGGCCGTCCATACACCTAAACCGACATCTTTTGCTGCTGCGACTTCTTCTGGTGTCACAATTTTGCTTGGTATGACAGGCTCCAGCAACGGATTGTTCCCGCTGGGATCCATGTAGTTGGGGTAGCTGCTGATACAGTAGTTGTACCGGTTCAATGTCAGGGGCTCGTTTATGCTGCCCAGGTAGCTGTCCTCGGTGAGGAAGTTGGCCGTCACTACGCTGTAGTACCTGGCCCGCAGGTACTGGCTCTGGATGTTGGGGTTATAGGACTCCCCGTTGTAGGCGTACTCGTTCTCGTGGGCGGCTGCACCGTGGGTCGGTTCTCCGGTGGCGCTGTACTGGTAGGTCTTGGTCAGGTGGCCCTTTGCGTCTGCCAGGCCGGCTACGCTGCCTCGTGGGTCGTAGAGGTAGTAGGAGGTTCTGTTTGTCTGGTTGAAGAGCTCCTTGCTGATCCGGTCTACGCCGTAGGTGTAGGTGGTATCTGTCCTGCCGTTGATGTTCTGCTCTACCAAGACTTCCACGTACTCACGGTTGACGTCATTGACGTACTCGATGAGTTCGTACTTGCTGGTGAGGGTGGCTCCTGCGGGGGCTATGAGGTTTATAAGTTCCTCCTCTGTGGGGCTGACCTCGCCGTTTGCTTTCAGCTGGATGCCTGTGCCATTGTAGTCGCAGCAGTTGTAGGTACGATAGTAGCAGGAGAAGTCCTCGTCTTTCTCCGGGTTGTAGTTCATCTGGTAGACCCGGTTGCCGTCCCCGTCATAGGCCGCGGCCATCTGGAGGGTTTTGTTGTAGGCGTTGCCGGTATACACTGCCTCCAGGCGGTTTTCCACGGTGTACTGGTAGGAGGTCTGGCCGTTGTCGGTGGGGCTGTACTCCTTTAGGAGGTTTCCGTCCGCATCGTAGGTGTAGCAGACCTTTCTGGTGGTTCTGCCGTTGCAGAGGATGGCCTCCGCCAGCTGGTTGCTGTCGTTGTATGCGTAGCGGTTGTTCTCCACTATCTTGCCGCCGGGGTTCTTCTTCTCTTCCAGTATCCGGTTGCCCATCAGGTCATAGGCATAGCGCCAGGAGGTGGTACCGCAGCCTGCCTGGGTCTCGGTGGCGGTAAGGAGCTTGCCTGCGTTGTCGTAGGTGTAGGTCTTGTCCTGTACCAGCAGGTAATAGGACAGGGTGCGGTTTTTTCCGTGGTCGCAGTTCTTCCCCTGCTTCTCCGGCTTGTAGGGCGTGTGGGGCTGGCGGCCGTAGGGGTCAGCCTCCCTGGCCTCTTCCGTATGTTCCGCTATCAGGTAGCCCCTGTCGTCGTAGGTATAGAGGTAATGGCCCAGGATCCAGCCGCAGTCGTCGCAGCTGGTGGTCAGCTCCTCCACCTGATTCCTGGCATTGTATTTCTTGTAGGTGCTGATGCCGTCGGGCAGGTGCACTGCGGTGGGACGGTTCAGGGCATCGTACTCGTAGGTGGTGACGCCGCCCTCAGGGTCGGTGGCCTTTACCAGGTTGTGGAGGACGTCGTACTCGTACCGGGTCACCCGGCCCAGGCTGTCGCTCTCCTCCAGGATGTCGCTGCCCGCGCTGTAGGCGAAGTCCGTGCGGTAGCCCAGGGGCGTGGTCACGGAGGTGAGCCTGTAAATCTCGTGCGGGATAAGCGGCTCCGCACCATTGCTGTCCGTGCGGGACACCAGGCCGTCCACAATATTGGCTTGTTTCGGTGTATCAGCTTTCTCCATTATACATGCAGCAGTTTCTTTCCACAACCCAACGATCTGGATTTCCTTTTTTCTTCTTCAGATCTTAGAAGTCGGATAGATATCCCTAGCAATGGGATACCCACCCGACCAAAATCATTTGCAGAAATATTCTTTTCCCCCTCTTTAATGACTTGTACTACAAATTACCCATCGACTTCATACTCTGGGTACCATCCTAAATCCTGCAAATACCATCGGCATATTTCACTTGCAGTAAATCCTCTGCCAATGAACCCCTGCCACAAAACATTCTTCCTTTCACCCTCCATGAAACAGCAACTCCTATAAATGCTCACTGGAACAACAGTTGGTTCAGGTTATCACAAAGCTGCATATCTTCTTTTCTATTTATATCAATCGCCGTTTCCTTTATCAGAAAAAACCCATCCTTAAAGGTTACTGTTGGATCCAGGCTTACTGTTTTGTTTATTCTGTCCATCCCTATTGCATCAACAACTTCCTTTGACCAGTAGTTTATCCAATGTATTCCCGTCGGAATATTTCCCTTTAAAAACTTTCCCTGTGGTACAGGCATAGCATCATTTGATATGCATCCCCATAATGGCCTATATTTGTATGCAAGGCCTTTGAACAACTCTATAGCAGATTCTGCTCCCCATCTGTCATACAGGTCAAAAGATAAGGGCAAGTTAATAATTAATGTATTATAGAATAGTTTGTTTTTCATTCCTGCTTTCACCATAATGGAGCAGGATGCATTTTCATTGAAAGAAGAAAAAAAGGAAAGCGAATATCCTAAATCTTCGAACGTCCTGTCCTTTTCCTTATTTACTCCTCTTTTGAGAGCGTCCATAAAGTTCTGCAAATCCCATCTGAATTTCACAGCATCTTTCAGAGAAGAAACTGCCAGATAATTTGGGCGTAAAATCTCAGGATAACTCTGCAGCAGATCCAGAACTTCAAATATTTCCAACGCGATTTCCTCAAAACTTCTATCCTCTTTATCCGCGTTTCTCCATAAGATAATGCTTTGTCCTTGTATCATATTCATCCTTTCTCCTTAATCAAAATATATACGTACTCTTCAGCATAGTGGACTCGATAAGCCCACTATGCTATTAGAAAATATACCCATGTTGGCCCCATATCTCTAAGCTATTTGGCCATTTGGAATATCAATTCTATTCCTGTAATCCCTCTCTCTAAAAATAACCTCTGTACGGCATTCAATGATTCCTGTTCTGCAAAATACCACTGTATTCGTGCTCCCTCTGAAGCATGAATTTGCCTCATAGCTTGTTCAACCAATGATTCCTTGCCTGTAAACCATTCATAAAATCTTCCATTATTGGGATTAATGAATTGAGAATATTTTCCTTTTGCGTCTACTAGTACCCCGCCTTTCATTCCATCGAACTTTACACCATTTTGAATCCATGCCTTTCCCATCTGCCCTGTTACCTGTTTTTGATAAGAACTTGAGAAATCGCCCATACTTTCATTAACGTCCTCCCAATGTCCACTTAGAGTTTGTTTAGCGTTTTTATCTGTACTATGTTTTGGGCCACCCTTTGGCAATTCGCCTCCTGCTCCAGGCCCTTCCGCCATCTGCTTGACCCCGAAGATGCTCTCCCAGAGGTTCCCGAAGCTGTCGTCCACCCCTCCCGAGCCATAGCCTGATCCATAACCGGGATCCGGGAAACCTCCCACCACTCCCGCTACCGCGCCACCTGACTCCACTTCAACGGCAACCACCGTGCCGTCCGCCGTCACCATGTTGGCTGTCATGACATTGCGGCCTCCCATCGATCCTCGGGAACCTCCTGCCGTGGCCGCTTTCGCGCCTTTTATGAGGACGACCGCCGTGGCCACGTCCCCTATGCACTCTCCGATATAGAATGCGGTAAGCTTCTCAGCCTCCGCCACTTGCCCTTTCTCGAAAGATATGGTGTCTGCCCTGTAGGAGTCCCTGATCCCGCTGTAGTCGAAGCCGTGCCCCGTGGACAGGCTGTCAAGCGCTTTCGTGGTCACCACCACACGCTCGAATATTTGTCTGAGGTTGCGCAGGGCGGATGTCCCTATTCCACGGAATGTGTCCTTGATGATGGAAGATAATTCCTTGGCTCCGTAGTACGTCACCTCCATCTCATCCCTCAGCTGCTCCTCCGCCCGCCTGCTGTACTCTTCATCTCCCGTCAGCAGATACATGAGTTCCAGTCTTTGTCCCTCACTGATGGGATCAAAAGTGTTCCCGCTGGGATCCTCATAGTTGGGGTAGCTGCTGATACAGTAGTTGTACCGGTTCAGGGTCAGGGGCTTGTTTATGCTGCCCAGATAGCTGTCCTCGGTGAGGAAGTTTGCTATCACTACGCTGTAGTACCTGGCACGCAGGTACTGGCTCTGGATGTTGGGGTTGTAGGACTCCCTGTTGTAGGTGTACTCGTTCTCGTGGGCGGCTGCACCGTGGGTCGGTTCTCCGGTGGCGCTGTACTGGTAGGTCTTGGTCAGGTGGCCTTTTGCGTCTGCCAGGCCGGCTACGCTGCCTCGTGGGTCGTAGGGTGAAAAGATTTTCTAAGGCAGCAAAGTACACTGCCTAAGAAAATCTATATTTCACCCAGGTAGTAGGAGGTTCTGCTTGCCTGGTGGAAGAGCTCCCTGCTGATCCTGTCTACGCCGTAGGTGTAGGTAGTGTCCGTCCTCCATTATTGTTGAGCATCTTCCGGTTCATTTCCTTTTTCCATCTCAATCACGATTGTCACACTTGTTTCCAATGAATACTTTTCTTTCAATTTCTTTATAGTGTAAAGTTTAGTATTCTGTGTATTCCTTTTCCGTCCCCCTGTTGTGTACACGATACAGGCATTTCCCATCCAGCTTTTCCCGGCTGCTGTACAGCTGCGTCCCATCCACCACCACCTGCCAGTATTCCCTGCGTATCAGGCCCTTTACCAGTTTACATATCGTTTCCTGAAGCTCCTCCGGATGCACGTCTTTCAGGTAATTGTTTATGGTCTCCCAGTATGGCACCTCCTCAAGCAGAAAAAATAGTTTTTGGGTAACTCTATTATCTCGCATTTTCCCGGAAAATGGGAGGGTTTTATTTTAAATTTTTTTAATCGTCAGAGCTGTACTGCCGCAAACTCAGCCTAACACTTCAGTTCTTTAAGTTCCAATTAAATTTCTCTTTAAAATCCTGAAAACACTCTTCACATACCCAATGCTTACCGTCAGAACTGCAATATCCCTCCTGTGAACAATCTTCCACGTTTTCTGCATACTCCATAAACTTATGCCAGCAGAATTCGCAATGCGTATGCAGACTCCCATTTCCAGATGGAATAAATCTTTTAAATCTAAATTCTTTATTTAGCAAGTATTCTTCTTGTCCTCTTAACCTCCAATCGTCTTCTTCAATCATATCGATCTCCTCTCTATTCTTTAGGAACTACTGTTCCATCGGGATGTACTCTATATTGCGGTCCGTTTTTATATGGAATATAATCCCAATGTGGTCCTTCTGGAGCCGGATGACTTAAGTCAGGATGTAAAGTTTCTCCCGTTTCCGGTTTATACCAAGATCCTTTATCAGCAGGACCTCTCCATTCCCATCCTTCACCAGGTGAAATAGTTGGATCATCACCTGGATATTTAACATTTGGCGTCCCAATTTCCCCCTTAGATCCAGAACCATCCCCAGTCCCCTTATCCCCGCCAATCCTAGAAACCCGATCCCGGAAATCGGTAAGCGCATCAACCACCACAGCGTCTGCCAGGGCAGTTCCCACAACATTCAAAGCCTTGGTGCCGCTGGTCACCAGACCCAAGGTGCCTCCCGCGGCCTGGCTATTGACAAGTGCGAACAGCTTGCCGCCATTGGAGCCGAACCTTATCCCGGCGGACACGTTCTTCAGTCCATTGTAGACGCCGTAGGCGCCTACCGCCAGGCTTCCGAAAGTCACGAGGACGTCCCCGCCACACCTGCCGATATGGTAGCTTTCCATGTTCCATACTTTGGACGCATTGTTCTCCAGGTAGTTGTCCGCAGCGTCCCATGGGATCAGGGGGACGGGATACTCGTACCATCCGTCTCCGAACTCCCTGGCAAAATACGAGTGCGTCAGGTTTGCGCCCATTGCCAGAACGTTGTAGACAAGTATGGCCGTGTTGGCCGGGGCGGCTATCACGGAGTCCACTACCCCGGCCGAGGTGGAGGCCTCATAATATTCCATTTCTATCTGCTGCTCGTACAGCTCCTCTGCAAGCTTGCTGTATTTTTCGTCCCCGGTAAGCCAGTACATGTACTCCATCATCTCTGCCTGGGGATGGTACTCGTTATGGCTGTTCCCGCTGGGATCCTCATAGTTGGGGTAGCTGCTGATGCAGTAGTTGTAGCGGTTTAATGTCAGGGGCTCGTTTATACTGCCCAGGTAGCTGTCCTCGGTGAGGAAGCTGGCCGTCACTACGCTGTAGTACCTGGCCCGCAGGTACTGGCTCTGGATGTTGGGGTTGTAGGACTCCCCGTTGTAGGCGTACTCGTTCTCGTAGGTGGCTGCACCGTGGGTCAGTTCTCCGGTGGCGCTGTACTGGTAGGTCTTGGTCAGGTGGCCTTTTGCATCTGCCAGGCCTGCTACGCTGCCTCGTGGGTCGTAGAGGTAGTAGGAGGTTCTGTCTGCCTGGTTGAAGAGCTCCCTGCTGATCCGGTCTATGCCGTAAGTGTAGATGGTGTCCGTCCTGCCGTTGATGTTCTGCTCTACCAGGACTTCCACGTACTCGCGGTTTACATCGTTGACGTACTCTATGAGCTCGTACTTGCTGGTGAGGGTGGCTCCTGCGGGGGCTATGAGGCTTATGAGGTCTTCCTCCGTGGGGCTGACCTCGCCGCCTGCTTTCAGCTGGATGCCTGTGCCGTTGTAGTCGCAGCTGTTATAGGTGCGATAGTAGCAGCTGAAGTCCTCGTCTTTCTCCGGGTTGTAGTTCACCTGGTAGACCCGGTTGCCGTCCCCGTCATAGGCCGCGGCCATCTGGAGGTTCCTGTTGTAGGCGTTGCCGGTGTACACTGCCTCCAGGCGGTTTTCCACGGTGTACCGGTAGGAGGTCTGGCCGTTGTCGGTGGGGCTGTACTCCTTTAGGAGGTTTCCGTCCGCATCGTAGGTGCAGCAGACCTTTCTGGTGGTCCTGCCGTTGCAGAGGGTGGCCTCCGCCAGCTGGTTGCTGTCGTTGTATGCGTAGCGGTTGTTCTCCACTACCTTTCCGCCGGGGTTCTTTTTCTCTTCCAGGATGCGGTTGCCCATCAGGTCATAGGCGTAGCGCCAGGAGGTGGTGCCGCAGCCTGCCTGGGTCTCGGTGGCGGTGACGAGCTTGCCCGCGTCATAGTGTGAAAAGATGTTCTAAGGCTGCAAAAAACACAGCCTAAGAACATCTATGTTTCACACAGGTGTAGGTCTTGTCCTGTACCAGCAGGTAGTAGGACAGGGTTCGGTTACTGCCGTGGTCACAGTTCTTCCCCTGCTTTTCCGGCTTGTAGGGCGTGTGGGGCTGGCGGCCGTAAGGATCTTTTTCCCTGGCTTCTTCCGTGTGCTCCGCTATGAGGTAGCCCCGGTCGTCGTAGGTGTAGAGATAGTGGCCCAGGATCCAGCCGCAGTCGTCGCAGCTGGTGGTCAGCTCCTCCACCTGATTCCTGGCATTGTATTTCTTGTA
>ERZ808051.2064-NODE-2064-length-11064-cov-4.108128_pt1 | contig 11064 bp, 4 predicted proteins | sample MGYA00380199_ERZ808051 | MGnify/ENA primary metagenome ERZ808051 (study PRJEB31490, sample SAMN06133391) | mouse gut metagenome | isolation source: J11 | host: mice | place: China: Chengdu | collected 2015-05 ...
TCCATGAACTCTTTCTGGGCTTTCTTGTCCTCAGCCAGGGCCTTGATGCCCGCGATCTGAGGCAGGTCCGTGATCCAGCCGTCGCCCACCTTGGAGGTAACCCACTCTGCCAGCAGGGGATTGCCGTGAAGCAGGAAGCGGCGCTGGGTGATGCCGTTGGTCTTGTTGTTAAAGCGCTCCGGGAACATCTCGTAGAAGTCTTTCAGCTCCTGGTGCTTTAAGATCTCCGTGTGGAGCCTTGCCACGCCGTTGACGGAATACCCGGCCACGATGGCCATATGTGCCATCTTCACCTGTCCGTCGTAGAGGATCGCCATCTTGCGGATCTTCTCCTGTACGTCCACGCCGTGTACGCCTCTGTACTTCTGCTCGATCTGGCGGATGAACCTGCGGTTGATCTCGTCCACGATCTGGTACACTCTGGGAAGCAGTCTGGAGAACAGATCGATGGGCCACTTCTCCAAAGCCTCCGCCATGATGGTGTGGTTGGTGTAGGCGCAGGTCTTGGTCGTGATTTCCCAGGCCTCGTCCCAAGTCAGATCATAATCGTCCAGCAGAATGCGCATCAGCTCCGGAATGGCCACGGTGGGGTGGGTATCGTTGAGCTGGAATGTCACCTTCTCGTGGAAGCGGCGGATATCGTCATGCTTTCTCATATATTTGTCCACAGCCTCCTGGACGGAAGCAGAGATAAAGAAATACTGCTGTTTTAAGCGAAGCTCCTTGCCCGCGTAGTGGTTGTCGTTGGGATAGAGCACGTTCACCAGATTTCTGGCCAGGTTCTCCTGTTCTACTGCTTTGCTGTAGTCACCCTTGTCAAAGGAATCCAGCTGGAAGCCGCCCATGGACTCCGCATCCCACACGCGCAGGGTATTGACGATGCCGTTGCCGTAGCCCACGATCGGCATGTCGTAGGGAATGGCTTTCACGGACTGGTAGTCCTCCTGCACATAATGGTTCCTGCCGTTCTCGTCGGTGCGCACGGTGACATAGCCGCCGAATTTCACTTTCTTGGCGTATTCCGGCCTGCGCAGCTCGAAAGGATTGCCCTCTGCCAGCCAGTCGTCCGGAATCTCCATCTGAAAACCGTTCTCAATCTTCTGCTTGAACAGGCCGTAGCGGTAGCGGATGCCGCAGCCGTAGGCGGGATATCCGAGCGTGGCCAGGGAGTCCAGGAAGCATGCCGCAAGTCTTCCCAGGCCGCCGTTGCCCAATGCCGCGTCCGGCTCCTGGTCCTCCAGCACGTTGATGTCCACGCCCAGCTCTTCGAGAACCTCCTTTGCCCCCTCGTAGGCCTGGAGGTTTACCATGTTGTTGCCCAGGGCGCGCCCCATCAGAAACTCCATGGACATATAGTACACCATCTTGGGGTCTTCCTTGTCATAGGCCTTCTGGGTGTTCATCCAGTTGCCGATCACCCTGTCCTTGATCGAGTAGGAAGCAGCCTGGAAAATCTGCTGGGGAGTGGCCTCTTCCAGCGTCTTGCGGTACATATTCATGACATTATACAAGACACTCCTCTTGAAAAGCTCTTTATCGAACGTGGGCTTTTTCTCTGACGCTTCGGCTGTGCCCGTCTGCTTCTTTGCGTCCGTCGTGTTCGTGTTTTTCACTTTTTTCTCCTTTCACTCTCTTAAAATCTATATGATATAAGCATTTCTCATCGGCCTTTGGGCCTGACTTATACTATTATACCAAAATTCACCAGCCATTCCAACTGATTTTTTACACAAATTTCGGGAACCGATTTTGCATTCAGCCCGCTGTGATTTCCGCAAAAAGGCTTATCACAGCCTTGCCCATCTGCATTGTTTTATTCATTTTCCACAGAAAATTCTTCAAAATATTGTTCAGGATTTTCCGCCCCGCCTCCTCTTTCGAGTACCGTACACGCAGCAGACAATGACGCCAGCCACGCTCCCCCAGCTGACGGCCTCGCTGAGCCTCCAGTAGACAGGGCTTACGAAACATACCGAAATCGTATCCTGAAACCCCGGCGGCAGCAATACCCGGATTACGTTATTGTCTCCGTAAACGCATTCCAGCTTCTCTCCCGCCCCTGTCCGGGCCTGATATCCTTTATAGAGGAACAGCGGCACCTCCACGTATCCCTCCTCCTGGGCAGACTCGTTGACGCATTGAAAGTCCGCCGCCAGGTCGCCCTTGGCATATTGGAGCAGCTTTACATTTTCGGAAGTTTTCGGAAAATCAAAGGAAAGTCTCGTCGCATCCGTGCCGTATATCAGATACTCTCCGCCGGACACATATCCGAAGACCTGGTTGTTGTCAAATATCCGCACCTTTTCATAGGTGTAGGTTATCCGGTAGATGAAATACATGGACGAGGTTCCCACCGCCAGAACCACCGCCGCCGTTCCCAGGAAATAGAGCGGCTTTTTCCACCGGCACTCATACTTTGCATACCACAGGCAATACCCGGCGGCAGGAACCAGAAACAATGTCCCCCAGTTTAAAAATCTGGTGGGAATCAGAAAACTGGACACGATTCGCTCCGCCAGGGGACTTGTCTGCTGGAACCAGTCCCAGGGAAATACTTTCAGGGAAAACGCTATGCAGACCGCTGACAGACAGGCGCACAATCCGGCGCCCGCAAGCAGCTTACTCCGCTTCTTTTTGATCAGAGAATACACCCCGATGCAGAAAAATGCAGCCAGCAGAACCATGGGAATCAGGCCCGGTCCCACCGCTCTGATGGGCATTCCCTGCTCATCGATCAATACGCCGTCAAAGAAATGCGCAAACACCAGATCCAAACTGGTCCCCCGATACTGAATCATCTGTTTCCCCAGATTTTTCACCAGCAGATCCTGGGAAATATAATAGTCCAGAAACGGCACAATATACCACGCATTGCACAGCAATGTAACCACCGCGCCCTTTACAAGCTGTATCAAAATTGCCTTTCGGAACACTCTGCGAATATTTACCAGACACACCGCCACGGTGAAGACAAGCGCCAGCTCGCAGGTCAGCGTGTGGGACTGCAGCACCCCGGAGTATCCTATGACCAAGAGCAGCCAGGTCCTGCCGTATCCTCTCTCATCGGCGTCCTGCGCGAACAGGCGGAAGTATCCGTATAAAAGCAGAGGGAGGAAAATCTGGGCACAGCCCTCCCCTACGCATCCCCGCCCATAGAGCACCGTAATCCTGTACAGGGAAAACGCGTACAGCGCGCTGCACATGAGCCCGATATATTGATCCCGAAACATTCTGCGGAAACAGTAAAATGCCACGCCTATGGTGGCAAAATTCATCAGTATAATGAAGATATTGTAGCTGTACAGAACCGGGAATCCTATCAGCCATAAAAGCGCCGGGATATACAGGAGCGTGGACCCGTACAGAACGCCGTCCGCATACCCGTACCCGTAGGGGAAGTTCGCCTCCAGCCGCATGGGAAATACCCCTCGGGCAATGCTTCCCGCCACACCGTCAATCCGCTCCAGATGGTAGCCCACATCCCCCGTGCTGTGGAGCCAGTTCATCAAAAAAGGTCTGGACAGCAAAAGGGTCAAAAGGACAATCCCTCCGACCACAAAAAAGTCGGATGCCGGTATTTTGTGCACATGATGCCGGGCCGCGCAGACAATGCATCCCAGCGCCGCGATTCCCGCCGTCAGCACGAAGAAGATGATCATGTACCAGAACTGCCCCGTCTCCTTGATGCGCAGCTCCTTAAAGTAGATCTCCTCCTGGGCATCGCCCAGGACAGACAGGGTGAGGTTGTCCGATTTTCCCAAGAGCCAGAGATGAAAGGTCTCCGAGGAATGGGCCGCGGGAAGCGTCTGCCCGTTCTGCATTGCCTTGAGAGGCGGCAGAGAATCGTCTGTCAGAGAGACCACATACCCCAAATTGGCCATGGTCTCATAGTCCACCGTCACGGCGTAGATTCCCACCGGCAGTTGGATCCCGTCATACAGTATCCTCTGTGCATCGCCTGAGGCAAAGGTTCGGTCAAGGGAATAGCGGTATTCCTTTTTCTCCCCCATAGCCGGTATCAACAGCAGTATTACAATGGCCGCAATCGCAATGCACACCCCCGTAAACGCTTTTCTGTAGTTGCCTGTCAATATCTTCTCTGTCTTCATGTGCCCCCGTTTTCTCCCTGTACTCGGTTTTCGTCTTTCCGCCTGCGGATTGCCCGCCCTTTCGGGCAGGGTGCCCCGGCGTCGGCCTCAGCGCATTGCCGGGCAGGCCGGCCTCTGCCTGATCTCTCCGGAAAATGCCCTGTGGGGCGGCTCTGCCAAAGCCTGGCAGCAGACCGCCCCCCGGGTATCCCGATCCTATACTATATTTTCTCCAGTGCAATGACGACTTTCTCGCCGTTTACGTTCCATTCTTTCGCTACCGCGAAAGCTTTCTCATTGGTCAGCTCCTGAGCCAGCACTTTGCCGCAGATGGCATCCGCGTTTCTGGCGGCTATCTGTGCCAGCTTCTCGTTTCCGTTCACGGACACTTTGATGTGGTCCATGACCTCGAAGCCCGCGTCCTTTCGCATGGTCTGGATCTTGCTGATCAGCTCATAGACAAATCCCTCCTCGATGAGCGCTTCCGTCAGGTTGGTGTCCAGCACCACGGTCATCTTCCCGTTCTCCTGGGACACATAGCCCGGCTTCTGGGTCATGTCGATCAGCAGATCCTCCTTTGTCAGCTCCACTGCCGTGCCGTTCACCTCAAAGGCAAGCTTCCCGCCCCCGTTCAGCTCATCCATGGCGGCGTTTCCGTCCAGTCCGGCCAGGGTCTTCTGGATCCCTCCCAGCTGCTTTCCGTATTTGGGACCCACCGTGCGCAGCTGGGGCTTGAATGTGTAGGTGGTGTAGTCCCGCACGTCCTCCGTGTAGACCACATCCTTTACATTCAGCTCGTCCCGGATGATGGCGGTGTAGAAGCCGTCCAGTCCCACCGCTGTCTTTGTGTCCTCTCCCGCACCAGCGGGATCCGCACCGGCGCCCTGTTCTGCTCCGGCCCCCATCTTAACGTACATCCGGCCGATGGGCTGGCGGTTCTTGATGGCGGCGGTGTTCCGGCAGGCCCGGCCCAGTACCACGGCCTCCAGCACCTCCTCCATGTCCGCCTCCAGCTTTTTGTCAAGGAAGCGTTCCTCCACTGTGGGGAAATCGCACAGGTGGATGCTCTCCGGCGCGGAGGCGTCGCAGGTGCACACCAGATTCCGGTAGATCTCCTCCGTCATGAAAGGAATCATCGGCGCCGCCGCTTTGCACAGCGTCACCAGCGCCGTGTGCAGGGTCATATAGGCGTTAATCTTGTCCTGCTCCATGCCCTTGGCCCAGAAGCGCTCACGGCTGCGGCGCACATACCAGTTGCTCAGCTCCTCCACGAAATCCTGCAGGGCCTTGGCCGCCTCAGGGATGCGGTATCTGTCCAGATCCGTGTCCACCTGGCCCACCACGGTGTTCAGCCTGGACAGGAGCCATCTGTCCATCACGGGCAGCTTATGGTACTCCAGTGTATATTTCGACGCGTCGAACCCGTCGATATTGGCGTAGAGCACGAAGAAAGTGTAGGTGTTCCAGAGCTTATCCAGGAACTTGTGCTGTCCCTCCAGCACGGTCTTGCCGGAGAAGCGCTTGGGCAGCCAGGGGGCTGCGCTGGTGTAAAAGTACCACCGGATGGCGTCCGCGCCGTACTCATCCAGGGCCTCGAAAGGATCCACCACATTCCCCTTGGACTTGCTCATCTTCTGGCCGTCCTCGTCCGCCACCAGGCCCAGCACGATGACATTCTCATAAGGAGCCTTGTTGAAGAGCAAAGTGGACTCCGCAAGCAATGAGTAAAACCACCCCCTGGTCTGGTCCACGGCCTCGGAGATGAAATTGGCCGGGAACTGCTGTTCAAATAAATCTTTGTTCTCAAAAGGATAATGGTGCTGGGCAAAGGGCATGGCCCCGGAGTCGAACCAGCAGTCGATGACCTCCGGCACTCGCTTCATGGTCTTCCCGCACTTGGGGCAGGGGAAAGTCACTTCGTCGATGTAAGGGCGGTGCAGCTCCACGCTTTTTGTCTTCTCGCTGCCTGTCAGGGCGGCAAGCTGCTCTCTGCTGCCCACGCTCTCCGTATGCCCGCACTCACACTCCCAGATATTCAAGGGCGTGCCCCAGTAGCGGTTCCTGGAGATGCCCCAGTCCTGGATGTTCTCCAGCCAGTTGCCGAAGCGCCCCTCGCCGATGGTGGGGGGGATCCAGTTGATGGTCTTGTTGTTGCGCACCAGGTCGTCTTTCACCGCGGTCATCTTGATGAACCAGGACTCTCTGGCGTAGTAGATCAGGGGCGTGTCGCAGCGCCAGCAGAACGGGTAGTCATGCTCGAATTTCGGCGCGGAGAACAGTTTCCCCTCCTTGTCCAGGTCCTTGATGATATCCGGATCCGCGTCCTTGACGAATTTTCCGGCGTAGGGAGTCTCCGCCGTCATATGGCCCTTGCCGTCCACGAACTGCACCAGAGGCAGGCCGTACTTTCTGCCCACATTGGCGTCGTCCTCACCGAAAGCGGGGGCGATGTGCACGATGCCTGTGCCGTCGGACATTGTGACATATGTGTCACAAGTGACGTAATGGGCCTTTTTGCCCTGGCGGGCGGCTTCCTCTCCGGAACAGGCGAACAGGGGCTCATACTCTTTATGCTCCAGATCCGTGCCCTTGTAGGTCTCCAGCACCTGATAGGCCGCCGCTCCCTCTTCCGCCAGGCCTCCCAGCACAGTGTCCAGCAGGGCCTGGGCCATGTAATAGGTGTAGCCGTCCGCGGCCTTTACTTTCACATAGGTCTCATCCGGGTTCACGCACAGAGCCACGTTGGAGGGCAATGTCCAGGGGGTCGTAGTCCATGCCAGGAAATAGGCCTCCTCCCCCACGCATTTGAACCGCGCCACCGCGGAGCGCTCTTTCACCGCCTTGTAGCCCTGGGCCACCTCATGGCTGGACAGAGGGGTGCCGCAGCGGGGGCAGTAGGGCACGATCTTGAATCCTTTATACAAAAGCCCCTTGTCCCAGATGGTCTTTAACGCCCACCACTCGGACTCGATATAGTCGTCGTGATAGGTCACGTAAGGGTCGTCCATGTCCGCCCAGAAGCCCACGGAGCCGGAGAATTTCTCCCACATGCCCTTGTACTTCCAGACGCTCTCCTTACATTTGTCGATAAAGGGAGCCAGGCCGTACTCCTCGATCTGCTCCTTGCCGTCCAGACCTAATAGCTTCTCCACCTCCAGCTCCACGGGCAGGCCGTGGGTGTCCCAGCCGGCTTTCCGGGGCACCATATAGCCTTTCATGGTGCGGTATCTGGGGATCATGTCCTTGATGGTGCGGGTCTCCACATGGCCGATGTGGGGCTTGCCGTTGGCCGTGGGCGGGCCGTCGTAGAAAGTATAGACCGGGCCCTCCCTGCGGCTGTCGATGGTCTTTTGGAAGATATCGTTCTCCCGCCAGAATTTCTCCACTTCTTTTTCGCGTTCTACCAGACTGACATTGGCTGAAACCTGTTTGTACATTGTCGTGTCTCCTTTCTCGGTTTTTCCTTTTCCCGATGCTGTGTTTTCCTGTTTTTCATGACCGCCGGGTCTTCCCCGGCTTCTGTCCCGGACAGCTGGCGCCGCCCTCCTGCAGCGGCTCTTTTTTTGCAAAAAAAGACTCCGTCCCGTAATAGGACGAAGCCTGACGCATTCGTTTCACCACCTGTTACACCGTACGTATCCGTGGGATTCCCTGCCCGGGCGCGCAGCCCCGACGTCCGGACGGACGCGGAAATTTTGTCTGTCTCGGATTTCCATGCAAAATACGCATGAAAACACCTGGCGGAGGCACCTGCGAACCGGAATGAATTTTCCCTCACGGAAATGATACGCTTTCCCATAACGGGGGAACGCCGTGCAGAACTACTCGCCGGGCCGCCTCTCCCCACCGGGCCCGCTGGCCCGCTTTTATAGGAAATCCGGCTCCTGCCTTTTGTCCTGCCTGCTCGGAAGCGATCTTCACTGTCCCTCTACTTGCGCCGGTCTCGCACCCTCACCGGCTCGCTGGGGCTTTCCCGAAACAGCTACTCTCTTCGTCATGGCATTTGCTGTCTGTTACTTTTTCTGATATATCATTATAATCTTACGGTTTTTTATTTGTCAAGTAGAATTCCGGTTTTTTAGCCGTTTTTCGAGATATCAAGGTCACCTTTTCTCCTGCGGCTCTCCCGCCTCTTGCAAATGTGCCGCATTTGGTATATGATTGTAAAAATGCAAAATGCCGGACACGGCAGAAAAGAGGAGTCTATGGACAGACAGAATCTCACACTTATGACGGACCTGTACGAGCTCACCATGATGCAGGGGTATTTCAGGCACAAGGACAGGAACGAGACCGTGATCTTCGATGCCTTTTACCGCAAAAACCCCTGCGACGGCGGCTACGCCATCTCGGCGGGCTTAGAGCAGGTCATCCAGTACATCAAGGAGTTACATTTCGACCAGGAGGACATTGACTATCTGGCCTCTCTGGGCATCTTCCAGGCGGACTTCCTGGAATACTTAAAGACTTTCCGCTTCTCCGGAGACATCTACGCCATCCCCGAGGGCACCGTCATGTTCCCCAGGGAACCTGTGATCAAAGTCATAGCCCCCATCATGGAAGCCCAGCTGGTGGAGACCGCCATCTTAAACATCATCAACCACCAGAGCCTCATCGCCACCAAGGCCGCCAGGGTCTGCTATGCCGCCAGAGGAGACGGCATCATGGAATTCGGCCTGCGCAGGGCCCAGGGGCCGGACGCCGGCACCTACGGGGCCAGGGCTGCCATAATCGGAGGCTGCATCGGCACCAGCAATGTGCTTTGCGGCCAGCTCTTCGGCGTGCCGGTAAAAGGGACCCACGCCCACAGCTGGATCATGAGTTTTTCCGACGAATACACCGCTTTCAAAACCTATGCGGAGATGTACCCTACCGCCTGCATTCTCCTGGTCGACACCTATGATACCTTAAAGTCCGGCGTGCCCAATGCCATCAGAGTCTTCACGGAAATGCGTGAGGCCGGCATCCCTCTTTCTTTCTACGGCATCCGTTTAGACAGCGGCGACCTGGCCTACCTGTCCAAGCAAGCGAGAAAAATGCTGGATGCCGCAGGCTTCCCGGACGCTGTGATCTCCGCCTCCAACGACCTGGACGAATACCTCATTGACAGCCTGAAAGTACAGGGTGCAGCCATCACCTCCTGGGGCGTGGGCACCAACCTGATCACCTCCAAGGACAATCCCTCCTTTGGCGGCGTCTACAAACTGGCTGCCATCCAGGACGAAAACGGACAGTTCATCCCCAAAATCAAGCTCTCCGAGAACAGCGAGAAAGTCACCAACCCGGGAGACAAAAAGATTTACCGCGTCTATGAAAAGGATACCGGAAAAATCAAGGCCGATCTCATCTGCCTGACTGAGGAAACCTACCGGGAAACCGATGAGCTGATGCTGTTCGACCCCCATGAGCCCTGGAAGAAGACAAAGCTGAAAGCCGGTACATACACCCTGCGCCCCCTGATGGAGCATATCTTCCACAAGGGCCAGTGCCTATATACCTCCCCCAAAGTCATGGACATCCGGGCCTACTGCCAGCAGGAACTGGACACTCTCTGGGACGAGACCAAGCGCCTGGTAAACCCCCACGAGGTCTATGTGGACCTGTCCCAGAAGCTGTACGACACCAAGATCCGCCTGCTGGAGGAGCTCAGCGGGAAATAGCCTTTCCACGCTTCGCAAGTATTCTATTGCCAAAGGAGCAGGGGAATGACTTTCTCCACTGCTTGCGCGCGGGCGCCCGTCAGCCTCTGCCGGCATATTTCCAAGCGCTTTGGGTGCCCGTGTGTATAAAAAACGGGGCACTTTGGAATCCAACCAACTGTGCCCCGGCCAAAGCCAGATACTCTTTTATTATATTTCTCCCAATTCGTTTATTTGTTGCTACTGCCTATTTCCACTCTACACTGCAGATGTTTTCTAATTGCTGAATTTGTTCGTCTGACGCAGATATGCTTTTACTCCTCCATGACCTGTCAAAATCTGATATTGTTCTGTATAGCCGTTCCATAACAGACTCCGGCATCCCTTGATAAAATTGTATCATTGAAACCTGCTTCCCCATGAACCCGACAGCCACATCACATCACCTCATGCCTGGCAAAAATATTTCCGGAAGCCCCATATCCCACAGCCAATAGCCCGGCGCTCACCGGCAGGGCCAGCATCCCATAGGGCACTCCTGCTTTCAATAGTTCCACGGACATCAGAGAGCTGAACTGCATCTGGTAGATGGGCAAAAGCACCAACAGCCGAAACAGCGAACCTGTCTCCGGCACAGGCAGCAGCGCCGGTGCCAGACACACCGCCGCGGAAGCCACCATGGCTGCCATAGGGTTCCTGCAGGCAGCCGAAAGTACCAGTGCCACCGCAGCCGTCCCCACAGCCCCTGCAAAACTCAGCAAAACCTGATATCCCACCAAAGCGCCGCAGGTAATATTGAACGGAATATACCCCTCCTCATCGTCTGCTATCAGGATTCTGTACCCCATATTTTATCGCTCCTTTGTGGCATTTCTTTTTAGTATAACGCCAAAAATCCAATTTTTTATCTACTTTTTAAGAAGATATCCGGAATTTCCGGATCAGGCTGTTCAGAGTTCTGGCCTGGTCCGACAGTTCTCTGGAGACCGAGGCGCTTTCCTCCGCCACGGCAGAGTTCGTCTGTACCACCCTCTCGATTTCCCGGATCCCCTCCTCCACGGATACGATCATTTCCGACTGCCGCACGCTTGCCAGGGCCAGGTCATCCATAAGCGTCTTAATGGACTGGATGCACTCGTTGATCGTCTGCACCGCGGAGATCACGTCCCCTGCCGCCGCGGTCCCTGTCTTCACATCCTGCACGGAACTGTCAATCAGGACACCTGTGCTCTGGACAGCCTCCCCGGACTCGGCGGCAAGGCTGCGGACCTCCTCTGCCACAACGGCAAAGCCTCTGCCCGCCTCGCCGGCATGGGCCGCTTCCACAGCGGCATTCA
>ERZ808051.2066-NODE-2066-length-11056-cov-4.197104_pt1 | contig 11056 bp, 12 predicted proteins | sample MGYA00380199_ERZ808051 | MGnify/ENA primary metagenome ERZ808051 (study PRJEB31490, sample SAMN06133391) | mouse gut metagenome | isolation source: J11 | host: mice | place: China: Chengdu | collected 2015-05 ...
GACGGAAGCTTCAGGGAGCAGCACTATGAGGGCGGCCAGTATCCGGAGTATGTGCCCGTGGTCTGGTATGAGGATTACGACTTCGAGAAGCGCAGGCCGGATATGATATTCATACATAATCCCTATGACGACTGCAATATCGTCACCAGTGTGCCTCCGTTTTTCTATTCCAAGAACCTAAAGAACTTTACGGATAAACTGGTATATATTCCTTATTTTATATTGGAAGAGATCGATCCGCAGAATCGGCAGGAGCTGGAGAGTATAGAAAAGTTCTGCCTGGTGCCGGGGGTGGCGTATGCGGATGAGGTCATCGTGCAGTCCGAGGATATGCGGCAGGCGTATATCAATGTGCTGACGGAGTTCATGTCGGGGCAGGGACACAGTAGGGCATATTGGGAGAAGAAGATCCTGGGTCTGGGTTCGCCTAAGGTGGACAAGGTGCTGAGCACCAGGAAAGAAGATTTGATGATTCCGGAGGAATGGATGAAAGTCATCCGGAAGCCGGATGGGAGCTGGAAGAAGATTATCTTCTATAATACCACTGTGACGGCGTTGCTGCAGTATAATGAGCAGTATCTGGAGAAGATGCGGGATGTATTTCGGGTGTTTTATGAGAATCGGGATGAGGTGGCACTGTTGTGGAGGCCGCATCCGCTGTTTGGGGCTACGATTCAGTCTATGCGGCCGGAGCTGGAGGAGGTGTATAGGGGGATTGTAGAGAGCTATCGGAGAGACGGCTGGGGGATTTATGATGATACGGCAGATATGGACAGGGCGGTTTGTTTGAGTGATGGGTATTATGGGGATATGAGCAGTGTGGTACATCTTTACAAAAAAGTGGGCAAAGTGTCAATGCTACAGAATGTATAGATAATTCCAGAAAATGGTTGCCTTTTTCTTTGAATAATTGTGTGGCAGTTTCGGGATAAATTTCGTTTGCGATCTGAAAGGTCAAATAATGATACATAAAACAATTGATATAGTTAGTTGGGTAAATATAAATAATAAATTATATTTTAAATCATACAGAGGAATGCCGGGATTATTTTGCTATGACATATTGTATAAAAAACTGGAGCTTATTAAAGAGCCAGCGGAGGTGTATCGCAGTTGGGAGAAATATGGCTATAGCACGGGAATTGGGAGTATAAATAAATATGTAGTCTTTGCTCCCCACAATGCCAAAAAATTTATTGTTTTGAATACAGAGAGTATGGAAATTTTAAGCTTTGATAAAAAGCGATTAGCAGTATATACGGCTTCAGTAGAATACGATGGTAAATTGATCATTTTCGCAAAAAAATTGAGTGATTCCGTGGTGTTTGACAGTAGAAGTCTTTTGTTTGAATATCCATTTAGCAGCCAGCCATCATCTATAGAGACTAGATTAGTAGGATGTGTTAAAAGAAAGGGAAAGAGAGTTATATTATCTACACAGCATAAAGACTGTGTCGCAGAGATTGACCTGGAATCGTATTGTGTGAATATCAGATTTTTGAAAGAACTGGATATTGTTTATAATATGGTGATTTTATGCGGAGATAATTATATCCTTACAGGAGATAAGCCATTGTTGGTTATATGGGATGGAACTGCTAAAACGGAGACTTTAAAGCTGGATTCGAGTTGGATGAGACCGCAAACGATACCGTGGCCAGACCTTTTTTTCGGTGCTGTGATAAAGGAGGAAAAGGCTTTTTTTTGCCCGCAGAATTATAAGATGCTTACATGCTTCGATTTAACTACGAAGAAAATAGAGTATTTATATGAGATGGAAGAAAAGGAACATGCCTGCATGAATGAACTACCAGAGGGACTTTTACTATCAATTATAGAAGAAGATAGTCCTAAACGGAATTGCTTATATAGATATGATGGAAGAGCAGAGGACTGCACTATTTTTGATTTTAAGGATGAATTTAAACTGTCAGGTGCAAGCATAGAATATTCAAGAAAAGCATTGCAATATTTCATAGATGATTTGATTTTATAGATAAGGCCCTGGAATATGTTGAGGAGAGAGGATTGATGGCAGAAAGGAACATAAGGATAGGCCTTATTGGACTTGAATATGTTGGATTAAAATTTGTGATTATAGCTGTAATATTAGTTTATTCATAGAGAGATTTTAGCTTGGGAAAATAGATTCGAAGAGGAGTACCATATGATTAATGGAGTAATTAAGAAAGCATGCGTGTTTGGGGCAGGAAAAATGGGTTGTCATGCAATAGATAGCTTAAAAGAATATAATTATAAGTTTTTTTGTGATAATGATAAAAACAAAGTCGGAACGATAGTTAATGGATACACAGTTAGGGGATTTGATGAACTAAAAAGAGTATGCGCTGGAGAAGATGACATTGAAGTATTTATTGCCGGATATGTGCACGAGATTTACGAACAGTGCATAAGAAACGAAATTAAAGTTATGGGAGTATATAGCCCTGAGCAAAATAAGATAGTGACATATCGGGAATATTGCATTTTGGACAAGAAGTTTTACTGTAATGATCTTTTTATTGAGTATTCCTATGGTAAAAAGATTCGCATCCAAAAGAATATTACCAGATTTATGAATGGTGAACGGATGTCTGAGTGCATTACAGAGGTAGCAATTGAATTATCAAACTTGTGTAATTATGCGTGTATTCATTCTAAATGTCCTGCTTCTCATATAAAAGAAAAAATAATTATGCCTTTATCAGATATTAGAAATATCATAAAGCAATTATGTGAAATCGATTTTAAGGGTACGATTTGTTTTCAAATATACAATGAGCCTTTAATTGATCCAAGGCTGTTCTTTATTATTGAATTAATAAAACAAAAATTGACTGATATAAAAATACTTGTTTATACCAATGGATATTACTTAACAGAATCATTGGGAAAAGACCTCCAAAATGGTTTCGCAGATATTATAGTAGCTACTGGATATGGAGAAGAAGAATACCGCCGACTTATAAATATAAATGTAGAAATACCTTATTATGTTTTATGGGGAAAGTTAGACGAACGTATATCATGGAAATCAAAGGAAAGTAAAAGTAATGCACCATGTGCTTCGCTGTTTTCACAAGTACCGATTTGGGCTAATGGCGATTTGGGGTTGTGTTGTATGGATTGCTTTCAAAAAATAGTTTTCGGTAATATTAAGAAAACAGATATTAAGAGGATTCTTAACAGTACAGAGATAAGAAAAAGCATGGAGAGTTTGCTAAAAGGAGATCGGGAAGATGTTAACTTTTGTGCTAATTGTGAGTGGGAGGGAATTCCTCTGTAAAATTGACTAGGCTAAGAATAACCAGTGCGTTGTCTTGGTTATATTTCACTGATGACGAGAGTTCTAATACACAAAAACTAACATTGTGTCTAGCTAAATGTATTTCCCCGTTTGTCATATAATTTCGCCAAATGCTGATGTGATAGTTGGGCTAAATATAAACATATCAATAGGTTATTAGGCAGATAATAACAAATTACATAGAAAGAAGAGAACAAAGTGAAAAAAGTTATATTATTTGGTGCAGGCGCATATGGAAAACAATTTATAGAAAAGAATAGTGATTTTGTACATGATAATTTTTTGTTCTGCGATAATAATCCGAACAAGTGGGGGAATGTAATATCGGGAATAGAGACTGTTTCTTTATGTGAGGTAAAGCAATTATATAAAAATGGGGAAATTGGAAGAATTATTATTACGACTGCAAGAGTGGGCGAAATTTTTGAACAGTGTATACAGGAAAGAATAGCTGAACAAAATATATATTTTTATGAAATTACGACAAATGCTGTAAAGGCGGCAAGAGAAGCATATGCGGTTAGTGTATTTTCGCAGGATGGCGAAGAAACTTATTTAAGAGATTTTTTCGGAGATAAAAAGGATGGATTTTATATTGATGTTGGAGCCTATGATCCGTTTAGGTTTTCAAATACCGCATGGGCGTATGAAAGAGGATGGAAAGGTATAAACATTGAACCTAATATTAAAGGATACAGAAAATTTGTTCAGATGAGAAAGCGGGATATAAATTTGAATTGTGGAATTTCTGAAGAAGAAAGAAGTATACCATATTTTGAATTTGATGAGGGGGCATACAACACATTTTGCCAGGAAGAAATACCAGATAATTTAGAAATAAAAAGAGTGAATAAAATTGCAACAAGACGTCTTGATCGAGTGCTTGATGAATACAGCGTAAATCATATTGATTTTCTGGATATTGATGTGGAAGGATATGAATTAAGCGTACTTAGTTCAAATAATTGGAATTTGTATAGACCGACAATAGTCTTAATTGAACAGAGGACAAAAATGGAAGATATTCTAAAATCCGATGTTTACTCTTTTATGAAAGATAAGGGATATACGGCAGTGGGTAAATACAATAGAACTGTTATCTATCAGGAGTCAAGTAATGAAAAAAAATAGTTTTTCGTTAGAAAAAGAAGTTCGGTGTGAATTTATTGTGTCTGAAAAGAGAAAAAAAATTTGGCAAAAGCAAATAGCTATGGCAGTTGAAGTAAAGAGAATATGTGAGAAATATAATATTAAATATTTTATTATATGGGGCACATTATTGGGGGCCGTCAGACATAAGGGGTATATTCCATGGGATGATGATTTTGATATTGGCTTTTTGAGACGGGATTATGAGAAGTTTTGCAATATTGCAAAAAAAGAAATAAAGCAGCCATTTTTCTTTCAGGATGCAATGACTGACCCGGAATATTTTATTGGATATGCGAGGATTAGAGATTCCAGAACTACGGGTTGGATTTTACAGAATCCTTCACCAAAGTACCACAATGGTATTTTTATTGATTTATACCCGTTTGATGTAATACCAGAGAACAAATATATCTGGCAAGTACAATCTTTTGTAATAAAAAACATATTGGAAAAGCTGACAAGCAAAGATAACAGGAGATATCAAAATTACAGATCAGAGTATAAGGGTTTAGTATATTTGCATAAGTTATGTTGCACTATGTTCAACTGGATATATCATCCTAAAAAAATTGGTCTTTTATATTCTCCATATGAAGTCGAAGATGGATATTGGATTTATGCAAAAGACGTGAAAAGGACAATTAAGCTGCCTTTTGAAAATGAATTTTTTTCAGCGCCAGCAGGATATGATGGGATTTTACAGAACGTATATAAAAATTATATGAAGTTACCGCCAAAGGGTAAAAGAGGGGTATGGCATGAGCGGCAAATTGTTTTTGATCCAGATATGCCATATCTGGAATTTTATAAAAACAGAAATAAGGAGAAAAGGTATACATGAGTATTGATGCGCCGGTTTTATTGATATTTTTTAATCGGGAAAGAGAAGTATTGCAGGTTATAGAAGCCATAAAAAAGTGCACACCAAAGAAAGTGTATATTGCGTCTGACGGGGGAAGAACAGATAAAGAGCATGAAAAAATATGTAAGTTACGTAAAACGGTTCAAAAGCATATAGACTGGGAGTGCCAGTTAAATTGCTTGTTTTCTGATATAAATTTAGGGTGTCAGAGAGGGCCTGTTACGGCTATTGATTGGGTTTTTGAGCAGGAAGACAGATGTATTATTTTAGAGGATGACTGCGTACCAGGCTTTACTTTTTTTGAATATTGCGATCAATTATTAAAAAGATATGCACAGAACGAAAATATTTGGATGATTAGTGGGGAAAATTATTTGCAGGATGTCTCTATGTTTGAAGGTATGGATTATACCTTTTCACTAAGAACAGACACCTGGGGCTGGGCTACATGGAGGAGAGCCTGGAAAAAGTGTGATTTTACTCTTAAACGTTGGCCTGATTATAAGAAAGAAAAGGTACTTTCACACACATATTATATGCGGGTATATGACGAATTAGAGTACATGACGCAACAATTAGATAATATATATAAGAAAAAAGACAAATCTATATGGGATTATCAATGGAGATTCCATATGGCTATCAATAATGGCTTATGCATTGTTCCGAGTAGAAATTTGATAAATAATATTGGGTGGGGGAAATATGCAACACACACAAAGACCAGAAATAAAATTTGGGATGTACCTGTAAAAGATTTGAATTTTCCACTGAAGCATCCGTCTTGTATTACAGCAAATGTGGATTTTGATAAAGCATATGGGAAATTACTTTTTCTGAATAAGTTGAATTCTCAAATAAGAGAAAGAGAGATATATAATGCGGCAAAAATGTTATTAAAACATTATCTAAAATGACAGAATATGCAACGAGTCAATATAAATGTGAAATCAGACTGTAATTTCAAAAATAGAAAGAAAAGGAGCGGTTATACAATGGGAAAAGGAACCATATCCTTAATATCATTTTTATCTGGCGTAGCCATCAGTGCAGGAGCGATGGGAAAAGTGGCGATTGGTGAAACAGAGAAAGCAAAAAACATGTCAAATAAGCATCTTGCCCTTTTTCTCATGATGAACCAGTGGGTAAAAGTAAAACAGGAAGGAAAAAACCTTTCGGATTATTTTGAAAAGAATGGGTATAAAAAGATTGCAATTTATGGGATGAGCTATGCCGGAGTAACATTGTTTGAAGAGTTAAAGGGAACGAAGACGGTGGTTGCATATGGGATAGACATAAATGCGGACAATATCTATTCTGATTTAGATATCTTTTCGGTGAAAGAGGATCTATCGGGAGTAGATGCGATTGTTGTAACGGCAATTACTTTCTTTGACGAGATAAAAGAACAGCTTTCAACGAAAGGAGATTGGGCTATCCTTTCATTAGAGGACATTCTTTATGAAATATAAAAATGATCGAGAAATTCTGGATGAGCTCTTGATAATTCATACATTATATGAGGTTTCAGCCGGAATATTAATAAGGAAGAAGAAAAGTGAATCCCTATAAAGTTTCTATCATAACAGTATGCTTAAACAGCGAAGCATCGATTCGCCAGACAATAGAAAGCGTCCTGCATCAGACTTACAACAATATAGAATACCTTATCATTGACGGCGGCTCGACAGATCGGACAATAGAGATCATTGAAGAATATCAGACGATATTTGAGGGGCATCTGCAGTACATAAGCGAAAAGGATCAGGGCATTTACGATGCCATGAATAAAGGCATTTTGCATGCAGCAGGGGATGTAATAGGAATTATTAACAGTGATGATCGGTATGAGCCCGATGCGGTAGAGAGAGCCGTGAAATGTTTTGAAGAAACAGATGCAGAAGCAGTGTATGGAGAAATATGGCTGATAGGCCAAAACGGGGAGCGGGAATATCATACCTGGCATTCTGCATTTCCCCCTCATCCGAGTACATTTATCAAACGAGAGGTTTATCAAAAGTGTGGTATGTTTGATTTAAAGTATCACATTGCATCGGACCGGGAGCTGCTTTTACGGCTTATTGCCGGAGGCATTAGATTCGAACATATTGACGCTATACTTGCCGATTTCAGTAAAACCGGAATCAGTAATACAAAGAGTCTTGAATGCGCACAGGAAACATATGAAATTGATTTGAAATACTTCGGAAGATGTGCTGACACTTTTAACAGAGATGCGATAGAGGAAAAATATGAAAGGGCCATGTTTCTGCACATAAGTCAAACGAGATCGCAGATAATTAGGGAAACATTGGAGAAATATAGCCATGCTTTGGACAGTATAGCGATTTTTGGAGCGGGTAACTGTGGGAAAGAGTTAATGACTGTATTGGAAACGTGCGGAATATCAGTCCGCTTATTTGCGGACAATGATGAAAGTAAATGGGGATTGGAGTTTCATGGAATAAAAATTTACTCCCCGGAGATTTTACGGGACTTTGATGGGCATGTGATAGTCACGGTTACAAAACATCAGCAGGATATCTGCAGGCAGCTGCGAAAATATGGGAATCCCGCATTAAGCTGGAGTACCCTGGGAGAAATGCGGCAGAAAGCAATTCGCTGCTATGAAAGAGGGTGAAAGGGAAGCGGAAAATGAAAATCTATTTTTGGGGAACAGGAAAAGGCTGCAAAAAAGCATTGCAAAACTATACTTATGAAGAAGAGATAAGCGGGTATATCGATAATAATCCGGAGCAATGGGGAAAGAGCTTTCAGGGAAAACGGATCGTAAGCTTCGAAGAGTCACTGGCGGATGCAGATCTCATTGTTATCACGGCAATGCAGTATGATGCCATTTTATATCAAATTAAAAAAAGCGGATTCGGAATGGAGAAAGTATTCTGCTATTTTGATGCGGGAGATGACAGTGAAACGGTGAGCCGTTATTTTGATTACAAAGGGCGTAAGATAGATCTTTTGGAGAGACGGCTGGAGGATTTGGAAAATATAGTCAAGATTCGCTTTTCGAATATCGGTTATGAGATTGCGGATAACCTGGAAAGGAAGAAATATCAATTCCCCATACTGCACAGTGATGAGGAAGCTTTCAGACGAATCATAGATGAGAAGTGCTCTCTAATCAGGTTTGGTGACGGAGAGTTTGAATTGATGGCTGGGAAAGAGAGGGCGCCGTTTCAAAAATATGAAAAGGCGTTGTCAGAGAGACTGCGGGAGGTAATACAGAGCAGGAGAGACAACTTGCTGATCGCATTGGCGAACAATTACGGCAGCCTTGATTTATATACGGAAAGCGACAAAGACGGTATCCGCGGATATATGACAGAGGAAGTGAGGGCTTTCCATGCGTCGCTGTTGGATTATAGCAGAGTATACTACGATGCATATTTGTTTAAATGTTATTTTCTGTCCAAAGACAGGGATGATGCAGAAAGAAGATATGCGTCGGTTAAAAGAATCTGGCAGGACAGGGATGTTGTGTTGATCGAAGGTGCAGAGACAAGAACCGGACAGGGGAATGACTTATTAGACAATGCCCGTTCCGTCCAACGTATTCTTTGCCCGACTCAAAATGCATATGGGCGGTATCGGGATATTTTGGAGGAAGCGGAAAGGATTCCGAAAGATAAACTGGTTTTATGTGTACTGGGACCGGCTGGTAAAGTGCTGGCATATGACCTGATCCAGGATGGGTATCAGGTGGTAGATATCGGGCAGGTCGACATGGAGTATGAATGGTACAGGGCAGGAGCAGGCATAAAAGTGCCGAATCCCACAAAGTATGTATCGCAGCTTCCTCCGGCGTTGGTAGAGGAAATACATGATAAAGTGTATGAAAGCCAGATTATAGCAGTGATTGCATAAACGAAAGGGGCATTATGGACAGTTGTGAGAGGGACTTTTTTATTCAAATGTATGAGCTGATGGAAAAGCCGGAATTGTTCGTGAACCTGAAAGAGAGCCTGACGAGGTATTTTCATATAAATGGTTATAAAAATATTGCAGTATACGGGGTTGGCAGGCTTGGCAGGTTGATATTAAAAAATATTGATACAGCACAGCTGGAATCTATCTGCACAATAGATGAAAATAAGGCAGCCCGTTTTGGGAATATTGAGACCATTAACATACAGGAGCTTGCGGACAGGAATGAAATTGATATGGTATTGGTTACGCCGCTTCTGGATTATCCGCTGATAGAAGCGCAGATATGCAGTATGTGTGAAATGCCTGTTGTGTCGGCAAAAGAGCTTATGTGCGACATGATTAGTCTGAGTCTTTTTCCCGATTCCGGAGTCTGAGGAAATGATACGAATGGATAAGAATATAATTTTGCTTCATTTAGAGAGTGTAAACAATATCGTATACCGGATGAATCCACAGCTTTTTCCAAACATTATGCAAATTGAAAAGGAGGGGCTCAGCTTCCGCAAGTACTTTTCTACGGCAACTTCTACCTGGATGGTAATTTCGGATATGCTGTACGGCGGCTTGGATCAGTATGAGGGGTGTCATGAACTGACAGAGAAACCGGCAACGTTTTGTTATGAATCAGGACTGCTAGATGATTTTCATGATATGGGATACCAGATAGGAGTATTTAATCATCCCTATTTTGAACTATCGGATATGCGGGAACTGTATCTTTTTGGGAAGAGTGTAGAGCAAAATGCGTATACGTCATATAGGGAATTTTGTCATGCGTTTAAGGCGGCTATGACTGGTCGGAATAAATACTGCATATTAATCTGCAATTTCATGAGCAATATTTCGTGCCATAGTTATGTGGCACCAGGATACAAAAGAACAGGTAGAAAACGATGGGAAGACGGATACCGCTGCCTGGATGAGATGGTGGGAAATATTTTTCGGATTTTAAGGGAAACCGGGCAGGAGGAGAATACGATAGTTGTTTTGTACGGAGATCACGGGGATGATTTCTGGGGACATGGATACCATATGGGACTGACTCATGCAATAGAGCCGACAGCGCCGCTGATACATACGCCATTGATTGTTTGGGAAAAGGGGCGGTATTGCGGAAAGACAAGCAATAAACTTATATGTACTACCGACATAAAGGAAATGATAGAACGTATGATACAGGGAGAATTGCCGGAAAGCGGTTCGAAACGTAGCTTTGTGTGTGCAAGAAGTGCGTTTGCGGCACAGCCGGTGCGAGAGGGTGCGTTTAATAAGAGTTATAGTATCACAGACGGTACGACGCTGTTACTTGTATCCTCAAAAGGTTTGGAAATGTATGATTTGGAAATGGATCCGGCATGCAATTTTAATATGCTGCATCTGTTTGAAATCGTGCAGGATAGGATTGTTTTTCGCGAAAAAGAAGCAGAGGGGCTTCGTTTTCACTTTGCGGATTTTATGGATGAAAACCAAAAGAGGTATATTCGTCAGAAGTTTTACTATATGCGCCCGCACCTTTACCGTTATGTGGTGGGACGCTATGAAGCGGGTAAAAGAAGCGGGACGGATGTAAATGGTGAAATGTGTTTTCACAAAATAAATCACAGTATGAAATTGTAGAGTTGTGCAGGCATGAATTTGTCGGCGGTTATGTTCTTTTCCATGGAAGTGTTTGAGAAGAATGTGGTGGAAATATGCGGAAAGGAAATAAGTAATGAAACAAGATGTTAAATTATTCACAGTCGGGCCGGCGCAGATGTATCAGCATACGTTGGAAGTGCGAAGCCATG
>ERZ808051.2069-NODE-2069-length-11049-cov-3.983503_pt1 | contig 11049 bp, 13 predicted proteins | sample MGYA00380199_ERZ808051 | MGnify/ENA primary metagenome ERZ808051 (study PRJEB31490, sample SAMN06133391) | mouse gut metagenome | isolation source: J11 | host: mice | place: China: Chengdu | collected 2015-05 ...
CATTATTTTTCTCCTGCCGGTCAAACTCCAACAGCACCTCCCCCATGGAATCCTCCACCTCGATCTCCAAGACCTCTCCCGTTACAAACTCATACTTGATCTCCATCTCTGCCGTTCTCCTTTCCGGAGCCCGGCAGGCGGCATCCCCCAGCCGCCGGAGACAAAAAAAGGAGCCTGACAAGCAGCACAAAAAGTGCCGCCTGCCAGGCTCAATGTCGTCTCCACCATTTTTCGGGTGGTATCATGGAGGCTCGACCAATAATTCCAGGAATGAAATCTCCCCTCCGTGCATCATGCTCAAACAAACGAGTGACCCTTGTCCCGGTTTAGCCATACGTTTCCCTTTTCCGTATACATCCCTTACGGAATTGCCGTTATGCCGCATGACGCCCCGGTCAGCCCCCGGCCTTTCACAGCTCGGAGCGGGTCTAATTTTTCCGTATTCAATTTTCCTGCGTTTCAGCCCGCGCCACCCCGACCTTCGCGCCGCAGTGCCCGCACTTTATGATAAAATCGGGATACCGGCCCTCCATCGGGGTCACGAGCTGGGTCTGGGTACTTACAGCCGCGTCCATGATCCTGTGCCCGCATACCGGGCAGCACACATGGCGCATCTCCTCCGTCATCTCATGGCCATGCCCCTCCTTCTTCCTGCGCATTTCATATACGCCCCTTTCTGTAGCCGCCGCTGTCCGGCGCGGGAGAGTATATGACCTGCTATGATTGCTTTCCTACATGACAAGCTCCGCCAGCCACGGAGCAACCGGCCTCGCCAGCAGACGGGCGTTCAAGTACGCCATTTCTAACGTCAGGCAGGTATTGCCTAAATAATACCCGTCCATGATGGTGAGGGTCATAGCAAGGTCGGGGTTCTCCATATCGGTCAGACAGATCGGCAGAAGATACTGCACCCTTCCTTGGTAGCCCTGCGGCACCACAATGCTCGGTTCAATGAGCGCCTTCCGCCGCGCCAGTTCAACTGCCGTTTCCAGTAGCAGGGGCAGGTTCTGCGCGTCGCGGATGGAAGCGGGCAGGCGGGAAAGGTTCTCCTCGTCACCCAAAATGTGGTCTATGTTTACCCGTATCGGCCACTCCGGGTTGTAATTGACGCCATACTGCGCCATATAGTAGCTGGGCTTTTTCGGGAGCGGACTTATATATTTGAGCCACGGTGAAAGCTCGTCCGAAAAGCCCCGGAAATACCAGTCCAGCATACTGGCCTGCCGCTTGTTCCGGTCAAAGCAGCCATAGACCGCTTTGTACCGGCGTGTGTACAGGCCAGTATGGAAGCAGACAAATTCATTCTCCACATGGAGATAGTCCGCCGCCTTCTCCGGGTTCCGTTCTTCGTTAAAATCAATGACTTGTTTTTTGAATATCGAGTGGATATATCGCTCTAATATCGGAGTATCTGGATTTTTCGTATGGTAGTCTGGATTCCGAAACCTCCACGGCTCCGGGAGCGCCAGCCCCGCCAGCTCGTCGAGCTGGCAGTACCAGCCCGGCACATAGGCGAAGGAAAACAGGTCTGGCAGTAAATTCATATCAGTTCCCTCCATTTTTTCTGGATCACGTCCACAAGGTGCATTTGTACCTGAATCTTCTTGTCCTCGTCGATTACCCTGTGGATTCTGCCGTCGGCCCCCGCCACCTCGGAAGTCACGAGGGAATCATGGTAAGGCTCATATATCCTTAAAATTTCCTCTAACGCCTCCGGCTCGCCGTGAACCGCTCTTTTGATCAGCTCATAGTTTAATTCATGGATCTCGTCCCCGCTTTTCATAATACTCGCGGATTTTGCTAAATGCGCGCTGCCGCAGGTTGTAGACAGTGCGCGGTGTCACCTCCATCTTTTCCGAGATTTCCCGGTCGGAGAGGTCGCCCAAAAAGTCTAAGAGCAGGACGTTCCTCTGCTTTTCCGGCAGGGATAACAGTGCTTTATATAAAGTTTCGCTCTCCACCGCACAGGAGCTTCCGCCCACATAAAGCACGAAAGACTCGGAAGGGTATTCATCCCTGCGGCCTAATGTTTCCAGAAGATAGTCTACCGGTTCGTCGGAAAAATGCTTGTCCCGGTTGCCCTCGGCCCGGTCTAAATTTCTGACAAAATTACGCGACACCGTTTTGCAGAAGGAATCGAACATGGCGCAAATACGGTCTTCGTTTGAAGGAGATAGCATGGCACTTCCTCCCTTCTGTCAGATTCGAGCGCGGCTGGTTTTTCACCTCCTCGTAATACCAGAACACATCCCGGCATGGCAAACCGGAAAGATTTTTGAAAATTTCTCAAAAAAATTTATTGCCATTTCTTGACAGTTTTCGACAATGCAATGTAAAAAGGCCAATCTACACAAGGCAGATTGACCTTTCCGGGCAAGATTTACTTGCCTTGTACCATCTAAGACAAAAATATCTATCTTTGTTAATTTTATTTCTTTTTCAAATTCTCAATTTCGCGGTGTGTCTGTCTGCGTATTTCCGATTACCATTCTCATTAGCAGACAAAATTGCAACAGTTTATTTTCTTCAGCAATTTTCACTTACATCCCTTTCCTTACCGAATAAATCCAATTTGCCACTGAAATTATGCTACACCCTATCCTGAAAAGCTTTTAGAATAAAATAGACACAAGTATCGATTCCCAAAAGGCTACTGTCAAGACAAAGGTTATAGTTGCTGGCCATTCCCCATTCTCTATCTGTATAATATTTATAATGCTGAGCGCGTTTTTTATCCCGCAAGGACACAATTGTTTCTGATTCGGTTTCTGCAATCCCGTATTCTGAAACAACACGTTTTTTCCTATCTTCAATATTTCCATGAATAAATACATGGAGACAATCCGAATAGTCTTTTAAGATATAATCCGCTCCCCGGCCTACAATGACACAGGATTCTTTCTCAGCCAGCTCTTTAATTAGCTCTGTCTGAAATATTTCAATCTGATCTGACAAGGGCATACTTTCTTTGTGAAAAGAATTGTAACCGGCAGTAATATTAGTAGCGATTGCATATAGCAGACTGTGAGTATGGTACTCACCCTGTTCTGCAATAAATTCCTCTGACAAGCCGCTTCTTTTTGCTATCTCCTCCACTATCTTTTTATCATAGAAAGAAATTCCCAGTTGCCTTGCCACCTCTTGTCCTACTGTATGTCCACCGCTACCACATTGACGGCTAATTGTAATAATTTTCTTATTCATTTATTTTCATCTCGCTTTTTCTAAATATTTTTTTCCAATATGCCACTACAGCAACAATAGACACAATTCCCGATAATGCGTCAGAAACTGGCCCCGACCACAGAATACCATCAATCCCAAAGATAGAACCTAACAGAAACATTGCCGGGATTAGGAACACAATTTGTCTGGAAAGGGAGAGAGCCATAGATGGCACTGACTTTCCGATTGCCTGAAAAAAGATACCGATTACCATTCCACACGGAATCATAAAGCAGGCCAGTAGATAAATCCGGAAACATTTAACTGCAAATTCCATGTATAGTTCCGATTCCTGCCCAAAAATATTGATGATAGCTTCTGGAAACACCTGAAACATAAACAAAGCTACTAACATAATCGCGGTACAGGAAACCATAGTAACCTTAAATGTCTTTTTTACTCTATCGTACTGTCCGCTTCCATAATTGTACCCAAAAATCGGTTGCACTCCTGTTGCAATCCCCATTGCAATGCTTGTAATCAACTGGCTTGTTTTCATAGTTATTCCAAGTGCCGCCAGAGCAATATCCGATCCATATTTCGATGTTGCCCCATATTTTACCAACAGGTTATTCTGTATGGCAATTACTACAGTTCCTGCTATCTGAGTAAAAAAGGATGCTGTCCCCAACGAAAGAATTTTCCCTGATACGTCTTTTTTCAATATAAAGTCTTTTTTCTTTATTTTAATCGTCTCAAAATGGAACATGCAAAATACATAATAAATTGCATTCAATAACTGTCCTATGATTGTTGCCCATGCTGCTCCTTGTACTTCCCATCCACATATAAAAATAAAAATTGGATCAAGAATAATATTAGTAATGCATCCGATCAACATACCAATCATGCTTTCTTTAGGACGTCCGTCTGCGCGAATAACATTTCCGAACCCGACACAAATGACGAAAGCAGGGAACCCGATAGTGATAATTCTACCGTAATCAAGTGCATATGGAAGGACATCTCCCGTAGCTCCAAATAACTCGCAAAGCGGTTTTAAGAAAATTTCAAACAAGACAAGAAAAGGAATACTGCTCCCCATACTAAGTGTCACCATATTGCCTACTCCGCGGGCAGCTCCCTCAGGATTTTTCTTTCCAAGCTGCAGACTCATAAAAGCGGATGCTCCACTTCCAAACATCATTGCCACTGCCATTACAATCAGCGTCATCGGCATAATAACATTCGTTGCAGCATTTCCCAAATACCCAACACCCTGTCCAATAAATATTTGGTCAACCATATTGTAAAGTGAATTCACAACTAGTGACACAACGCTTGGAACAGCATATTGAATAGTCAACTTTCTTATTTTTTCCGTTCCAAGCGGATTTGTTGCTGTAACTGCGGAACTCATATTTCATCTACCTCCAATTCATCTTCCATATTTGCAAGCATTCTTTGGGATACACTTACAAACAACGCTAATTCTTTTTTACTAATTCCCTCCGTTATATGTGATTCCATTCCTTTGACTGCCTGAACAATCTGAGTTTTTTTTGCTATTGCAAAAGGTGCTGGCACAATTTTTTTCAAACGATCATCACAGGAAACACGCTCCCGAATAATCAGTTTCTGTTTCTCCATTCTTTTTAATATACTGGAAATAGTAGAAGACCGTATATTAAACTCATGCTCTATATCCTTCTGATAAATTTCCCGAATCTCATATGTTGCCAATAGAAAATAAAGGATGCGAATCTGTGCCCCTGAATAATCAGTGGTCATATTAAATGTCCGTTTTATCTGGTTTGCCAGCTTTAGAACCAACATTGTATATCCATTTCACGACATCTCACCTCCAATATAAGCTACTACTTTTCTGTATAGTTTTTTTATAACTTTCAAACATATGTTTTGTTTGGCGGCAACGTATTTGATTGAGCGCTAATACAAATACAATATTTCATTTTGGGGAAGTTCGCATTCTAACATTTCCCCTGCATGATATTAAAGCACAAATCCGCTTGAAAGAGAAGAGAAATTATGGTATTGTTAATGACGAAAACGCAATAATGGAGGTTTTTTATGAATACACAACAATTAGAAAGTTTTCTTTCAGTAGCTGAGCATCTCAATTTTGCAAGGGTTGCTGAAGCCCTGAATATCACTCAATCCGCAGTTTCCCGGCAAATCCATGCCCTTGAAAATGAACTTGGGACAAAACTGTTCCACCGCACATCCAGAAGTGTAGTCCTCACTCCTTCCGGTGTCATTTTTTATGAGGATGCAAAAAATTTTATGGGGAGCTTGCGGATCGCCACTACTAAAATCGGGAAAAACAGCAAAGAAAACATACAGTTTCTTAGCATTGGCTGCACCAATGAAACAGATTGTGAATTATTAGCAGGACTCCTGCGAAACTGTCGTGAAAAGCTGCCTGAAGTTCATCCCTTTCTGCGGGTAATTCCACACCGTTCCATTATCAGCCTGCTTTTTCAAGGAGATTTGGATATTTTGTTTGACTTTGAAGAAAATGTTCCTGCACACAATGGTATAATATTTAAAAAACTGTTTGAAATCCCCATTTGTTGTGCAGTTTCATCTGAACATAAATATGTTGGAAAAAAGAAAATATCAGAACGGGAGCTTTATTCAGAAAATATCGTAACCTGCAATTCTTATCCCATTCCATCCAAAGTATTGTTCAGACAAAAAGATATTGAGCAACATTTTCCATTATGCAATGTTTATTATTGTGATAATCCATGTGCGCAGACAACTCTTGTAGAAGCAGGATACGGATTTGCAATTTTACCCCAAAAAATCTCGAACAAAGGTATTTGTTACATCCCATTAGACAATGAAGAAATCGTTTCCTATGGTGCATTTTACAAGCAAAATTCAGCTAATCCGTTATTAAAAAAATTCATATCTATTCTATGAATATAGAATCAAAGGGAAGAAATCACGGTCTGTTTGAAAGAATTTTCTTTTGAAAATATTTTCTTAAAAGCCTTGTCTTTCCACCCAAAATGTGTAAGCTGTCACTCACAAGGCAAACAGCCAGTACAAAATACAATCAAAAACGAAAGGTGGAAAACATTATGAAGACAGGAAAATCACAGCAAAATTGAGGGACGCGGTTCCGGTATGCCTTATGGTAGAGGGACAGGAAGTAAAACGGTACAAGAATATTGACCTGCCGGATATGCTCAAAGAGGTGGAAATGCTGGACTTTCATTTCAACGTACCGGAGGACGGCAAAATCACTTTTGAAATCAGCTATGTGCAGGGCGTACTGCCAGAGGTATTCCCGGAGCCGAGAGCAAAAATGACGCGGGCCGAAAAGGCAGCGGCAAAAGCGGCAGCGAAGGCCGCCGAGCAGGAATCCACGGCAGAAGTAACCGCTCCGGCGGCCATGCCGGAAGTAACGGCGCTGGCAGAGATAAAGCCCTTCGATATAGCGGCCCTGATCGCGCCGCACACAACCGAGGAAGCTGCACCGGAAGCAGAGCCGGAAGCCGAGGAAATCACCGAGCAGGCAGCGAAAGAATCCGAAGGCGAAGGAACCGGAAGCATGGAGATACACTACAATGTAACCGGGCCGCGTAGAAAGGAATTAGCGACCGCAGTAGGTAACTTTATCGGCACGGCTCCGGTATACATGAAAGCCCCGACCTATGGCTTCGCGGTAAGCAATTACATCATTGACAAAAACGGAACCCTTACCGGAGAGAACAACAAGGCATTGGTGGAAGCGCTTGCAGAGCAGGGTTTCACCGCCGCATAGGAAAGCAATACCCGGCCCCGCTTCGGCGGGGCTTTTTGCTGCCCCGATTTTTAAAAAAAGATATGTTTTAAGTATTTTAGAGCTTGCTTTTTCACCCGTGATGTGTAAACTGCCACTCACAGAAATAAAACATATCTTTAAGGAGGCCCACACAATGGCAAACTATTCTATCGAAATACAGCGCAACAATGTAACCCTCGCACAATTCCTCCGGTATGTCCGGCAGCAATGCGAAAAGGAAGGCATCTACATGGAGATTGACCGGGAGGAATTTGAAAATCCGTACCGCCCCGAAAGTTCCAGCTATACCGTAATCAACGGCCAGAAAAAATGCCATTCCGCCGGATACCGTACCATGACGCACCTCCGGCGTAAGATAGCCAGCTATCAGACCACGCAGGGCTTTACAAGATACTATTACACAGACGAGTTGGAAGAATACGAAGAAACCAAGCTGTGCCACTATGACTGGACGGAGGACGGGGCAGAAACGCCATGCCGGGCAGAAACCTGTAAAACCCTTCCTTACGACTTCCAGACCTAAATCCTTAACCATGACGGCTCCATGTATAACGAAATCTGCGAGTTTACCTTTGACGACGAGAAAACCGGCCACGGCTATTACTATCAGGCAAACCGCGACGACGAGAATGAATAGGGAAAACGGCCCCGCTCCGGCGGGGCTTTTACGTCTGGCCATAGAAAAAAGATATGTTTTAAGACCTTTTGAGCTTGCTTTTCCACCCGTGGCGTGTAAGCTGTCACTCACAGAAATAAAACATATCTTTGAGGAGGACTTAGGCCATGCTGCAAATATCTGAAATCGTAAAGAAAACCGAGGAAATGTTCGACCTGTTTAACGAGCATTTCTATGATAACGAATTAACCCGCCCGGCCATCACCGTATCCCCGGACGGCGGACGCGGCGCATACGGCTGGTGCAGTATCAATGAAATCTGGAACGCCAGCGGCGAGAAGTATCGGGAGATCAACCTTTGCGCCGAATACCTTGACCGCCCTATCTTCGAGCTGGCAGCCACCCTCTTACATGAAATGGCCCACCTTTACAATCTGGTGCATGACATTCAGGACGTAAGCAACAACGGATATTATCACAATATGAAATTTAAGGCCACCGCCGAGGCCCACGGCCTGCATATTGAAAAGCACCAGAAATACGGCTGGACGGTAACGACGCTGGCCCCCGGAAGCGGAGGCATGGATCAGAGAAACCATAGGCGAGGCCGGTATCAATGCAAGCCGCCTGCAGGAGTTTGGAACCACCAAAGGCGGGATCAAGAAATCTAAGAACCGCAGTATCAAATATATCTGCCCCTGCTGTGGCACCATTATCCGGGCAACGCGGGAGGTCAATGTAATCTGTGGGGATTGCGGAGAGCCTTTCGAGCAGGCATAAAAACACAAAGGCGGAGGCCGCAAGGCTTCCGCTAAATTGTTCTTACACTTTTTAGCGGAAAACTTTTCAGCTTCCGCTCATATACAACGGTGTTCAAATTCAAAGGCCATCATACCAGCCGGCGGACAGCAGGCAGGGAAACGCCGCTTTGCATCTGTCATAGTCAAGTTCATACAATAAGCAAAATCCCCGAAAGTGCCTGAAATGGCAGCATTTCCGGGGATAAGTACCCAAACAACCTTTCAAATTTAGAGGCCATTTTTCTATTAAAGTTTGTTCCTTGATATGTTGCCAATATGTTGCCACACATTTATTTTGTTACAGTATTTTTTGCCACAAAAAAGAGCTAAAGTCAAAAGTATACTATTGCAGTAAGTGCCCGTCCATGATGCTAAGTAAACCTTCAACAATCCCCTTATAATGTGTAGAGAATCTAATATCCTGCTTTAAACAACTATTCAAATCCATATCAAAGCGGATAAGTCTGTCTATCACATGGGCAGATATTTTCTTTCTGTAATCATCATTAAATTCATATCTGTGAATCACAATATTTCCTGATGATTCTTCCTCAATTAGTCTTTCATACAAATCAACAATCCTGGTTTCGTTCTGAACTTTCACATCTTTAGCGCAGACCAATTCCTCATCCCATGATGTTAAACCTCGCTCAAAACCTTCATCGTCTACTACATATACCGAACAGCCTTTTCCATGGTATATTTTTCTAAAAGCATCGGGATAGCATTCATATACCGTAGTGAGACCATTTTCGTCTGTCGAAATACAAAAATCAAAATCATCCTGTTTTACACCAAATAAAAGTCCTGCAACGAAATTCTCCGTCGCATATACATAAGCCTTTTTATGCGATGATTTGTAAGGATGTAATGTTTCCAAACCCGCATTTGAAGATACATGATATAGCATAGGAATAACCTCGCAAATACACACCTGTTTTTACATCAATTACAATTATAGCAAATCCTCACAATTTGGCAATTTATTTTCGGAATATTATACAGCAAAATCTTTTTAAGCGTAATACAAACTTTGTCAGTACCCATATTCTCCTATCTGTAAAAGGTGTGAAAATAACCATCACAAAATTCATATCCTTCCTGGGGCTACTGGCTGGAAAATAATGCAAAATCCACTTGGGAAATGTGGGAGGCGAGTACGCGTTCTTTTGACCATTATTTTCTTGGAACATATGAAGAGTGGTTTTAGTCACATTTGGCAGGGATACAGGATTTGAAAAATGGTTATCAGACTTTTTCGATAAGTCCCATATTTTATCATGAGTTAGAGTATGTAAGGGCAGAAGTAAGGACAGTGCGCGGAATTTTAATATCTAATTGGCACTGGAATGTGAACCGGATGGAAGAGTATATGAGAAGCTTATAAAGACCCTTAAGCGGAAGGATTCTGCGGCAGGTTCCCACAGTCCAAAGAGGAAGCCGGCGTCTTGGAGGCGCGAGCTGGCAGTGCGGGCGAGGCTGTAAAAAATCTTGTGTCTATGGAGAAATAATCTTTCCTGATATGAGTCAGATATGTAGAAATTTGCTGTCAAATATTGCTGCTTTCATGTTGTCGAATTTCTTTTCTGATAATAGTATTGCCAATCCTCTACATCCTATACATGTTTTTTGATTTTTTCGCATACCAATAGGCATTAGCAGCAGGAAGATTTTACGCGGGCTCTGCCCACACCCGGCCTCCGGAATAAAGCTGGGTTTTCTGGCAATACTGCTAATGCCGATGGAATAAGGCTGGGACGTTCTGATGCGTTATGGTGTCCCGGCCCTTTCTTTTACAGATAACGGGTAAGCCTTTCCCCGTATAGGACAATTAACTGATTCAGCACCTGATCCCAGTTCCTGTAACGCTGTGTCCATTTCTTTATCACGTTCCCACTGGCAAGATAAAGCATTTTTTCTAACGCACCATCACTTGGAAATACACTTTTTGTTTTGGTTACTTTCCGGTACTGGCGGTTCAGCCCCTCTATGACATTTATTGTATACATAATGCGCCGGATATCATCCGAAAACTGAAAAAAGGAGCTGACATCTTCCCAGTTATTTTCCCAATTACTTATCGCATACGGATATTTCTTTCCCCATTTTTCTTTGATATTTTCCAGTTCGGAAAGGGCTGCTGGTTCATTCGGCGCATGATATACGGATTTAAAATCAGCGGAAAACTTCTTCAGGTCACTGTAATTGACATATTTAAAGGAATTGCGCAACATATGGATGACACATCTCTGTATCTGGGCCTGTGGGTACACTGCCCCGATTGCTTCCTTAAAACCGGCAAGCCCGTCCACGCAGAAGAACAGCACATCCTCTACCCCCCTGTTTTTCAGGTCATTTAACATCCCCAGCCAGAATTTACTGGTCTCGTTGGCACCTACTGTGATACTGAGGATATCTTTATAGCCGTCTGCTGTGATGCCAAGGACAATGTAAGCGGCACGGCTTAAGATGCGTCCGTCGTCCCTGACCTTGTAATGGATACAGTCCATGAATACAAACGGATAGACCGCATTTAGCGGGCGTGACTGCCATTCTTTAATTTCCGGCAGGATTCTGTCAGTTATCTTACTGACCATTTCAGCGGACAGTTCCATCCCGTAAAGCTCCTGTATCTGGTCATGGATATCCCT
>ERZ808051.2070-NODE-2070-length-11028-cov-4.201078_pt1 | contig 11028 bp, 7 predicted proteins | sample MGYA00380199_ERZ808051 | MGnify/ENA primary metagenome ERZ808051 (study PRJEB31490, sample SAMN06133391) | mouse gut metagenome | isolation source: J11 | host: mice | place: China: Chengdu | collected 2015-05 ...
ATTATGGCGGAGGAACTTCCCCGTGCCTTTGAATACGGAATTGCCTTTGACGCCTCCGCCATCGCAGGCTTCGGCGATGAAACAAGATGCGATCTGCTGCTCCATCCCGATGCGGAAACCTTAATGCCGCTTCCCTGGCGTCCGGAACACGGACGGGTGGTGCGAATGTTCTGCAGTATCTCCCATCCGGACGGCAGGCCATTTGAATGCGACACCCGCAGTTTACTGAAAAAGGCCATGGACGATGCCGGGAAAGCAGGATTTGCGTTCCTGTTCGGCGCTGAGCAGGAGTTCTATCTCTTTCGGTTAGATGAATGGGGCAGGCCCACTAAAATCCCCTATGACGAAGCAGGATATATGGACATAGCGCCTGAAGACCAGGGGGAAAACATACGCCGTGAAATATGTCTCACCCTGGAGCAGATGGGCATTCACCCCGAAAGCTCCCATCACGAGGAGGGGCCGGGACAGAATGAAATTGACTTTCGCTATTCCGATGCCATCACCGCAGCAGACAATGCCATGACATTTCAGACAGTGGTAAGGACCGTTGCCCACCGGAACGGCCTGTACGCGGATTTTTCTGCCAAGCCTCTTGATCATGCGCCGGGAAACGGATTTCATATCAATATCTCTGTAAGGCCCAATGAAAATGATGGAAATCTTTCTCATGTGATCGCCGGTATTCTTGAGAAAGTGGAAGAAATGACCGCATTTCTAAACCCGACCGAAAATTCCTACAAACGTTTCGGACAGAATAAGGCTCCCGGCTTTCTTTCCTGGTCACATGAAAACCGCTCTCAACTGATCCGTATTCCGGCCTCCGTAGGAGAATATTACAGGGCAGAACTTCGGTCTCCCGATCCTGCCGCAAATCCCTATCTGGCATTTGCGCTGATGATTTATGCCGGTCTCTACGGACTGCAAAACAAACCGGACCTGCCGGAGGCTGCGGACATCAATCTGTATAAAGCCGATGCCGAAACCCTGGCAAAGTTCAGGAAACTGCCCGAAGATCTGCGTTGGGCGCGCAAAATCGCAGCTGAAAGCGAGTTCCTCAAGGCCCATGTGCCGGCGGCAATCCTGGACATCTACTGCAGTCAGCCAAATTCCCCGCAGCAAGCCGGCGGGACATCAAGTTTGTAGCGCAGCAGGAGTATTCGCCCCCGGGGGCATCGCCAATGTGCTCAATCCAGTCTTCGGCTGGATTTAAGCAGAGCACTTGGCTCATTGCCCGCGGAAATAAATGGATCCGGCCGAAAAAGGAGGCGTACAAAATGAGTCTAAAAGAACAGATATACAGTGTTCTGATCGTTTCTGCGGCAGAGAGTCTAAACACCGCTCTCACCGCGCTGCTCCCCGAATCCAAGTACGCGCCTGTTCATGTAGTCTCAAACATCAGTGCCGCGAAAAGAGCCTTTGCCCAACGGGCATACGATTATGTCATCGTCAACTCCCCCTTACCGGACGATACCGGGACAAGATTCGCCATAGACGCATGTCGTTCAAGAGGAACCGTAGTCCTGCTGATGGTTCGCGGGGAACTTCACGCAGAGCTATACGACAAGGTGGCCGAGCACGGCGTTTTCACACTCCCGAAGCCAATCTCCCGGCAGACAATCATGACAGCGCTGGGCTGGATGTCAAGCGCAAGAGAGCGGCTTCGCAAAGCAGAGAAGAAAACCCTCTCCATCGAGGAGAAAATGGAAGAAATCCGCATTGTAAACCGTGCAAAATGGCTTTTAATAAGCGAGAGCAAGATGGACGAACCGAATGCGCACCGCTACATAGAAAAACAGGCCATGGACCGCTGTGTCTCCAAACGTGAGATTGCGGCGGAAATCATCAGGACATATTCATCAGAACCATAGCAAAAGAGCACGAATACTGTGGGAACCTTTTGTCGTCGTCACATATGGCTAAATGTAGCATATTTCTCTGCCAGCTTCAGGAGCAGCTGCGTCACTTTCTCCATGTACTGCACGCTCGCAAACTCATAGCGGCTGTGGCCGTTGCCTGCGCCGTTGCAGAGGTTGGGGCAGGGAAGTCCCTGGAAAGAGAGCCTTGCGCCGTCCGTGCCGCCCCGGATGGGACTTACCACGGGCTCTCCGCCCAGTTCCCGGATGGCTTCCGAGGCATTGTCGATCAGATGCATATGGGGCTCTAAAACCTCCCACATGTTGTAATAGCTGTCCTTCATCTCCACTTCCACGGTCCCCTCCCCATACTTCCGGTTCAGAAAGTCCGCACACTGTCTGAAGATTTCTTTCCTGTGTTCGAACAGATTCCGGTCATGGTCGCGGATGATGTAGTCCGACACCGTCCTGTCCACGGTTCCGTGGATATTGTCCAGATGGAAGAAGCCCTCCCTCCCCTGGGTGTACATGGGGTTGTCGAACACCGGAAGCAGGTTCTGGAACTCAAAGGCCACCAGCATGGAATTGATCATCCTGCCTTTGGCATCGCCGGGGTGGACGCTGCGCCCATTCACGGTAAGCTTGGCCCCTGCCGCGTTGAAAGTCTCCGCCTGCAGCCCGCCGAACCCGCCGCCGTCCACAGTGTAGGCGAAATCCGCGCCGAACAGCTTTACGTCGAAATACTTGGTCCCCTCTCCGATCTCCTCGTCCGGTGTGAAGCCGATGCGGATCTTCCCGTGCTTTATTTCCGGGTGCTGCAGCAGGTATTCGCCGGCCGCCATGATCTCCGCGATGCCGCACTTGTCGTCCCCGCCCAGGAGCGTGGTGCCGTCCGTGACGATCAGATCATGTCCCACATACTCCTCCATCTCCGGAAAATCCGCTCTCTTGAACACGATGTTCTCCGCTTCGTTCAGCACGATGTCCCCGCCGTCATAATTTTTCACGATCCACGGTTTTGTATTTGCATTGGACACTGCGGGGGACGTATCCATATGGGCGATCAGCCCCAGCACCGGCGCGCCCTCACAGCCCTCTGACGCAGGGACGGTGGCATACACATAGCAGTGCTCCCTGTCGTAGGTAATCTCCGTGGCCCCTATATCCTCCAACTGTTGGACCAGGAGCTGTGCCAAGTCGTGCTGCTTCGCCGTGCTGGGCGATGTTCCGGTGGTCTCGTCGGACTGGGTGTCAATCTTCGCGTACTGCAAAAAGTAATCGATTGTCTTTGACATGTTTGTTGACCTCTCTTTTCTGCGTTTCTGCGGGTGCGTATTGCCGCTGCCCGGGCTTTCTGCATTATTTGACTCCCATCATACCACAAATCATTGTTTATCACAATGGCACATTCCTGTCTGGACATTTTTGGGGGTTATTTTTCGATTAGTTTCTAGCGTGTCTCCCCCGGCACCGGATAGTCCCGGATCTCCCGGCACGCCTTTCCCGAAAGCGCCAGCACGCAGATCAGGTTCGGCACCGCCATCAGGGCATTGCAGATATCCGAGAAATTCCACACGGTCTCCAGCGAGCAGATGCAGCCGAGAAATGCCGCCAGCCCGTAGGCGAACCGATACCACAGATTGTACTTGGTCCGGCCCCCCATGAGGAATTCAAAGGCTTTCTCCCCCTGATAGGCCCAGCCTATCACCGTTGCAAAGGCGAACAGGGCGATGCAGACGCTGATGAAGCTCCCTCCCCAGTCCCCCAGGGCGGTGCGGAAAGCTGCCAGCGTCAGCGCCGTGCCGGTCAGGGGCTGCCCGTCTGCGCCCGTGCTCCCCAGCACACCGGATGCAGCGAAAGCCAGCCCTGTAATCGTGCAGACAACCACCGTGTCCAGAAACACCCCCGTCATGCTGATGCAGCCCTGCTTTATGTAGTCCTCCGTATCCGCCGCCGCGGCCGTGATGCCGGAGGCCCCCAGCCCAGCCTCATTGGAGAAGATACCTCTGGATACGCCCCAGCGCAGCGACTGGAACGCGGTGGCCGTGACGCTGCCAAATATGCCACCGGACACGGCCTGAGGGCAGAAAGCTGCCGTCAGGATTCCGCCTACGGCCACCGGCACATTTCTCCAATGTACCAGTATCACGGCAAAGGCGCCGCACAGATAGAAGACGCCCATAAAAGGCACCAACACCTGGGTCACTTTCCCGATGACGCCGATGCCTCCGATCACCACCAGAACGGTGAGGATCGTCAGGAAAAGCCCTGTCTTCGCCTTTGGCAGGCCGAAAGCCACCCACATGGCGTCCGCGATGGAATTGGACTGGGTCATGTTTCCCATGCCGAAAGAGGCCGTCACTGCGAACAGGGCGAAGAGGAATCCCAACATTCTGCCAAACCTCCGGTTCGGAAACCCGCGCAGACAGGTGTACATGGGACCTCCCGCAATCTCCCCTCTGTCGTTCCTGCCCCTGTACTTAACCGCCAGCATGCTCTCCGTGAGTTTGGTGGCCAGCCCTATGATGCTGGTTGCCACCATCCAGAACAGCGCCCCCGGCCCGCCCAGTACCATGGCCGATGCCACACCCACGATATTTCCGATGCCAAGGGTGGTGGCCAGCTCCGTGGTCAGAGAAGACAGGGAGGATATCTTTCCGCTCTGTCCTCCCCCGGCAGTCCTGCGGCGTCTCCTCCTGCATTTCCCGTCAGCCTCCGCAGCACCCCCTTTCCCCTCTATCCCCAAAGCGCATCTGAATGCGAACCTCAGGTTTTTGACGGGGAAAAAATCCATCCGGATCATCAGATAGCATCCGCTCCCTAAAAGCAGCGCCAGCATCCACGGCCCCCAGACCAGATCGTCCAGCCACGCGATGAGATTGCCGACGACAGTTCCAAAGACGCTTCCCCCACATATCCTATGTTGAAAAAGCAACCTGCAAAAAATATTCTCCCCCATCTTTATGAAAAACCTCACCCGGCCAATTTGACCACGCTGTTTTTCTAAATATATTGGTACAGGGCGCCTTTTATGCAAATTCCGGAATCATTTCGTAAATCTGGCGGATTCCCATGAGAATATCCGGTATGCCGTAAATGTACTCTGAGGCCTCTTCGGAATCATCTATGTGAATGACCATATCCAGTTTGGTATCTCCGAAAGGCAGCAGGAAATATATGGTATCATTCTCCCATACATAGTACCGCACCTTTTCACTGACATCTCTCCACTCCTCATGCATGCTGAACATTTCGTACAAAAGGGCTTCTCTTTCCTTGTTGTAGATATCGTCCTCAATGATTCCGTGATCGACGGCATAGTCTGCATTATTTGCCAATTCGTCTGCAGTCCATCCGTATTCGCCAATCATGATATCCAGGGTCTTTGTCTCCCCGCTGTCTATGGCTTCATACATTGAGGCAAAAAATATCCACACAGCCGTGGCGCTGAGATCTCTCCAGGAAAAATTGTCTATATAATTGTGCGGCGATTCCGCTGCATTCCTTTCCGGGATGCGGTTTCCCTCTGTCTTGACGGCATAGACCGTGCCGTCCTCCGCATCGACCAGGAACTTGAATATCACTTCGTTGTCATCCTGCATTTCTATGTACCAGAGGATAAAGTTTACGCCTTTCGTAAAGTCATTGCTGTAGATGACATACTGCTTCCAATCCGTTATGACATATCCTACGCTCCAGGTATACGTAGGCAGCAGTCCGAGCTCAATCATATTTCCTGTCATTTCTCCATAAATTCCGTTAGAGTAAGCATAATCCTCCATTTCACTTGTCACCGCTACCTCCTGGGAAGTGACATAAAAGGTATTGCCGGCCGACTGCCCCTCCGCATAATTTTGCATTCTCACAGCCAGAGATTCATAGGTTGTACCGAGCGCTTCCACATTTATGCTCTCCTGCCGGGTCAGAACCGTATCTTTACAGAGGATTGCGTCCTGTATCTGAAACAGTATCTGCGGTGCGAAAAAAGCCGCGGCAATAAGCACGGCCAGTATTGATATAATGACCGCATAATAGGATATGTTTTTTCTTCTCCGTTTTCGCCTGGCTGCTGTTCTATCTGCCATGTCCGGCTTTCTCCCCTTTCACATGATTTTCCTCTCTTGGGAACGTGACCTTGATCACGGTTCCCTCTCCCAGCCTGCTGTCCACTACCAAAGTCCCGCTGTGGAGCTGAATGATCTTCTGGCACAGAGCCATTCCGATTCCCGCTCCGCCCTCCTTTCTGGAACGGGATTTGTCCACCATATAGAATGCCTCCGTGATGCGGCTGATTTCCTCCGCCGGGATGCCTCTGCCGTTGTCCACCACCTTGATCTCGTAAAAACCTTTCAGGCAGCTGCCTTTCATAAGCATAAAGCTTTCCTCCCCCTTGTCCAAAGCCTTGACCGCATTGTCCAGCAGATTATAGAGCAGGGAGAGCAGCAGCTCGGCGTCTCCCTGGATGAATGCTTTTTCCATGTCCACTTTTCCTCTGACACCCCGCTGCTTCCAGATAGGACGCATGGTGATGCGCAGATTCTGCTCCAGCTCCTTGGTGGACACGGTCCGAAAGGTCAGCGGATTCTTGTCCATACTCACCAGGTCCAGCAGCTTATGGGACAGGTTCTCCAGACGCTTCCCCTGATTGTAAATGTAAAAATAGGCGTCATGGCATTCTTCCTCCGTAAGCTTTAAGGAATTGAGCATGTCCGCATAGCCTATAATAGAAGTCAAAGGTGTCTTTAATTCATGGGCAAAGGCGGCGGTGAAGTCTTCCTTTTGCTTTGCCTCCCGTATTTTGATCTGCATCTCCTCCACCAGACGGTCTGCCATACGGTTAAAGTCCCGGGCAAGGGCCCCGATCTCATCGCTGCTTTTGTTCTGGGAGCGCAGCGTGTAATCTCCGTCCGCAATCCGGCTTGCGAGCCGCCCCAGGCTGCGAATGGGTCTCGTGATATAGCGGGAGAGAAAATAGATGCAGACGCCGCCTGCAGACAGGAGGCACAGAAGCGCGATGCGATACCGGGAGAGGAGATTCCCTCTGGAATCATAGGTATCCGTCAGCTCCCTGCATATGCCCAGATACACTTTGCTTTGGGACACACCCGACTTCGCAATGGCGAACATATAGTAGCTGCCGTCAATCTTTCGGATCCCGATATTTCGGATGCTGTCTTCTGTGGTGTCCGAGGTATTCAGATCCCTTATCAGACCGTCCACCTCCTCCGCAAAGCCCATATTCTCCAGATAATCACCGCCGTAAAAGTATGTGCCGTCATCCCGTATGGCAAACATATGCCGTTCGTCCCGCTCCACGCTGTCGGCGATGCTGTTTAAGGTCTTGCTGATGGCATAGTCCTCCCCGTATTCCTCCGTGGACTGATAACCCATCTCAAAGAGGAAATGAAAGGTACGGCTGTCGTTATTTCCCTGCTCGATCTCTTTGTTCAGCAGCTGAGAGAAATCCGAGGAAAGCATCCATGTCCCGAACAGGGCGAACATTACGGTCAGCAGCGCTGTGGTGGCAAGGAAGAGTTTATCTGCGAATCTCATCGTCCAAAATCCTCTACTTCGTTATTTTTTCTTCTCCCTCCAGACGGTATCCTACCTTGTAGACAGCGGTGATTTCATTGTCCCAGTTCAGCTTCTTTTTCAGCCGCTGGATATGCAGGTCCACGGTCCTGCTCTGTCCCATATACTCGCCGCCCCAGATATTTTCGTAGATGGTCTCTCTGTAGAGAGCGATGTTGCGGTTCCTTGCAAGCAGCAGCAAAAGCTCAAATTCTTTCATGGTGAGAAGTACCGGTTCCCCGTTCTGGGTCACGGAGCGGGAGGCGGTATCGATCGCCACGTCAAATACGGTCAAAAGGGTTTCTGTCTTGTGATACCTGCGCAGAACGGCCTCCACCCTGGCTAAAAGCTCCACGATCTCGAAAGGCTTGGTCAGATAATCGTCTGCCCCCATCTTCAGGCCCTTTACCTTATTCTCCGTGCTGCCCAGCGCCGTCAGGAAGATCACCGGCAGTTCCAGCGTCCTGGCGTATTCCATCAGCTCATAGCCGTTGATACCCGGCAGCATCACGTCCAGCAGTACCAGATCGAACTTCTCCGTATCCATCAGATCCGCCGCTTTCTCACCGTCAGGCGCCCAGACACAGGAATATCCCGCCCTTCGCAGATTCATCTTGATCAGATTTGCAATGGGCTCTTCATCCTCCGCAATTAATATCTTCAGCATAATACTCCCTCACCTCTTGTGAAACGTTCATAATATAACGATTAGTCTATGAAAACGTATGAATGTATCCTTTTTGTATCACTTTCTTTCATGAAAATGCCTATTCTTTATTCTATCATCTAAAAATCAACTGTCAACGATTTCGGAAAAGAAACATTTGCATAATGGCGCAAACTGTGATATAGTTGCTTTAGCACTTTAAATTGGCAAAGGAGAAAAAGAAATCATGAAACTCATTTTACTGATCCTCTATTTCGCAGTACTGATCGCCATCGGCATCTACTGCCGCAAGCACGCCACGGACGTCAACGGCTTCGTGCTGGGCGGGCGTTCCGTAGGTCCGTGGCTGACGGCTTTCGCCTATGGCACCTCCTATTTCTCGGCGGTGGTCTTCGTGGGCTATGCGGGACAGTTCGGCTGGAAATACGGCATTGCCGCCACATGGGCCGGCATCGGGAACGCCATTATAGGCTCGCTGCTGGCCTGGGCGGTATTGGGACGCAGGACACGTATCATGACCCAGCATCTGGACTCTGCCACCATGCCCCAGTTCTTTGGGGAGCGCTTCGGCAGCGGTCCTTTGAAGATCGGCGCCTCGGTCATCATCTTCATCTTTCTGATTCCTTACACCGCATCCCTGTACAACGGCCTCTCCCGGCTCTTCGGCATGGCGTTCAACATCGATTACTCCGTCTGCATTTTGCTGATGGCGGTGCTGACGGCCATCTATGTCATTGCCGGCGGATATATGGCCACGGCCATCAACGATTTCATCCAGGGAATCATCATGCTGTTCGGTATTACTACCATCATTGCCGCCGTGCTCAAGAGTAAGGGTGGCTTCATGGCGGCTCTGGACGGGCTGGCTGGGATTACGGACGAGACCGTGTCCACCGCCCCCGGCACTTTTGCCTCTTTCTTCGGCCCGGATCCCTTAAATCTCCTGTTCGTGGTGATTCTGACTTCACTCGGCACCTGGGGACTGCCGCAGATGGTACAGAAATTCTACGCCATCAAAAATGAGGAATCCATCAAAAAGGGAACCATTATCTCCACACTTTTCGCGCTGGTGGTGGCCGGAGGCTGCTATTTCCTGGGCGGTTTCGGCAGGCTGTTCTCCGACCGGATCGACGTGGCGGCCAACGGATTCGACTCCATTATCCCTGCCATGCTGTCCGGCCTTTCGCCTCTGTTGATCGCGCTGGTGGTGATTCTGGTGCTGTCCGCCTCCATGTCCACGCTCTCCTCTTTGGTCATGGCCTCCAGTTCTACATTGACAATAGACTTTCTAAAAGAGATCTGCTTTAAAAAGATGGAGGACAAAAAGCAGGTATTCTGCATGCGGATCCTGATCGTGGTGTTCATCGCAATCTCCTCGATTCTGGCCCTGATCCAGTACAAGAGCTCCGTGACTTTCATCGCGCAGCTCATGGGGGTGTCATGGGGAGCGCTGGCGGGTTCTTTTCTGGCCCCTTTCCTGTACTCCCTGTATTCCAGGAAAGTGACAAAAGCCTCCTGCTGGGTATGCTTCCTCTTCAGCTCCTTGCTGATGGTGGCAAATATCTTCTTCCGCCCCTCTTTCCCGGCCATTATGCAGTCTCCTATCAACTGCGGCGCCATCGCCATGCTGGCGGGGCTGGTGATCGTACCGGCGGTAAGCCTGTTCACGCCCAAACCGGACAAAAAGCTGGTAGACAATGCCTTTGCCTGCTATGAGAAGAAGACAGAGGTGGCTCAGAAGACAGCATTGGGAAAATAAAAGACAGGAACCGGAAAGGGCGAACCCGGGCGGCAAAGCTTCCGGGGTTCGCCCTTTTATTTACTTACAACGTTAGATTACGCCTTTGTCTTGCACGCCGAGAATGGGACTGACCAGAATGCCTGTGGGAACCAGCTGATACTCATAAGCCCAGGCCTCGCCTCTGGTACGCCATGCGTTGGGACCGCACCAGCTCACCAGCCCGGAACAGTTGTGCAGCTGGCCAAAGGTATTTCTGCGGTTGCCGTAGGCCCGCAGTTCCAGGACATGACTGCCTTTCTTCACATCTGCGAAGCTGACGCGGTAAGGGCTCTTGAACAGGTCTCTGCTCTCCTGCCCGTCCAGGATCACCTCCACCAGAGGATTGCGGAATCTGGGCACTTGTACGGAAAGCTCGCCGTCCCGGGGCAGCTCCAGGGGAAGCCGGTAAATCAGGTTGCCGCCGTAGAAAGGCAGACCCTGGGCACAGATATCCCCGAAACCGAGTTTCTCCGGAAGCTCTGTGACAACTGCCGTGCTGCCCATTACGCTGACTCCGAACTGCCCAAGCAGGTACATGGCCTCCACGTTCACGTTGATATGGTAAGGCAGGCAGACTTCCAATATGTTATCGCCCTTTTTCAGACCGGGCAGTAGCACTTTGTGTATTTCCCGGTCCGTGAAATATCCGCTGACCTGATGATGGATCTTCACGCCGTTCCAAATCAGCTCGGTGATGGACTCGTTTTCCAGCGCAAGTTCGACCTCATCCATATCGATCTGGGAGGATACGGTAAAGCGCAGTGACACCTTGTGCTCGTAGGAACGTTCGCCGTGGATCCAGGGCTGGGCATAGGCGTCTTCCCGCAGGGGATACCCCACTTCCCGGCGCAGGTTGTTGTCCAGGCGCAGGATCTCCTCTTTCTCTTTCCAGTCTCCCTCATCCAGCCTGTACTCTGCCATATCCAGTACCAGCACATTGGGTTCCTCCAGGGTAAAGTCCGCCAGCGCCGGCGCGGTCACCGGACTGCAGATCCGCTGCCCGTCGGAAACTGTCTCCGGGGTCTCCTCCCCGCGTCCCGGTTTCAGGCAGTAGAGGAAAGAATCCTGGGCATAGGAGGTTATCTCCCACTGCGTCCCGCCTCCCGCGTAGCGCACAGCCACAGGAGATATACTGCCCTCCATGGCGTCATAGA
>ERZ808051.2071-NODE-2071-length-11023-cov-10.562306_pt1 | contig 11023 bp, 9 predicted proteins | sample MGYA00380199_ERZ808051 | MGnify/ENA primary metagenome ERZ808051 (study PRJEB31490, sample SAMN06133391) | mouse gut metagenome | isolation source: J11 | host: mice | place: China: Chengdu | collected 2015-05 ...
AGAATGAGGGGCGGTTTTTACATGGCATTTCTAATTTCTCTTTGATAAAATAACTGTAAATAGAATCTGTCAGCAAAGTCATGCTTTTCCATAGGCTGTGAATGGGGTTTTCCATAGTTCCATAGCCAGTTATGCACATTTCCATGATGCAGCTTTTGATGATCTGTTTATTTGATGAGAAATTAACAAATCGGCGGGAGGTATCCTAATTGAATCGCCTTGGTTACAGCTTCGACAGAGGAGGAAACATCAAGTTTTTCAAATATGTGCTGTAAATGATTGGAGAGGGTACGCTCGCTGATATAAAGCGTGCCTGCAATCTCTTTTCGCTTTCTGCCGTCTGCTATAAGCTGCAAAATCTGTTTTTCACAGTCCGTTAATTCTTCTAAAAACGGAACTGAACCGTTGAAGATAAATTTTCCCTGCATGATCTGTGAAAGAAAAGCGATCAGCATTTCCGGTTCTGTATTTTTGTTGATAAATCCTTTTGCCCCGATTTTTTTAGCTTCGTTGCGGTATACCGGAAGATCGTATCCAGAGAGGATAACAATTTTCTGCTCCGGATGACGGTGTAATATCTGCTTTGCTAATTCCAGACCGTCTTCTGATGTTATATTTTTTAAATTGATATCCATGAGCAGGATGTCCGGGGCATCTTCTTCACTGAATTTATCCAACAGGGAAATATCATGGATACTTTTAAAGGCTTTTATTTCCGGGTGGTCTGATAATGCAATTTCCAGACTTTTGGAAAATAGAACGTGGTCATCGACTAATAAAATATTGATAAGAAGCATCTCCTTTCATTGGCAGGCTGATACAGACGCAGATTCCATGTGGGAAATTTGGGGTGATACTTACAGTGCCGTCCATGCTGTGCACACGGTCAGTGCTTAATGCAAGACCTCTGTGTTTTGATGAATCTGCATAGGTGAGGCTGTCGGTATCAGCAGTCCCATTATCCTTTACGCATAATACGATCATTCCATGATCCTGTGTAAGCGTTATCCATGCTTTTTCTCCCGTAGAGTGTTTGTAAACATTTGTGACAAGTTCTTTCAAAAGCCGGTATATGAAAATATCATATGGCGGAACTAAAAATAAAGCGTCTGAACAGTCAAAAACGATGCTGACATGGCGATCAGGAAACGACTGTGCAATATAGGCAAGCAAGTTTTGGTAATTTTCTTTTACAGTAAGTTTTGGCAGTAATACAGGATGGTAATTCTGCATCTGCTCACGGATATAGATATTCATATTGTCAAGAGTTTCTGTGATTATTTTCTGTATATCAGGTCTTGTTGATTTAGGCATCATATTTTTTATGGAAAGCAGGTCTTGAAGGATATTGTCATGAAGAAAATTTGAAAATTCAAGATTTATCTGCTCTTCCTGCTGTAGCTGTGCCAATGCAGCATTGTATTTGCTTTCCATAACCATGTTGCCTCCTCCCTGCCTTAAATTAAAATCCAGTATGATATTGCATACATAGATAAATAAAAACATAGCGTCCAACATAAGAAGGAAGGATAACCAGCCGATACCCAGAGTCATTGTAATCAGACCACAGATGGTAACACCGAAAAGCAGGATCAGCATTAACTGGAATCTGCTGAATATGGCTGACAATGGAAAACTGTGATGCTCTTTCAGTATAATGCCATGAATGCTTATGGAGAACAGCAGGACAGGGATATACACGCCAAAGTTTGAAAGATTTCCTTTTATTCCCGTTGTGGTAAGGCAGTATGCAATGAATAAAATGATGATTACCACAAGGGAGAATAGAATGGATTTCCATTCTGCTTTAAGGACAAAAGCAGCTCTTTTTCTATGGTAAGCAACAACAAAAACAAAGCAAAGCCAGCTTACCAAAAACTGGATGCCATATAACAATGCAAACACATTGTCTGATATAAAAATGCCGATAAGGGAGCAGATACAAGTTCCAGTCAGGCAGAAGCCTGTTGCTTTTTTGAATTTATAACCGCTTCCCTGAAATAAAAACATGAGTATGAAATTGATAAAAATGTACCATATAACCGGACTTAAGGCATAAAAAGCAATATCTGCTACAGCGTTGTCCGAAACGGAAAGGAGTATATACCAACTGTCTAATGCCAGCAGACCGCAAAACAAAGAGATCGCTTTATTATCCCTGATGTTGCAGGAACTTACATAAGCAGCGTCTGTCAGCATTAATGATGACAGGAATAATGATACGATTTTGCTGATGCTGCACGGCATCTGGATCTTGATTTCCACCCCCATATATATTATAAGCAGGGTGGAGTTTATAAAAAGCAAAAGCTTAGGATTAATGCGCTTCATATTTTTGCCCCCCTTATCCATGCCTAAATTATATCATTTATCTGTGTGCATACAACTAAAATTTTCACATGATTCCGATATCCTTGCATAATCTTTATTTTTCCAAAACCATTTTGCAGCAGGTATGGACAGTCATACAGTAATAAATCAGATAAATCATCAGTGTCAGCGCAATAGCCAATATTGTAGGAGCGTATAAAACAATGCTGTTCGCCAGAAGGTTCTGCATAAGCGCTGTTTTGTATACGAATGTGGCAAAGATACAGTCTGCCAGTCCGAACAGGAACGGAATGCTGAAAAATGTGATTGCCTGTTTCCTGATAATTTTTTTAATCTTCCTGTTCGTATATCCCATTTTTGTAAGGATATCGTAATCGGATTTTGAATCGGCTGTCGCCGAAATGTTATTGAAATACAGGATGCTTCCTGTTGCGATAAAGAATAATACCACAAGAAAGCCTATCAACAGGAAAGTGGAACTGCTCAGGGAAACCACTTCATGTATTCTGTGGGAATTGCCCTGCAGGTAAGGGCTTTTATCCAGATATGCAGACAAAGCCTGAAACAGATCCTCATTACCTGTTATGGAACTTCCATTTATACTTAAGACTTTTGTTTCGGGAGCAGCGTTTTCAGATATCATGTTGTATAAACTGTCACTTACAATTAAAGTGCCAACACTGTTTGCAAATGAGATAGGGTTATCTAATGTGGTCATAGTCACAGTGACAAGTATTTCCGTATTGTCTATGAGCAGTGGATAAATGCTGCCTGTTTCGTCCTTGCCGGAAGCCGGCTGGTATCTTACAAAAATACACTCATTGTCGTTTAGTGCTGTAAATTGCTCCAAAGCCTTTTGCCGCCCTTGTGCTTTCAGAATGGCAGTATAGTCAGAATAGGAGATACATTCAAAACCTGCATTCCGAAGGATTTTTTCGTTGTCAGCATCTCCCTTGGAAGTCCCGACACTATATTCCATGGGAAGCTGTCCGGCAGTAGAAGTGACTTTGTAAATATCGGTCTGCAGGAATGTAATATCATCTCCGGATGAATAGTTGTTCACGATCTCCATGATTGCGGACAGATCGCTCTCTTTTTCAATACGGCATTCGATCTCTGACGGTGCAATGCGGGATACTGCTGCAATCGGATAATACAGGGTGAGAGCCATAACGCTTGAAACAGTCAGCGTTGCGGCTGACAGCAATGTGAGCATGATCAGTGTTTTTGAATTGGAGCGCATCCGGTATATAAAACCCGGTGAAGTAATGATTCTTGTTTCCGTATAAAATCTCTTCTTATTTTTTTTGCCAGTCTGTACGACATAAGGGAGAAATGATGCAATAAAAAGCACTGTTCCTAAAAGAATGAGTGTAAATGTAAGCATTCCAACAGCATAAAACCCGACTGAAAACCAGACAGATTTTTCGCCCCGCAGGATGTCAAGGGCAATACCATATCCCAGAATGACAAATACAAACCCGATTATGGAAGGAATGGCATGGAACTTTGTGTGCTTTTCCGCACTTTTTTCAAACCGCACTAAATCCATAAGGGAAGATTTAAAAAGAAATCTGCTGTTGGACAGCGATAATAGGATAATAATGGCAAAAACAAAACATGCTGTCTTTACCATGGCATTCAGGTTAAAAAACGGTATTTCTGCATTGTTGACTGTCAAGTCAAGTAATTCTGTAATGCCAAACACAATGCCTTTGTGGAACAGAGCGCCCAAAAGGATTCCGATTACGAAAGCCCCGAAACAGGAGAGCAGATTTTCTGCTGTTAGCAGGGATAGTATCGTGGATTTCCGGTATCCTAATAATGCATAAATACCTAATTCCTTTGTGCGCCGGCGCAGAAAGAAACGGTTTGAATAGGACATATAAAAAATTACAAATGCCATAAGGAATATGGAAATCGTGTTGCACATGGTTTCCACCCGCCCGTCGCCTGATATTTTTTCAAGCATAACGTTATTCATGGAAAACGAAGTGAATGCAAAAAAAATAGTAATCACAAAGGAAATGGACAATAAATAGAGGGCATAAAAGGAGAAATTATTTTTTAGGTTCTTAAGTGCCATAGATAAATGGTTCATGGGGACTTCCCTACCTTTCTGTGTCTAATTTTGCGGTTGTCTGTGCAATGGATTCATAGAATGTACGCCTGTCAGCATTTTGTTTCAATAATTCCTGAATGATGCAGCCGTCTTTGAAAATCAGGATGCGGTCGGCAAAACTTGCAGCATAAGCATCATGTGTGACCATTAGTATCGTAGTATGGAGACTTTTGTTTGATTCCTTTAAAGTGTTCAGCAAATCTGTTGCGGAACCTGAGTCCAATGCCCCAGTCGGTTCGTCTGCAAATAAAATGCCGGGACGTTTCACAATAGCCCTTAGGGCAGAAGCACGCTGCCTTTGCCCGCCTGAGAGCTCACCTGGATATTTTTCTAACTGTGCGTCAATACCAAAGCTTTTCGCCAGGCTCCGTATCATGTTTTCTATTTTTTGAGGCGGAAGTTTCTGCAAAGTCAGTGGAACAGCGATATTCTCAAAAATAGTAAGGCTGTCTAACAGCAGATATTCCTGAAAAATAAAACCCAGATTATCCCTGCGGAAATCCGCTGCTTTGGAATCAGTCAGATTTTTAAGATTGATACCGTTTATTGTAATGCTGCCGCTCGTGGGTGTATCAATCGTAGAAAGAACGTTAAGCAATGTGGTCTTTCCTGATCCGGAAGCCCCCATAATGGCAATAAATTCGCCGTCCGTTACGCGGAACGATACGTTATGAAGGCTTGGGCGCTGGGATTTTGAATAAATTTTTGTTACGTTTTTCGCTTCCAATAATGTAGCCATTTCTTTTATTCTCCTTTGATTTTTGATAACAGTATTGTAATTTGGGGGCTGTAAAAAAGAATGAGTAAATCACGCAGACTTTTTGCGTGATTTACTCATTCTTAAAAAAGCAGGGGGGTAATCTATTTTCTGTATTTGTAATAGCTGTTTCTCTGCCATATAGAAAACGGAAAGGCGATATTGTTGTTTTCGATTAAGAACAATAAAGAAAGGAAATTAGGATGGAAAAAATGACAATAAACTAAAACTCCTTGCCCATGCTTCATGTCAACACATGGCTTTTTTACAACAGTGGTAACAGGTGTGAATTGTGAGTAAAGTGAAATCTGGGAAAAGAAACAAGGTAAAAAATTTGGTGTATGTAGATAGCCTTTGTAACATAAAAGTGATAAAATTCTATGAGAACCGAGGATGCAATAACTTTTACGGACAGCACAGCATTATTTGGAGGCTTGTGGGAGGAATGGCTGAATACAAAGCTGTATTTACTGGCTAAAGGCATTCCGATGTTGGAGAAAGGCTGCAAAGGTATATTGGAAAGCCTGACAAACTGGATTCGTTTTCCAGAATATAAAAGTATAAGGTATGGAACGGGATTCCTTGATGCGGTAAAAGAGATTTTATTGTATGGGGAGTGAGTAACTAAGTTGTAACATTTTTCTGGTATAATAAAAATAAAAAAACAGGTGGTTTATTGAAAATGGTCGAATTATTTTATGCTGAGGATGACGCTCATATTGCAGGTGTTGTAAAAAAATATCTGGAACAGAAAAACTTTAAGGTAGTAGTATATAATACAATTTCAGAGGTCAGACGGGCTTTGGAAATTCATGTGCCAACGGTTATTTTGCTGGATTGGAATATGCCGGATGGCCGTGGGGATAGTCTTTGTCAATGGATACGTGGCAGATGGAAAGAACTGCCGATTATTTTCCTTACGGTCCGGGATGATTCCCATGATATTGTTTCAGGTTTTCAAAATGGTGCGGATGATTATGTAGTAAAGCCCTTTGAATTAAGCGTATTGTATTCAAGGATTCAGGCGGTGCTTAGAAGAACGGGCAATGTGGCGGTGCAGTACCTGTCCTGTGATGGGATCAGGATAGATTTAAACCGAAGGACAGTTACTTGTGGCACGGAAGAAATCGATTTGAGCGTATCAGAGTATGGGGTGCTTTTGTATCTTTTGCAGAATAAAGGAAAGACTGTTACCAGGGAAAAAATCTTAGAACAGGTATGGGATGTCAATGGAAACTACGTGAATGATCATACATTGACAGTTACTATGAACCGACTGCGGAACAAACTGCACCAACCGTCCTGCCTGAAAACAATCAGAAGTGTGGGATACCGTATGGAGGATATCATATGAGCGGGCGAAAAAATTTAGTGATTCTCTTTGGATTTGTGGCAGCCGTCAGCCTGATTTCTTCTGCTGTTACGGTAATGCTGATTTCCTGCCGTTACAGCAGGCTTCAATTTGATTTGGTAAATGTGATCTGCGGCGAAGTGCTGGAACAAGAGCCGGAAATGAAGCATATCGTTTCTGCTGCATTGAAAGAATATACGGGTGGAAATGCCGATGGTGTGGCAATGGGGGATGTATTGTCCGTTTTAGGATATGACATATCTGATTTTTCTGATTTTTCCGTTACATATGATATTATGTTCGCAACAATAGGGTTCCTGGCAGGTATTGTTCTCTTTGCTATTACTTATGCATTCCGTAACAAAGCGGAAGCGAAACGAATAGAAGAGCTGTCAGATTATCTGGAGCAGGTTAATATGGGAAAAGCGGTTGTCCTCTCTGTTTCAGGAGAAGATCTTTTTTCCAGGCTGGAAGATGAAATATATAAGACTGTGACATTTCTTTATCAGACAAAGGACGCGGCGGTACAGGCCAAAAATGATTTTGCTGAGAATCTATCCAATATTGCACATCAGATAAAAACTCCTATCACCGCCATTTCTTTATCACTGCAGACATTATCTGAAATGCCGATGAAAAAAGAATATGAAAAAGACAGGGTGGAACAGATAAAGAAACAGTTGAACAGACTGATTCATTTAGAAGAATCCCTGCTTGTTTTATCCCGTCTTGATGCAGGTACATTGATGTTTCAAAAAGAAGATGTGGATGTTTTTACTTTGCTTGTCCTTGCGGCAGACAATTTGCAGGAATTATTTGCAGATTCCGGCACTTTCATTGATATTCCGGAATCAGGGGAGATGGCAGTGACAGCCGATTTGAACTGGACTATGGAAGCAGTTATAAATGTAATGAAAAACTGTATGGAGCATAATGCGGGTGGAACAGTCCATTGCTCTTATGGGCAGAATCCGCTGTATACAGAAATATTTATCTGGGATGAGGGGGACGGATTTGCCAAAGAAGATATTCCGCATCTTTTTAAACGGTTTTATCGCGGAAAGAATGCAGATGCGGGCGGTAATATCCGTGGAAGCGGCATTGGGATAGGCTTAGCATTGTCAAAAGAGATTATAGAACATCAAAATGGGACAATAAGGGCTACAAATCTGCCGGATGGCGGTGCATGTTTTGAAATCCGGTTCTATAAGCAATAAATTTATTATCAATTCTGCTGCAGTTACTAAGTTGTAACTTTCATTTGGTACAATATAACTTATCAGAAAGGCGCGTTCTTTGCGCCGTGCATCTGACTATAAGAAGCAAGGGCAGCTTTGCTGCGAGTGTAGAAATTCAAAACATCCAAAGGAGGAAACAAAAATGAATATCTTAACATGCGAGGGAGTCTGCAAAATGTATGGCTCCGGCAATAATCAGGTGGCTGCACTGGATGGAATTGATCTGACGGTGGGCAAGGGAGAATTTGTGGCGGTTATCGGAGCGTCCGGTTCAGGTAAATCCACATTGTTGCATATTCTGGGAAGCGTGGATAAACCTACAAGCGGAAAAGTTACAATAGACGGAACGGATTTGTCAAAACTGAATCAGACACAGGCAGCGATTTTCCGCAGAAGAAAAGTGGGTTTGGTGTATCAGTTCTATAACCTGATTCCGACACTTACCGTGAAAAAAAACATTTTGATGCCGCTTGCCCTCGATAAGAAGAAACCAAATAAGGAGTATTTTGAAAAGATCGTCCGTTCGCTTGGGATTGCTGAACGGCTTGAAGCCCTGCCAAACCAGTTATCAGGCGGGCAGCAGCAAAGGGTTGCCATAGCGCGCTCCTTGATTTACCGTCCGGCTCTGCTTTTGGCGGATGAGCCGACTGGAAATCTGGATCAGAAAAATTCCAAAGAAATTATTGATATGCTGAAATTATCGAATCGTAATCTGGAACAGACGATTGTGCTGATTACCCATGATGAGAAGGTGGCTTTAGAAGCAGACCGTATCATAACCATAGAGGACGGGCATATCATAAGCGATGAGAAGCGGAGGTAATGGGCTATGTGGAAAGATTATTCATCAGGCTATATTAAAAATAATCGTTCATCGGGCATGTCTGTTATGATAGCGGCATTTATATCAGCTTTGCTGTTATCGCTGCTCTTAGGGTTATTTTATAACGCATGGAAGTACGAAATTGAAAGCATTGAACAGGAAGAAGGAGGCTGGCAGAGCAGGATTGTCGGGGCATTTACCCAGGAAGATATGGAATTCATAAAGAATTTTGCCAATGTCAAAGACGTCGTCATCAGTGAGAAAGGAGCGCAGATTCCGGAACCTATGATAGATATTTATTTTGATGACATGGGGGCTGTCCTCGGCGATACGATGCAGATAGCCGGAGTTTTGGGTGTTTCATCGGAAAAGGTTATTTATAACCATGAGCTTCTGGCAATGTACATGATACGTGATCCGCAGGATACTGCGCCAAGACTGCTTTTTCCGTTGTTTATACTGATAGTCGGAATGGCGTCTTTTTCGTTAATTATAGTAATCCATAATTCTTTTGCAGTGTCTATGAATGCAAGAATCCATCAGTTTGGTATTTTTTCCAGCATAGGAGCCACACCAAAACAGATACGCGCATGTCTTTTGCAGGAAGCGGCTGCATTATGTATTCTGCCGATTTTAATTGGGAATCTGCTTGGCATTCTAATCAGTATGGGAATTATACATATGGCGAATGATTTACTGGAGAGTGTTGTGGCAGGCAGGCATGAAGCAGTCTTTGGCTATCATCCGTTAGTCTTAGCGGCGACACTTCTTTTGACAGTGGCGACCATATGGATTTCCGCATGGATGCCAGCCAGAAAATTAAGCAGACTGACGCCGCTTGAAGCGATTAAAAATACAGGCGAATTACAATTAAAGCGTAAGAAAAAATCTCCGCTGCTTACCTGTCTTTTTGGATTGGAAGGAGAATTGGCAGGTGGCGCATTGAAAGCACAGAAAAGAGCCTTACGGACAGCATCGCTCAGTCTGATATTCTCTTTTCTTGCCTTTAGCATTATGCAGTCCTTTTTTGCACTTTCAGGAATCAGTACAAGGGAAACTTATTTTGAACGTTATCAGGGTGTGTGGGACATTATGGTTACAGTAAAGGACACGGATGTGGATTCTTTTCGTGAGGTACAAAAATTACGGGCCATTTCCGGAATAAGAAGTGCCATTGTATATCAGAAAGCAATGGCAAAAAGAATTATTGCAGAGGATGAAATAAGCGAGGATATGAAGTCCTTCGGCGGTTTTGCCGTAGCCGGGGATAATTATGTGAGGAAGACGGATGGAGGATGGCTTGTAAATGTTCCCATTGTCATACTGGATGATGCGAGTTTTTTAGCGTACTGTGAACAGATTGGCATCGCACCGCAGCTTGATGGGGCAGTCATATGGAATCAGATACGTGATGTTACAAATCCGGATTTCAGGCATCCGCGATATATGCCCTATGTGAAAGGGGAAAATGCAGTAAGCATTTTAAGACAGTCTGGCAAGGAAGAGAATGACAACGGAAACTTAACAGATGTTTCCGTGGAGATCCCGGTTTTGTCCTATACGGAGAAAGTGCCTGTTTTAAGAGAGGAGTATGCAACGATTGATTATTATGAACTGGTGCATTTTATGCCCGTATCTTTGTGGAAAGAAATCAAGGGACAGATTGGGGGCAGCGAGGAGGATACCTATATCTGTATGCTTGGCAGGGAAAATGTGACAGCAGAGGAATTGGATGCTATGCAGGGGCAGGTAGACAGCCTGATTGCGGGAAACTATAAGACAGAAAGTGAGAACCGTATTCAGGAAGCAGAAGCGAACGATAAACAGATACAGGGAATGATGACAATCTTTGGGGGTTTCTGTGTCCTGCTTGCGATGATCGGCATTGGAAATGTGTTTTCCAATACGCTTGGCTTTGTCCGTCAGAGAAAAAGGGAATTTGCAAGGTATATGTCTGTTGGAATGACACAGGGTGAAATCAAAAAAATGTTCTGTGTGGAGGCGCTTACCATAGCAGGGCGTCCGATTTTAATCACCCTTCCGCTTGCAGTTGTTACAGTGGGGTATATGCTGAAGCTAAGCTATGTTGAAGTGGGGACATTTCTTGCCGAAGCTCCGCTCATTCCGATTATGATCTTTATGCTGGCTATCTGGGGAATTGTGGCATTTGCATATTATCTTGGTTGGCGTAATATACGTAAAATCGACTTAGCTGAGGTTTTGCGGGATGATACAATGATGTAAAATGCATTGCACTTAAACTGTTTATCCCAAAACAAGCTCATAAAGATGAAATGGCATGGGAATACCGATATCGACATAAGTAACTCATACTTCGCATACTGAAATATGATAAAAAAATAAAATCAATACTTTCATAAATAAAAATGGTATAGGTACT
>ERZ808051.2073-NODE-2073-length-11019-cov-3.843082_pt1 | contig 11019 bp, 8 predicted proteins | sample MGYA00380199_ERZ808051 | MGnify/ENA primary metagenome ERZ808051 (study PRJEB31490, sample SAMN06133391) | mouse gut metagenome | isolation source: J11 | host: mice | place: China: Chengdu | collected 2015-05 ...
TGCGACAGAGATTTTCCGGCTCTCCATGAGCAGTTTTGTGCAAATTGACTTACTTCTTTCCACATATCGTCAGATGATGTGATTGATAAAAAATTCATGATATTTCCTCCTGTTTTATACTGGCTGACTGTTACTTTCGTTTGTGATATAGGCGCTGTCTGTCCGGTCCATTGAATTGATTTGCACACCAAAAGGCATGAGTTTTTTCGCCATAATGTATTCTTCTATAAGAAGCATAAATGATATAAAGACACTGCATTGGATTTGTCTTTATTATATGATAATATATAGGAACAATAAAGAAAAGACGGATAAAGGAGATTTCATAAAAAATGAATACTTATTGGTCACAATATGTGCAAAAGACTGAAGAACTCTATTTATCACGTTCATTAAAATTTCATCAGGGAAACATCGATAAATGGATAGACGTCATGCAATTGCGTGACGGAATGAAGATTCTTGAAGTAGGCTGTGCCGGAGGCCTCCTTTGTCATCAGCTAAAGGAACGGCTCTCGAATGCAGACATAACGGGTTTGGATTTTGATATTGGACACATCGATTATGCTAAGAAAAAGACGAAGGAGCTAAGAATTCAGTGTGATTTTGTGGCGGGCGATGCAACAAGAATGCCTTTTGAGGACGACACGTTCGATGCCTGTTACTCCCATACAGTGATGAATTTTTGCGAACCTCGGAAATTTGTGAGTGAACAATATCGGGTGTTGAAACCAGACGGTAAAATGGTCATCATGGATGTATACAACAGAGGTGCTAAACCCGAAGAATGGATACCAACTGATGATTGTGAAGAAAAGGAACTATTTGATAAAGTCTGGGCGGCAGCATCTGACAATCCTCATAGCCAAATTAAGCGTTATCAGAACCAGACAGAAAAATATTTCGCTTATCTTAAGGAACAGGGATTCCAAAATATTTCTATTGATGCAATGGCAGCGGTTATTTATGCGCCGGATTGTGATAACATTAATGATGAAATGGCGCAGGCACAAATCAATGATGACAGGATAACGGAACTTAGCAGCGTGGAGAAGGCATATAACATGGCTCCAAATGCACTTAGTGAAACAGAGCATCAAACCCTGATTGATCTGATTAATCAAAGATATGATAAGAAGATTCTGCAATACAAAAACGGAGATAAAAGCTGGGAATTCCGTATTGCAACGACGGTGCTGATAAGCGGAACTAAGCCTTCCTAATCTAAAACCAGCGCATCCGCTTTAAGGTGAGCGCCTTTCTTTTGTATTGTTATAATACCGTTGAACAGGAAAATCCTGATGCAGCGCTCACGCTAAGGCACTCTGAAGTATTGCAGATTATTTTGGGGCATAGTGTTATCCAAAAGTATCATGGTAGATGTTTTGTGTATTATTTGTCAGAATAGAAAATTTCTCATTTGTAGTCCATAAATGTTCTATCTGCTCTATATTTTCATCAGGCTCGGACAGTAATTTCGCCAGACGGTCGAGTTCATGCAATTCGCTTTCGCTCAGCGTATGTATGCCGCCGCGAAGATACAAGGGCTGATAAGAATAAAAAATTTCATTATTCATCAATGAATGAAAATCCATGAACAGGTATTCACAGACACCATCCAAGAGATTTGGTGAAAAAACGTCTAATTTTTTATTCAGCGTATTTTTTCTCAAACCAATCCATGCTTCGGATGCAGATACAAATTTTCGGCGTGGTAAATCAAATTGGCTGTAACCAAAACGCCGTTCATACTCGTAATAACCGTCAGCATCGACTAAGACCCACCTGTTTTCGTTAAAATCCCAGTACTCATTAACCCAATGTTCCATATAGCTGTCGCCTGCATCACCAAAGTCCATAAACCCGGCTCTGGAACGGCAGGGGATCCCCTTTGCCTTTAAAATTGCACTGAATAATACCGAAGCCTGTCGGCAGGATACGGTAATTCTTTTTGACACGTCCCTGTTTTTTGTAAATCCTGTCTCATCTAAACGTAAAATGCCGGCAATCATTGAAACAGCAGTTATATATAGTTCATCTTCATTCTTGAAACGATGTTTCGGATATGATGCAAACTTTCCAAAATAAGTATCTTCTAAGTAAGGAGATGGTTCTGTAAAATACATAGATGGATGAGTAATCTGGTCGCAAACCAGCATTCCTATGGAAGGGATGTCGTCTGGTAAAGATAAGATAAAGTCTTTATATATACCTGCATAGGTATAAACACTAGTTTCTAAGTAACGCTGATATATTTTACCGTTCATATTTTTTTAACCTTCTACTAATATTTTTAGGGATAGACGTCTGCTCTGATTAATTATTATCAAATTAGTTCCTTGAGCGTGTTGCCGGAAATCAGCGCCGGCAGATTATTTTTTCTTACGCAGTTTTAAAAAGATTTCTTTGCCTGAGGCAGTTTTTTGGAATAAACCGGAGGCATAAGCAGCTTTTTCGTTTAAAGAAAGATATGAGGTATTCCTGTCCAGTTCGGCAACAATATTTTCAAGATCGTTTAATTCCAACAAATTGACCGCGGCACAAAACAGACTTTTCTTCCGCCCGTCATTATAAGTATTCAGAAGATAATTTAAAAGAAATTTTTTTCTCTGCTGTTCTGCCGAATAGAGCTCTGCTCCCAGCTTTTGGAATTTGTCCATATCCCGCTTTTGATGCTGGTGGGTAATAAAAGAGTCAAATTCATCTATTTTTTCATATCTTTCGCAGGGGTAGCTTTGACACTGGAAGCAATATTCCACATTTTCACGCTGTAAACTGCATCTGGCAATGGAACAGGATTGGTTTCCTTCGCCTCCGCCACAACCGGGGCAGTATTGATTTAAGTTCATAGGGCATAAGCCGCAATTCAATCCGCATAAGGAGAACCATAAGTTTTCTCTTTTGAAATTTTTCATAGGGAATCCTCTTATAGTAAGGTGTCAGGGTATCTATTCGGAATATATATGAACAGATATACCTTTGTGATAATCAGGTGTTCTCCCTGTATTTTAGTATAGATCAGACAATACAGCAATAAAAGCTTATCGGAAGTATTAAATTTTTCGAAAAATTTTAACTGACAACATTAAAAGCTCAAACCAAAGGGATATATTGCTGCAGATAGGCTCTTAAGCCCTCATCGCAGGCATAGACATAGGTGCCAATGATGCCGCGGGTCATGAATACGGCGTAGGTGTTGAGTATATATTTTTTAATGTCTGCCTCAGAGGTGTTTGATTTGACATTATTGTCATAAAAATGAGAGCAATCTACCTTTATACAGTTGCTGTCCAGGTCATAATAGAGCTCCGGGCCGATGACAACCATAGCGTAATTCAGATCCAGGCCGGGCAGGGTGTAGATACTGCCCATTTCTTCTTTTGCATTTGGATTCCGCAGCCATCCGCTGGTCTGCCTGTTCCACCAGATGCTTGTGTTCTGAATATTAATGTCCGGAATATCTGGTGTATTTTTATTCCACTTCCAGGCATAGCCGCCGCATAGCCTGCACAGCCCTACAGCCTGTTCCTTTTCGTTCATTTGCCGGTACAGGTCGTCGAAAGAGCGGAAGAGTTTAAAATCATAGGACGGAAAAGCTTTTGTGCTGGCGGCTCTCTGGAAAAGAACATCATATATGTAGCGCGGGCTGAGAAATCAGCATAGCTGATTTCCACTGACAGGCGGAGATACTTCTGCCTGTCTTTGTAAGCTGATAATATAAAACAGGAGAATCCTGTCAGGTAAGGTTTAGCCAACCGCCTGTACCGAGTCCTTGGAGTCGAAGCGGTAACGTCAGACTTAAGCGTAGGACAGGGAGCAACAGAGCCGAAACGAAAGTGAAGTGATTGAGCTGGGAAATAGATATAGGGTTGGAAATGGTCGATGCGCTTACATACGCAGCAGACAACACCCTTATGACCGATAGGGCGAGGGAATAAGGGCATCCCCCAGTCTGAGAGCTTGGCGAGGTTGATGATAATTATATTATACGGAACAGCCGAGATCCTGCTGTCTCCTTGAAAAGAAAAGGTATGGAAACCAAACCGAAGGAATGAGGCAGGAATCCAAAAGGACAGCAGGAAGTCCGATACACTCATAGTACCAAAGAAACTGCCAATCACAGTGGAGGGAAGGGGTGTACACTTTACAGCTTCAGGTAAATCAGGGTCATGCAGACAAAGGAGAGCTGGGAACGTGATAAATGAATTACTTGGAATACAATATAACATCGCAAAAGCGAACGCAACAGATGGAAAAGTCCAAAATCTGGCGTCATATATCAATGTTGGAAGCCTGAAAGCAATCCATAAGGCTATGGATAAGAACAAGGCCAGCGGCATAGACAGAGTGACAAAAGAAGAATATGGACAGAATCTGGAAGAAAACCTTGAGAATCTTGTAAAGAGAATGAAGAGCGGAAGCTACAGCCCAAATCCAACAAGACGGGTTTATATTCCGAAAGAGACGAAAGGCAAAATGAGGCCGCTGGGCATATCCTGTTACGAAGATAAACTGGTGGAAAACGCAATTGCACAGATACTGGAACAGATTTATGAGCCGAAGTTTTATGACGAGAGCTATGGATTCAGACCAAACCGGAATTGCCACAAGGCAGTAAAGAAGGTGGTTGAGACAGTGAGGTATCAGAAGACGAATTATGTGGTAGAGGCAGACATCAGAGGATTCTTTGACAATGTAAACCACAAATGGCTGATGAAGATGCTGGCACATGACATAGCGGACAGAAAATTCCTTGGAATCATAGGGAAATTTCTGAAAGCGGGAATCATGGAAGACGGCAGGTATCTTGACAGTGAAAGGGGGACACCGCAAGGAAATGGGGCGAGTCCAATATTGGCGAATATATACCTGCATTATGTGCTGGATAACTGGTTTGATGTGATTGTGAAGAGACAGTGTAGGGGAGAGAGTTATTTAGTACGCTATGCTGATGATTTTGTCTGCTGTTTTCAGAAAAAGTATGAGGCAGAAGTGTTCCGTCGGAGGCTGGAGGAACGGTTTGCCAAATATGGGCTGGAGCTGGCGGAAGAGAAGACTAGAATACTGGAATTTGGGAGATTTGCGGAGGAAGACAGGAAAAGGAGAGGCGAAGGGAAGCCAGAGACATTTGACTTTCTGGGATTTACATTTTACTGTGGAGTGGATGCAAAGAAATGCTTTTTCCGGTGTAAAGTAAAGACAAGCCGTAAGAAACTATGTAGCAAGACAAAGGCGATGAAAGAGTGGATAAAGAGCCACAGGGATATGCCGCTGGAATGGATATTCAGGATGGTAAATGCCAAACTAAGAGGACATTACCAGTATTATGGAGTGACAGATAACATGGAGGAAATATGCCTGTATCTGCACAATACAAAGATGTTGCTGTTTAAGTGGCTGAACCGCAGAAGCCAAAGAAGGAGCTATACATGGGAAGCTTTCACCAAAGGACTATTGAGAACTTTTCCATTAATACAGCCACAAATCAGGGTGAGTTTGCTAGGTAGATAACATATGAATGTAAAGTGAAAAGCCGTATGCGTTAGTAGCGCACGTACGGTTTTGTATAGGGGTATGGGGAGTAATCCCCATATCTACTAGAGAGGAACATATTCATTGCCTGCCCGGATACGCAGTTGTTCGGCCAGTTGAATCGGGCGCAGACCGCGTTTGCCGGTGTTTAGACGCAGCTCCAGACTTTTATCCGTAATATCAGACGGACATACAGACTGCTTCGCATCATAGAAAAGGATCTGATATTTAGAGCAGTTCAATATCCAATCCAGCTCGTCACAGGAGGCATCCAGCCCCAGGGTCTGGTTCATATTTTTGAGCGTGTCGTTGTAATACCGTCCCGCATTCTTGGCCCGTCTCAGCCTGTGGGCCTCGTCACATATGATAATATCATAGCTTCCTTTCGCGGCGGCAATGGGGGAGATGACGTCCTTTTTCCGCAGGCCGGGTACGGTCTTGAAGACCTCCTGGATTTCACTTCTTGTGGCAGGGGATGCATATACGAGGGCAATTTTTAAATTCTTATAGGCTTTTTGTGTCCGCAGATAATAAAACAGCGAAGTGGCTACAACGGTTTTTCCTGATCCGGGATCTCCGGAAATCAGAATCGGGCGGGAGGAGTAGCCCGTCTGATGGGGCAGGGTTTCTCCGGAGTCTATAGTATGTATGATGCTTGTCAGTGTATTGCACTGTGTCTTAGTCAGTGGAGTGTAGGGGGAAAATTTGTACTGGCTTAAATTCAGAACAGCCTGAAAATTTTTATGAAAAACCAACCCCAGCTTTTCCAGTTCAAGCCATATCTGATCGAAACAAAGCTCAAATTCATTTTGACGCTGATAATACTGCCATTCTATCTGGCTGTTCAGAACGTGAAGCTTTCCGTCCGCTTTCATTAGACGAATCAGTAAGGTCTCGAAGTGCTTTGCAGGTGTTTCCTCAAAGGTTCTGCCTGTAAAGACATGGAGGCGGAGAAATGTGTATCCGTAGCATACGTCTCCCGGCTTTTTGTGAGCCTTACTGCGCTCCCGTACATCCTTTGACTCCCCTATATAGACATCCTTACCATTTTCAAGGATATACAGGCAATGGTAGTCAAATGGAAGTACCCAGTCCCGGTAGTTGGTCTGGGTAAAATCGAATGTTGTCATCACAAAGTCAGCCATACTGTTCCTCCGCCTGGTTTCTTGTCTGTTTGTATGAGATCCATTTTACTTTACCACAATTTGCAGGCGGCCGTCCATGATGATTTTATTAATGAGTCTTGCAATAAGACCGTGGAAAAATTACAACGGGACAGGAAAGACTGGCTGATCGGGAATCCCGGAGGCTCTGATAACTGAAACCTCCGGGATGCATTGTATCGATTCTATCGGTTTTGTTCTATGGCATCAGTTGATGCTTAAGCCGGCGCTTGCATATCCGGTGACTGTATTCAGCAGGGACAGTCCGCTTGCAGTCGCTGAAAATACCAGCATCAGGCGCGTCTGGGCCGTTACCGGAATATTGAGCCCTGTAAGAGTGCCGTTCAGCAATGTCCCAACGGATATGATTCCGGAAAGGGACGGCGTCAGGTTGATCAGAGTTCCGGCAATAGGAGAGAATACATTGTTCGGTGTCACAGACTGGTAAATCTGAGCATTAACCGTAACAGAGGAACCTGCCAGGGAAAGAGCCGCTGTCGTACTGAAGAATGCGCTGAACGAGGTAATGATGCCTGCCCTCGGGACCTGGAACGCAAAGTTGGAAAGGGTTCCGCTGGCATTGGTGATATCAATCGTGGCCCCCAACAGCGTAAGCCCCTGCGCACTGCTGCCAAAGCCCACAAAGGCGGGGAGGCCCGCAAGACCACCGGCGATTGTCGTCAGAGAGACCGGAAGCCCTGACGCAAAAGGGATGATGGCTCCTGCGCCTGCGACGCCGGTAGGCCCGGTGGGTCCGGTGGCCCCAGTAGGTCCGGTCGGCCCGGTGGCCCCGTCAGAGCCAGTGGACCCGGTAGGTCCAGTAGGTCCGGTCGGCCCGGTGGCCCCGTCAGAGCCGGTGGGTCCGGTAGCGCCGGTAGGTCCGGTGGGTCCGATGGCCCCGTCAGAGCCGGTGGGCCCGGTAGCGCCAGTAGGTACGATGGCTCCGTCAGAGCCGGTGGGCCCGGTAGCGCCAGTAGGTCCGGTAGCGCCAGTAGCGCCGGTCGGCCCTTCATCTCCCGGGCATCCTTTCGGGCCCTGGATTCCAATCGGGCCAGTCTCGCCCTGAATGCCCTGAGGTCCGGTCACACCCTGAGGTCCCATGGAGCCTGTGGGGCCTGTGGGACCGATAGGACCTGGAATTCCTCTGGGCCCCTGAGGCCCAATATCTCCCTGGGGGCCTATGGGTCCTGCTGGTCCTATGGGACCTGTAGGGCCCATAGGACCAATGTCTCCCTGAGGCCCTTCACAGCCAGTCTCGCCCTTCGGGCCTACATCGCCGCGGACACCCTGGACACCTTGAATGCCCTGAGGCCCCGCGTAGCCTCTCGGCCCTGCGCATCCTCTTGGTCCGGTGTTTCCGGTAGGACCTACCGGCCCTGTATTCCCCCTGGGACCTCTTGCCCCGGGGGCACCCGGAATGCCCTGGGGGCCCATAGGCCCCTGTTCTCCTCTGTCGCCTTTCGGTCCGGGACAGCCGGTATCCCCCTTGATGCCCTGAGGGCCCGCTGGTCCCTGTTCTCCCTTAGGCCCCACTGCCCCGCGCTCACAGCAAGGGGGATGACAATGATTCTGATAGCAGTTGCACGAATGATTCTGATTCATTCAAAACACTTCCTTTCTTTTTTGAAAAAAGGCACTTATTATATCTTTTTTTACAAATATTTTATGCACTGCTGGAAAATCTGTCACATTTTGTCGAAATCTGCCGGGAAATTATAGGCTGTCAAAATACCGTTTATTATAAAGATACGCCTGGGAATAGGGTTTACATGCTCCTGCCCGCTCATTGTACTCCATTGCCTTCTGCCGGTCTCCCAGTCTGTCATAGCATACGCATAGTTGTAGAAGCGGGATATAATCGTAGCAGTCCAACTGGACGAACCCGTCAGAGCGTTCTCTTTTGGACGCATTCAGCGCCGCTTTATACCAGTAGATAGCAATATGGAAGTTACCATGCTCCAGGAAATGTTTTCCGATCTCACAGCACAGCTCAGCCCTTGGCAGGTCATAACTCATACTGCGTAGAAGCATTGACAGCGCGGCTGGTTCCTGTCCTATCTGATAATAGCAGCAGGCGCAGACGGAACATGCTTCTATCTTGTTTTCAATCCACCCTTCCTCTTCCAGAAGAAACCCCTCGAACACAGATACAGCCTCTTTGTATTGCCCGTGGTAATATAGTTCCCTTCCATAATAATATTGCTGCAGCGGTTCCAAAGCCTTTCCTTCCGCAATTATCCTGCGGTATATCCTCAGATTCCGGTCAGGATCCCCGGCCCCCTCTTTCCTATGGCTGATTGCGATGTCGGAATATATGGTTTTGCCCTTTGGCGGGATCACTTCATGGACTGCGCCCACCCAGCGGTATCCGGCGCGATTCCGGATCCATCTTTCCCGGAAATAGGAAAAGGACGGTCTGTCGGCCTCGTCAAAGGCAGTGTTATATTTCATCATCACCATATCCGTATCCGGCGGCAGGGTCTGCTTCAGCTCCAGGAATCCGGCCCGCTCCGTCTCATCAAGGACGTCATCGGCATCCATCCACATACAGTAGTCCATGGTGGCTTTGGAAAAGGAATAGTTCCTGGCGGCCGAAAAGTCATCCTCCCATGAGTACGAATAAACCTTGGGCGTATACCGGGACGCTATCTCTACCGTCCGGTCAGAGGAACCAGTGTCTACGATGACGATCTCATCCACCAGTTCCGCCACGCTGTCCAGGCAGCGCGCGATATGTTTCTCCTCATTTTTGACAATCATACAAAGACTTATTGTAGGCATACTCTCCTCCTCTCTTTCAGAGTCTGTTATTTGGACAGTTTCTCTATACTCAGATACATATTGATTTTGGATGCGCCCGCGGAAGAACGTAATTCGAATAGCAGTCTTGATGATATTGGTATTTCGACAATTAAATATCTTGACAGCACGGCGGATTCCTTTTGCTTTGTCGTTTTCTCCCATGCGGCATATGTGGGCTGCCTACAGTCGTTGAGTATAGGCGTAAGCTTGATGGTGCCATGTTTTTTCATCACAACGGATATATAATAATAGATGGCATAGTAGCCGGCAGCCAGCTCCAGGGTACAGCCATTGCAAAGAGATATGTTCCTTGTCGTATCGGGTATCTCTGTCTTAAGAGGCAGGCTGGCGCACTCCGGCACAATCAGCTCCCGATCCGTGAATGTGGCGAATATGCTGCTCTGTGGATAGCCGGGAGGCCCGGCCGGACCGCGGACGCCCGGTTCTCCTTTGGGTCCCTGTGGCCCTGTGGCTCCCTGTGGGCCCTGAGGACCGGTAACTCCCTGAGGACCGGGTTCCCCGCGTTCACCGGGTAAGCCCGGCGGGCCCGGCTCACCTCTGGGGCCCATGGGCCCAGTCTCCACGCGTTCATAACAAATGCCGGGGATGCCCGGCATTTTCCCTAATTCCATAGTACCAGATCCGCAGAAGGAAGGTGCGTAATCTTCTGTTTCCGCACCGCCTGAATGCCGGAAACTATCTGACTCGATGCCCTCCAACCCACAACCGACATCCGAGGGCTGTTGGTCTGCCGTCTGATTCCGGTTTCTGTCAGGGCATCTCTTCCTGAACAGATTCGGCGGATTGCACATCCAGTTGCTGTTATAGTCATACAATTTAAAACACCCCATTCATATTTGATATTCAATCATGGTGCAAGTGATATGATACATTATATGCATGGGAAATAAATTTGTTTTAACAGTGGGATCTTATTCGTCTGGGATTCTGAACAGCCTGCAGAGAGGTTTGGTGATGGATGCTCTTATTGCACTTATGGCGATCCAGTCGGATGTGAATGTAAAGCTTCCTCCTGATAAGCTTGAGAAGGCCGGCTGCGGGAAGAGGATTCCGCAGCCGTATTGAAATACTTAGGATGTCCGCAGCCTTACATTTGTTTAGCTGCTTTTTCCGCTTTGGAGCGCTTTGTGCAGGCCTGCAAATACTTCCTCATAGCGCTGGCATTCCTGCAGATTTGCAACGGCTACATGAAGAACTAAGGGAATTTCCTGTTCTTCATATGAAAATGTCTGATTGTTCATACGGCGGATCCTGTCCGCAATCTGCTGGGCATATGCGCTTTCGCTGCTGGCCGTTAAAATGCAGAATTCGTCGCCTCCGATGCGGAATACAATGTCTTCCTCTCCTGCGGCAGATGTCATGCGCCGCATTTGCTCCAGGATAGCCAGATCTCCGGCTTTTTGGGATATTTCATTGATGGAGATCATTTGCTTAATGTCGCACAGGACGAAAAAGCAGTCCTTTCTCTCCTGAAATAAATCATATAATTCACTTATATCTA
>ERZ808051.2078-NODE-2078-length-10998-cov-3.623478_pt1 | contig 10998 bp, 4 predicted proteins | sample MGYA00380199_ERZ808051 | MGnify/ENA primary metagenome ERZ808051 (study PRJEB31490, sample SAMN06133391) | mouse gut metagenome | isolation source: J11 | host: mice | place: China: Chengdu | collected 2015-05 ...
ATATTCTCCAGAAAATGGGAGCGGTCGAGCTTTTCGCTCTTGTCCAGGTAAGCGCCCAGGTCCTCGAATACCCCCTTGGCCGCCAGCTGCTTCATGTTCAGACCGCTCAGGTCAAGGATATCGGGACAATTGCTGGAGGTAATGTCATTGTTCATCCGGTTGATGCAGTCCGCCATGTAAGCCTGGTAATCGTCTCCATCCCAGCCGCTGTAGTCAAAATAACTGCGCAGGCTGATGCGGTATTTCTCGTTGGACTTATTGAATCTCACCGCGGCAGACTGGATATCGGAACCGCCGTAGAGACTGCCGATGACAATGGTCTCTTTCTGGGGCACCTCGCTGGCCTTTTTCTTGGTCAGCATCGCAACAGCCTTTTCCTGGCTGTCCCAGTCCGAAATCACCGCCAGGATACGTCCGTCCTCCATCACACCGAAGCTCTGCACGGCACTACCGTTGATGTCGCTGTCCAGCCAGGTGAAGAGCTCTTCCTTGGCCTGTTTCTTCAGGTCATATTCATATACCTTGTTGCCGTCCTGTATTAAGAAATCCTTGTCGATGCCCTTGACCAGTCCCCCCTGCCCGTTGCCGTCAGGGAAGTTCTCATAGGTATTTCCTAGCTTTTTGCCCTCAAAATCAATATCAGCCAGCATCTGCTGGTCGCTGCCGGAGTAGCTGACATACATCTTGCCGTCCTTGCCGCTGCCCATGGAGCGGATCCAGCCGTTTCCGGCAGAGTCAAGGGACACACTGCCCTGGTTCTTTCCCTCCGCATTGAACAGCCACACCGTGGCATCTCCGGACACATAGATACGTCCCTCTCCGTCCACCGCAACGGAATCCACGTAACTGTCCTGCACCAGTTCCGTCATATCCTCCCCAAAGACCTGATTGCCCTCACTGTCGAACTTGCACAGAAAAGTCCCTCCTCTGCTGCCGTCCTCCTCGTTATAGACATAGCCCAGGGCATACATGCTGCCGTCCTGGGCAAACGTTCCCCTGTTCAGGTTCAAATCTTTCGACGAAAGCGTCAGCGGAACCCTCGTCTCCGTCTGGTCCGTCAGTGAAAATCTGCGCATGCTCTGGCTGGATTCTTCCGTTTCCTGGTCCCAGTCATAAGACAGATAGCAAAGGGAATCCCCCACCAGCTGCAGATCATAATAAGAAAAGTCCTCCGACTCAATGTTGACATATTCCGGTACCCAGAGCCATTCCTTTGTCTCAGTCTGCCCTCCGGAGGCCTTACCGCAGCCCGCCATGGCAAATACCATAGATGCCGAAAGCGCCAGCGCCAGAATCCTTTTGCCAAACGCATCCTTTTTTCCAAGTTTCATTCTCACATACTCCTTTTGATTAGACTCTCCGCGCGGCCATTTTCTATGTATGGAGCCGTACGCAAAAAACTCAATATGTAGACTGATCGTCCCGCTACATATTGAGTATATCACACAATTCTCCAAATGTACCTTAAGATTTTATGAATTAACGTTTTTTTCACTTTGCGCGGATATAAAGCCTGCCAAGCTCCCGTCTGCGCTTTCTGGCGCGCAGCAGGCTGGCCAGATGATTGTAGAACCAGAAGCCCTGCACCAGCACATAGTTCATCCTGCCCATTTTCTCCTTTGTAGTGCCCATGTAATGCTCTCCGCCGCAGGCACAGGCCTCCCTGCCCCGCTCCTTTACCAGTCTGATCAGATCCGACTCGCAGCGGATCGGTTCCCGGAACTTCGTATAGGCCAGACCGATGCAGTCATGCTTGTGGGCATCGCTGCCGCCAAAGACAGGCTTCTCGTATCTAGCGGCAATCTCCATGGCGGTGGCGTTGCTCTGGGGACTTTCGCAGGCATTGAATCCCTCCAGGAAGTCAAACCGATCCATCACGGCCAGACGGTTTCTGTGCTTCCTGGTATTGGTAATGCTTAAATACCTCTCCCCGCAGGGATGGGCAGGCCCTAAGATTCCGCCGTTCCTATGGACGATCTCCGTCAGAAACTGCACCGGCAGCCCCCGCAGCTCCAGTATTTTCAGCTTCACATTCTCCGGCATGATCACCAGAATATGTCCGGCGTCAATGGTATCGTATTCCACGCCCTTTAGGACTACAAAGTTTTCGTCCCCGGCGCGCTGCGCTTTCCAGCTTCGATACCCTTTATAGGAATCATGATCCGTGACCAGCATCCCGTCAAAGCCCTTTTCCTTTAAAGCCGAGACAAATTCCTGCAGAGGCACCTTTCCGTCCAGGGATCCCTCTTTTGTGTGACAATGCATATCTAACTTCATTTTCCAGTCCTTTCCAAACGATATTCCAGCCATGCGGGCCTCCTCCGCCCGGGGCATAAGCGCAGGTTTAATCCACGCTCTTAAGCGATTCCGTCATGCTGACCGCCTCCAGCCTGCCGCCCATGGCGGCGTTCACCAGCCAGGCGAACAAAAGGGTCAGCAAGGCGCTGTAGAGATAGCTCAGAGGCTTTACCTGGATGCAGAAAGCGATCATGTTCACCCGTATCTCATTCATGACCACCCGGTGCAGCAGATACCCCAGTCCCAGCCCCAGCGCCAGCCCCAAAACGGACAGCATCACATTCTCCCGAAACACATAGGCATTGGTCTCTCTCCTGTAAAAGCCCAGCACCTTTATGGTGGCAATCTCCCTGATCCGCTCCGTGATATTGATATTCGTCAGGTTATAGAGCACGATGAACGCAAGCCCTGCCGCACACAGGATCACCACCACCACAATGATGTTCAGGGCCGACAGCATGCTTCCGATGCGCTCCACCATGTCCGAGTTCACCGTCACATTCAGCACCTGATCCAGCTGCATCAGTTCCGCGGAAAGCCCGTGGGCCGTGGGAAGATTTAAGGCTCCCTCCTCCCCCGCCGCCTCCTGCGTCAGGTTCAGATACACCGTCTTTCGGTCCGGCTCCTCCCCCATCTGCTCCCTCCAGGTGTCCTCTGATATATGCACGTAATTATAGATATAATTCTCGTAGATTCCGGTCACAACCACGGACAGTTCTCTCATTTCACTGTCTCTGAGCGTTATCATTTCACCTTTCCGGACATTATACTCCTCTGCCAGCTTATTGGATATAACTGCCTCCCCCGCAGCCGGGTAGGCAATCTCCTCCCCTTTCGCGGTGTGGAGACTCAGGAAAGGCGCCATTCCCTCTCGGGTCCCCGCCACCAGATAGACGGATTTCAGACCCGCCTCCGACACCAGGTCCATACTGGTCTCCATGGCGCAGAAGTACCCGGAGATTCCCTCTATCTCATCCAGGTCGGCGCAAAGTTTGTGGTCCGCGCTTTCCTTTAAGCTCAGGGACAGATCATGGAGCTGTATCTCACCGAACTGTTTGTCCGCTATATCCGCTATGGAATCCCTGACTCCGAAGCCAGTCACCAGCAGAGCCGTACAGCCGCTGATCCCCATGATCATCATGAAAAGGCGCTTTTTGTACCGGAAGATATTGCGCAGGGATACCTTGTGCAGGAAGCTCAGTCGTTTCCATATAAAAGGCAGGTATTCCAGGAGCACCCTTTTGCCTGCCTCCGGCGCCTTGGGGCGCATCAGCGACGCCGCCACCTGGGCCAGCTCCATGCGGCAGGAAAACCATGTGGCGCCCATGGAGCACAAAAGCGATACCGCCAGGGACACCGCCGCAAGCTTCCAGTCGAACACATAGGCGATGGGGTCTGTGGCGTACATAAGTCCGTAGCAGAACCATATGACTTTCGGAAAGCCCCAGGTCCCCGCAAAGAAGCCGAAGATACAGCCGGTCAGGGAAGCCAGGCCGGAATAAATCATATATTTCGACATGATGGTGCCCTCCCCGTAGCCCAGCGCTTTCAGCACGCCGATCTGGGTCCGCTGCTCTTCCACCATCCTGTTCATGGTGGTGATGCACACCAATGCCGCCACCAGGAAGAAGAATACCGGGAAGATATTCGCAATGCCCTCCACAATGGAGGAGTCGTTCTCGAAGCACACATAGCCGATATTGGTATCCCGGCCAAGCACATAGGTGTCCGGCTTCGTCAGCTCGTCCAGCTCTCTCTGGCCGTCGGCGATCTCCCCCTCCGCCTCCGCTATCTTTTCGATGAATTCCGCCTTGGCTTCCTCATACTCCTTTTCCCCGTCTGTGTATTCCTGTCTGGCAGACTCAAGCTCCTCCTGCTTTTCGGCGAGGGTCCGCCTGCCCTCCTCCAGCTCCTCCCTGGCCTGAGCCAGGGCTTTCTCCCCGTCCTCCAGGTTCTGTTTCGCGTCGGCCAGCTGCCGCTTTCCGCTTTCGATTTCCAGCTTTCCGTCCGACAGGGCCCGTTCCCCGTCCTCCAGCTGGGCTCTGGCTGACGCGATGGCAATCCACCCGCTGTCCAGCTGCCTTTCGCTCTCGGCAATCTTCGCCCTGGCAGCCTCCAGCTCCTGCTCCTGTACGCGCAGCTCCGCCTCCGCCGCATCCAGCCGTGCCAGCGCCTCCTCCAGCCTGGCGGCAAGAGCGACGCTCATCTCATCCTCATTCTTCCTAAGCTCCTCCAGCTGAGCCTGGATCTGGAGCCTGCTCTCGTCAATGACTCGTCTGGTCACTGCCACTGCGGACTCGCCGCTGCGAAGCTGGGCCTTTCCGTCGGAGAGCTCCCGCTCCCCTCTGCGCAGAGCCACCTCGTTTGTGTCTATGGCCGTCCTGGCGGCCGCTATCTCCGCCTCTTTCTGGACAAGGAGCGCTTCCCCCTCCGCCAACTCCGTCTCCTTTTGGGCAATGGTGGCTCTCCCGTCGGAGAGTTCTCTTTGGTTCTCCAGGATGGTCTGCTCCCCCTCCGCCAACTCATCCCAGGCTTCCTGCAGCGCCTTGTCTCCCTCCTCCAGCTGGGCACGCGCGTCGTCCAAAGTCTCCCTGGCCTCCTCCAGCTCCTCCTGGCCCAGAACGCGGTTGTCCTCCAGCTGCGCGCGCGCATCCGCAAGCTCCTCGCTGCCCTGGCTGAAAATCCTCTCGTACCGGGCCTGCGCCTGGGTGCTGGCGAACTCCTCCCACACCGTCTCTTTCTCCCGGATAAAATCGTCGTATTCCCGGCTGTACAGAGGAAAATCGGGCTGGAATCTTACATAGACCTCCGTAAAGTAATCCGTGTCAAACCCCTCGGGGCTCAGATAGACAAAACCGTCCAGCCGCCCGGAGCCCAGCGTGGTATTGCCCCTCTCAAACTGGATATAGAGGGAGGACTGCACCAGGCCCACAATGGTGTATTCCCTGTGGGTAAAATGCTCCAGATCCCCCTCCTCATTGTCTTCCGACAGGCGGATCACCCCGCCCAGCACGGACTTTCCGAAGCTCCCGCTGTCTACCACGCACTCGCTGCCTGTCTCCGGAAACCTGCCGGATACCAGCTTTAAGGTGTTGAGCTGCTCCGGCATGCTGTAGGTTTTGATTACACCGCTGTATTCATCTCCCAATTCGTAGAGCACGTCAAAGGAAACGGAGCCCTCGGCGGCCTCCACGTCTCTGGCAGACGCAAAATAGTCCACATTTTCCTGGTCAAACCCCAATGTGGACACCAGCCGCAGATCATAGAATCCATGTCTGTCCAAGTAGTCGCTCACAGTGGCTATCATAGCCTCCGTGGTGACTTTCAGACCGGCAAAAAAGCCCACGCCCAGCGCCACAATCCCAAAAATAGCCAGGAATCGCCCCAGGCTGGCCTTGATCTCCCTGAAAGTAGTCTTTCTGATTCCCCGCATAGACTCACCACTCTATTTCCGAAATGTCTACTATTTTTTCGTTCTCCACCATACTTACGATTGTGCCGTTCTTCACTGTGATGATGCGGTCCGCCATGGCTGTCAGAGCCTGGTTGTGGGTGATGACCACAACCGTCTTGCCCACTTCCCTGCATGTATTCTGCAAAAGCTTCAGCACGGCCTTTCCGGTGTTGTAATCAAGTGCCCCCGTAGGCTCGTCGCACAAAAGCAGCTTCGGATTCTTCGCCAGAGCCCTTGCGATCGCCACCCGCTGCTGCTCTCCGCCGGAAAGCTGGGCCGGGAAATTGGCCGCCCGCTCCTTTAATCCCACCTGCTCCAGCACCAGGGCCGCGTCCAGGGGCTCCCTGCAGATCTGCGCCGCCAGCTCCACATTCTCCAGTGCGGTCAGGTTCTGTACCAGATTGTAAAACTGGAATACAAACCCCACATCATAGCGCCTGTAGGAGGTCAGCTGCTTTTTATTGAAAGCCGACACTTTCTGTCCGTCCAGGTATATCTCCCCCTCGGTCAGCGTGTCCATACCTCCCAGGATATTCAGGATGGTGGTCTTGCCGGCGCCGGAGGCGCCCACGATGACGCAGAATTCTCCTTTTCTGATCTCAAAATTCACATCGTGCAGAGCCGTGATCTCCACCTCGCCTGTCTTATACACCTTTTTCACATTCTGAAAGCTCACGAAAGCATCCATATACTTACCCCGACCAAAAATTGTCACCTACTTGTTTTCATTCACATTAAATCAGTATAACACAAAAACTTTCCTTCTACCACTTTTTTTGCTATAATAAATCCAATAAATTTATACCAAACCAAAAGGACAATAAAGCTATGATTTTCATTCATTTCGCCGCATTAACCGGAATCTTCATCATGGGCGCATGCTATTTTGCCCTCGGCAAAAAGCGCCCCGGCCCCTCCGACCTTTCCTTTGCCGCCCTAATGATAGCGGCTTTTCTGATACGGCTGCTGGCCGCCGCCCTGTCCGAGGGCTTCGGCACCGACACGGCGTGCTTTGCGGCATGGGCCGAAAGACTCTGCGAGACAGGACCGGGCGGGTTCTACTCCCCGGAGGTTTTCTCGGACTATCCGCCGGGATATCTCTATGTGCTGTGGCTGGTCGGCGCCGTCCGCAGGCTCTTTCACATAGAGTACTACTCCGCCGCCCATCTGATCCTGCTGAAGCTCCCGTCCATCTTCGCAGACATGGCCTGCGGAGCGCTGCTGTACAGGGAAGCCGTAAGGCACCTCTCCGGGCGGCATGCTTTCTTCCTGTGCGCCGCTTACCTGCTCAACCCCGCCATTATCCTGAACTCCTCCGTGTGGGGGCAGGTGGACTCGCTGCCTGCCCTGTTGGCCGTGCTCATGTGTCTGTGTTTGGTCCGGGGAAAGACGTATCCCGCGTACATTGCTTTCGGCATGGGGCTTTTGATCAAGCCCCAGATGCTGCTCCTGGGGCCTGCGCTCTTTTTGGGCACCATTGACCGGATATGGCCCAAGGGCGAAAAGGGCGCGCCAAGCTTTGCGCCAAGGCTTGTGCACTGCCTGTTCCAGTGTCTGTCCGTAGCCGCAGGCGGCATTATCCTCTGCCTCCCTTTCGGCCTGTCCAATGTGATATCCCAGATGGGGGACACGCTGGGCTCCTACCCCTACGCCGCCGTGAACGCCTGCAATCTCTGGGGGCTGCTGGGCCTCAACTGGATCAGCCAGGACAATACCTTTTTGGGGATTTCCTATCAGGTCTTCGGCATGGCCGCCATCGCGGCAGCCGTATTTCTGACGCTGCTCCTGGGCCTGAAAGACAGGGGCTCCAGGACAAAATATGCCTTTCTGGCCGCTTTTACGGTGGTGGGTATCTTCCTGTTTTCCGTGCGCATGCACGAGCGCTATCTCTACCCTGCGCTGGCGCTGCTCCTGCTGGCCTGCATCTATAAGCCGGCTTTGCTCCACAGGCCGAAAGGCCTGCTGTATCTGTGTTACCTCTGCTTCAGCGCACTGCATTTCTACAATACGGCGGACGTGCTGTTTTTCTACGATCCCGCTGCCTACGACAGGAAATCCCCCCTTATCCTGGCAGTGTCCGCGGGGATGTTGCTGTGCGGGGCTCTCCTGTATGTCATCGCCTGCAGACATTACAGCGGCAGGCAGGACGCGGCTGACCAAGGCCCCCGCCAAAGCTTCAGCCCCTGCCCGTCACAAGATTCCCGCCCTGTTCTCCTCCTGCCCGATATCCTGTGGATGGCGGCCATCACCGCACTCTACGGCTGCTTTGCCCTGTACGACCTGGGCGAAAGAAAAGCGCCCGTCACCGCTTACGACATGGCGCAGAATCAATCCGTTACACTGGATTTCGGCTCCGAGACGCCGGCCTCTCTCTCCTATTACATAGCGCCCTGGAACAGCCGGACCTTTGTGCTGGAGGAGCAAATCGGCGCGTCCGGGGAATCGGACCCAAACTGGTCCTCCCTGGGAGAGATCACTTTCGGCAATGTCTTTACCTGGCAGACCCTTGCCCTGAACACCTCGTCCTCACGGATCAGACTTACCCTCACGGACACCCAGGCCTCCCTGCTGGAGCTGGTCTTTCGGGATCAGGCGGGGCATGTTCTCCTGCCCGCAAACGCTTCGGACTATGCCGCACTGTTCGACGAGACAGAGCTGTGTCCTGAGACGCCCTCTTTCCGCAACGGCATGTATTTCGACGAAATCTACCACGGACGCACAGCCTATGAATTCCTCCACGGGCTTACTTCCTATGAGAATACCCATCCCCCCATGGGGAAGATCTTCATTGCCCTGGGGACGGCCCTGTTCGGCATGAATCCCTTTGGCTGGCGGATCTCGGGCACGCTTTTCGGAATCGCCATGGTGCCTGTGATCTATCTGTTTGCCAGGCGCATATCCGGCCGGACCGTGCCCTCGGCCTTGGCCTGCATCCTGTTCTCCTTTGACTTTATGCATTTTACCCAGACCAGGATTGCCACCATCGACGTGTACATCACGTTTTTCGTGCTGCTGATGTATTATTTCATGTATCGGTATGTCACACTCAGCTTCTACGACACGCCATTAAAGAAGACATGGCTTCCGCTGGGCGCCTGCGGTGTCTGCATGGGCTTCGGCATCGCCTCCAAGTGGACGGGCATCTACGCGGGGGCAGGACTTGCGCTGCTTTTCTTCTCCTCCCTGTACCGCAGGTACCGGGAATATCTATACGCGAAAAGAGAGCCCCTCGGGGAGACGGCAGGCATCTCCCATGCCCATATCATCGCCTCCTTTTCCGGAAATGTCCGGCGCACGGTCCTGTTCTGCCTGGTTTTCTTCGTCGCAGTGCCTGCGCTCATCTATCTGCTCTCCTACCTGCCTTTCAGGGACTACGGGGACAGGGGCCTCCTGGCCAGAATGCTCCACAACCAGACCGCCATGTTCTCCTACCACAGTAAACTGGACGCCTCCCACGCCTATTCCTCCGTGTGGTATGAGTGGCCGGTGATCAAGCGCCCCATCTGGTACTACTCCCGTATAGTCACCCGGACGGCACAGGGAGGTCTGCGGGAGGGCATCAGCGCTTTCGGCAATCCCGCCGTGTGGTGGGCGGGCATTCCGGCCTTTCTGTACACGCTCCGGCGCTGGATCGCCGGAAAGGACCGGACGGCCGCGTTCTTGTCCGTAGGATACTTGGCCCAGTACCTGCCCTGGTTCTTCGTGACCCGGATCACTTTCATCTACCACTATTTCCCAAGCGTGGCTTTCGTGGTGCTCATGATTATGTACGGCATGGCTCAGTGGGGAAAGAAAGTCTCCGGGCGTACATTCCTCGCTGCCGCCACGCTCTACGGCCTGACCACATTCGCCCTGTTCCTGCTGTTCTATCCGGTGCTCTCGGGCCAGCCGGTGGAGGCTTCTTTCGTGTCGAACTATCTGCGGTGGTTCCCGGGCTGGGTGCTGACGGCCAAGTAAGGGGCGCTTAGCCGCCTCAGGGCGACTCCTCCAGGGAGCTCTCCCCCGAGAGCACCAAATCCAGGATATGGGCCAGCGGATCGCAGGCATTCAGGACCTCCTCCAGGGTGTTGTTCTGGGCCCCCAGCTCCACCAAAAGGGACTTGGGGCGCAGATGCATGTTGTAGCGGTAGCCCCGGACAAAAATCTTTCGGGTCAGATTGGGGTAGTATTCCATGGCTGTCTTCTGCATCTGGAACGAAAAGGCCAGATTGCTGTCCAGATTCTCATTGTACAGATAGGAGATATTGCCCGTGGTCTTGGTGCGGGACAGGCCGTTGAAGAACATGAACCTTGCCGTGGGCCTGCCGTCCAGATCCATCACCAGCCGTGTGCCCTCGGGCATGGCATCCCTATGTAAATCGATGACCACCTGGATGGAGGGATACTGCTGTAGAAGCGCCTCCAGATCCCCCAGCGCCACCGCGTAGGAGTCGTCCCGGGAGACGGTGTCATACTGCCCTAAATGGTGCAGCACCTCATAGCCGTACTCCTCCGTGAGGATCTGGGTCAGCCTCTCCCCCACGCCCATTATGGTATCCGACATATCCCCGGGCTCGGAATCCGCAAAGGCCTCATGGGCATGGGTATGGTAGATGAGGATCTGCGGCCCCTCCGCCTCTTTGGATACGGTCATGTCTTCGCCCATCAGCTTCTGTACGTTCAGCTGGTCGCTGCCTGCCGCCGTATTGTCGTCAAAGGTGTAGAACTGCCGCATCAGGGTCTCGTAATCCTCCAGGGATACCATGTCCAGCCGGGTCTGTCTCTCATGGGGTATGAACGCGGCGGTCTGCCCTCTTGCGGCCGCTTCGTTCTCCGCCCGCAGAAGATCCGCCAGATCCATCTGTCCCGTGCCGGCCTGTCCGGCCCCGTTCTCCTGCTCTGCCCCGTTTCCTCCGGGCACACTGTTTGGATCCGTCGTCCCGTCCCCGGCGGTACCCGGGGGCTCGTTCCCCCCCGGCGCGCCGTTTTCGTCCGGCATGGTCTCCGCCGGCGGGCTATCGGAAGACACATCCGTCTCCTCTTCCGCCTCCGCCAGCAGAATGGTCCGGATATCCTCCGCGCTTCCGCTTTGGTCTCTTCCCATATGGCTCCACAGGTATCCGTAGAAAGGGAAGATACAGTCTATCTCCTGAGAGAGCATGGAGGTACCTCGGCTGCTTTCCTCCATGAACAAAGCGCCCGGCATATAGTGTCCGTACAGCACTGTCCGGGCCTCATCGCATATGCTCTTGAGCATGGCCTCCCCA
>ERZ808051.2079-NODE-2079-length-10981-cov-4.242388_pt1 | contig 10981 bp, 10 predicted proteins | sample MGYA00380199_ERZ808051 | MGnify/ENA primary metagenome ERZ808051 (study PRJEB31490, sample SAMN06133391) | mouse gut metagenome | isolation source: J11 | host: mice | place: China: Chengdu | collected 2015-05 ...
AAATGCCAGGAAGCGGACATAACCATACGCTATGAAGGCGGGGAACAGATGGTACTCTTAAACGGAGAAAATGTGAATGCATTCCTGCGCACGGAGGAGGTGGGGAACATGGCCTCCCACCACAGCAGCGGCAATCCCAGGGTGCGGGAGAGGCTCACCGCCCTGCAGAAGGAGCTGGCAAGAACCAATGACGTGGTGATGGACGGACGCGATATTGGCACCTGTGTTCTTCCCTGCGCAGATGTAAAGGTGTATTTGACGGCCAGTACCCGGGTGAGAGCCCAGAGGCGTTTTGACGAGCTGCAGGCAAAGGGAATCCCCTGCGACCTTGCGCAGATAGAGGAAGACATTGCAAGCAGGGACAGGGAGGATATGAACAGGCCCATCGCTCCATTAAAGCAGGCGGAGGATGCAGTGCTGATCGATTCTTCAGACATGAGCATCGATCAGGTGGTAAAGGCAATTCTGGATTTGTGCTGAAATACAGGAAAATCAGGAGAATGAGGAATGGAAGTAATACTTGCAGAAAGCGCCGGTTTTTGTTTTGGGGTGGAGCGGGCGGTAAATAAGGTATATGAGCAGCTTGAAAGGGGTAAAAAGATCTACACCTACGGGCCGATTATCCACAATGAGGAAGTGGTCAGGGATTTGGAAAAGCGGGGCGTTAGGGTGATAAACAGCAAGGAGGAGCTCGCAGGCCTCACAGAAGGGGCTGTGGTGATCCGGTCCCATGGGGTGTCCAGGGAAATTTATGATCTCATTGAGAAAAACGCTCTGGAATGTATTGACGCTACCTGCCCTTTTGTAAAACGGATTCATACCACTGTGGAAAAGGAAAGCGCCCTGGGCAGGTCGATCGTTATCATCGGCAATGCAGGCCATCCGGAGGTAGAAGGGATTATGGGCTGGTCCAAAACCCCCGCAGCAGTGGTCGGGACGGCCCGGGAAGCGGAAAAATTCAGTGCAGATCCGGGGATTTCGTTGTGTATCGTATCTCAAACGACATTTAACTACAACAAATTTAAAGAACTGGTTGAAATTTTTCAAAAAAGAGGTTACAATGTTACTGTTGTAAATACTATCTGTAATGCAACAGAGGTTCGGCAAACGGAAGCCGCGCAAATTGCGGCGCGGGTTGATGCGATGATAGTGATTGGTGGCAGGCACAGTTCCAATACGCAGAAGCTATTTGAAATCTGCCATGAGAAATGTGAAGCTACATATTTCATACAGACACTTGATGACTTGCATTTAGAACTGCCTAAAACTGCTGCTTTGGTGGGTATTACTGCAGGGGCTTCCACCCCTAACAATATTATTGAGGAGGTTCAAAATCATGTCAGAATTAACTTTTGAACAAATGTTGGAAGAATCATTAAAGACGATACATACAGGAGAGGTTATCGAGGGGACAGTAATCGATGTTAAGCCGGAAGAAATCATTCTTAACATAGGATATAAGTCTGACGGAGTCCTGACCAGAAACGAATACACCAATGAGTCCAATGTGGATTTGACCACGGTAGCCAAGCCGGGCGATACCATGGAGGTGAAGGTTCTTAAGGTGAACGACGGCGAGGGACAGGTAACTTTAACCTATAAGAGATTGGCTGCAGACCGCGGTAATAAGAGAATTGAGGAAGCTTTCAATAATAAGGAGGTTCTTACCGCCAAGGTGGCAAGAGTCCTTGAAGGCGGATTGAGCGTTGTGATAGATGAAATCAGGATCTTTATACCTGCAAGTCTCGTGTCTGATGTTTATGAAAAGGATCTGACCAAGTATGCGGGTCAGGAGATTCAGTTTGTGATCAGTGAGTACAACCCTAAGAGGAGAAGATATATCGGCGACCGCAAGCAGCTTCTTGTGGCCGAGAAGGCAGAGCTGCAGAAAAAGCTCCTCGAGAGCATCCAGATCGGCGATGTGGTAGAGGGCGTTGTCAAGAACGTGACAGATTTCGGCGCGTTTATTGATATTGGTGGCGCAGACGGGCTTCTTCATATTTCAGAGATGTCCTGGGGACGTGTGGAGAATCCCAAGAAAGTATTTAAGGTGGGCGACCAGGTTAAAACCTTTATCAAAGATATTTCCGGAACCAAGGTGGCTCTCAGCCTTAAGTTTGAGGAGGACAACCCCTGGACGAATGCAGACGAGAAATATGCCATCGGCAATGAAGTGACAGGCAAGGTTGCCAGAATGACGGATTTCGGCGCGTTTATCGAGTTAGAGCCGGGCGTGGATGCGCTTCTTCATGTTTCACAGATCTCCAAGGAGCATATTGAGAAGCCTTCGGATGTTCTCAAGGTAGGCGATGAGGTTACTGCCAAAGTGGTTGACTTTAAGAGCGAGGACAAGAAGATCAGCTTAAGCGTCAAAGCACTTTTGAATCAGTCCTCTGATGATCGGGAAGAGAAATCAGAAGAAGAGGCTGTGAGTGTGGACGTGGAAGCAGTAGCAGCCGGCGTAGAAGAATAGGCGGAATTTTATGGCTTATGGGTATGAACAGTTTAAGAGCGCTGTATTCGGACTGACAAGGATAGACCTGAATGCTTATAAGGAGCAGCAGATGAAGCGCAGGATTGATGCGCTTATTGCGAAGCATGGTATCAAGGGCTACGAGAATTATATGCAGGTACTAAAGACGGACAGGGCTAAATTCGAGGAGTTCGTAAATTACCTGACTATTAATGTTTCGGAATTTTACAGAGATACAGATCAGTGGCAGATTATGGAGAGAACAGTCATACCTGAGCTGATAAATAAGTTTGGAAAAAGTTTGAGAATCTGGAGTGCGGCATGTTCCACAGGGGATGAGCCGTACTCCCTTGTGATGGCTTTATCCAGGTATATTCCACTGCATATGATTCATGTGGTGGCTACCGATTTGGATAAACAGGTGATTGCCAAGGCAAAAACCGGACTTTACAGCGAAAAGAGCATCGCAGGGGTTCCGGCGGATTTTAAGAAGAAGTATTTCACCAAAGTGGGGCTTTCTTATCAAATTTCCAATGATATTAAATCAAAGGTAGAATTCAGGGAGCATAACCTGTTGGGAAATGATTTCCCCAGGGGTTACTATGACATGATTGTCTGCCGTAATGTACTGATCTATTTTACGGAGGAGGCAAAGGATTTAGTATTCAGGAAGTTTTATCAGTCTCTGGTTCCCGGAGGGATGCTGTTTATCGGAAATTCGGAACAGATCCTGAATTACAGGGAAATCGGCTATACGCGGAAGAATTCCTATTATTATGAGCGTACAGCGGAGGAACGTTCAAAAGAATAATTTATCAAAGAGCTATCAATATTAAGAAGGGATGTTTGCCGGAGCGGGCAGGCATCCCTCTTTTTTATAATTTTGCTGTGATTGTCTACTAAAAGTAGACCAATAATCAAATATTTACCAGTATAATGATAGCTGAATTTCAAAAGGCAATGCCTGAGAGGAAGAAAGGAGATTTACAAGCAATGAGAAACCGAGGAAAAAGGCTGGCGGCGATCCTGGGAGCTGCGGCCTTGGTAGTATGCCAGAATGGAGTTATGGAGGTGAAGGCAGAGGAAGCCCAGACCTTAGAGGAATCTTTGCTTCTGGATGCGGCGTCGGATGAGAAAGCGGAGGAAACCCAAAGCCCTGAAAAAGAGGCGGCCGAAGCTGTCCCGGCTGTTTCTGATACGGAGGAGGCCGAAACGGCAAACGAGGCTGCGCCGCAGCAGACAGAGAATGCAGATGCAGATGAAAATATGGAAAGAGCAGCCGGCCTTAAAGCAGCGGAAAATTTGGACTGGCAGGATAACTATGTAAAAGGTTACGCAACTTTTACCATTCCTAATGAAAAGGGGACTGCATCCTATAAAGTGTCTCTCTGGCGTAATGGGGAGTTTTATGCAAATGGAGGCAGCGGTTACAGTGATCTGGATAAAGGCGAAGTGGTAGAGCTGTTCCTGTTCCATAGCATAAAGGAAAGCGGAACCTATAAGGTTCAGGTAGCCACGCTAGATCCTGACGGGAATCCGGTTAATCAGGCCTTTAGCAGTGAATTGGAGTTTGAGGTGTCTGCAGAAGAGCTTCCTGTCCCCGCCAACATATCCTGGAACGAAGAGGGGATTTTTTCTTGTGACAGGCCGGATAACGAGTACTTTTTGCAGTATTCTTTTGTTGTATTTGACCAGGATAAGAATCAGGTAGGCCCTCAGTTTGGTTCCCCTGTATTGACGGAATATGTAATCAGTGAAAATGAAGAGGGAATTACGTTCAGGCTGAATGAGTTTCTGGAAAAGGAATACGGCAGAGCCGCGGAAAAGGGATTTTTCATATTTGTTCAGTCAACCACCAGGAACTTAAGTGTATATAAGGACAGTAAGTGGTCTAATGCAGTTTTCTTTGGCAATGCATCTTTTCAGACGCCGGATACAGAGAGAGAGGATTCGTCCTCAGATGAAGATTCAGAGGATGAGGAGCCATATGTTGAGGAGGCCGTGTATGAAGAGTGGAAACCTGTAACGGCCGATGAGATCAAGCGTTATGCTGTCTACAGCAAGGAAAAGGCAGAGTTTGCCGCAGCCAAAGAGAACGCTTATCCGGTGACAGTCAGCAACGCCATGCAGGGAAAGCAGTGCTTTGACTCCTTCGAAGCAGTGTTAGGAGACTGGGCTATTGGCAGAACCTACAATATTTTGCCTAACGGAAAGCCGGCCTATAGGATGGACAGCAAGGCCCGCATTGCCTTAAATATCCCCGGGACGTTACAGAAGGAAGGCAGAGAGTTTAAGATGATCTGCGTTACGGAAAAGGGACTTCCCGTTATATTGAATGATGTGGATACCAATCCTGAGACAATCACCTTTGAGACAGACACCTATTACGCATTTGCGCTGGTTTATAAGGATGCTGCCGCGAAGTAAAGAAAGCGGGTCGGCGGATTTATAAAAACAGTGAAATATTGGTTTATTTACAATAGTCAAAAAATATGCCGGATAAAATGACAGGTTCCCGGACTGTCATTTTATCCGGCTCTTTTCGGGTAAATCTGGGGAAATATAGTAAAACCGTGTTTTATAGATTTGCCGCAACTGGAACCGGCCTTCGTCCCGGATGGTTTTAGGTGGACGTATTAACTGAAAAGATCGTCTTACAGATTTCTTGATTTTCAGCTTTAAAACGCATATACTTGAAAATAAAGATGCGGATAAAATTATGCGAAAGATGGATATATAGGATTATGGAATATGAAGAGATCAAAGAACTGAATCGAAGTGAAAAGAGCGCGGTACACCTGGTGCGTGAAAAGAACCCGGGGGGGGGCAATTTTTGTCCGGAAAATTCTGAAAGGACGGCACGAGGTATACAAGGTGCTGCAAGGCTGTCCTCATCCTTTTTTGCCGAGGCTTTACGAGGTAACGGTGTCGGATGAGAGTACGACAGTAATAGAGGAATACATAGAAGGGGAACTCCCGGATGCGGCAGAACTCTCCGGCCGGCGCCTTCGGCGGATGATTGGCGAGCTGTGTACTGTCCTGGAGTTTCTTCACGGGAAGGGGATTATCCATAGGGACATCAAGCCCTCCCATGTGCTGCTTGCAAAGGACGGGCATATCCGTCTGATTGATTTTGACGCGGCACGGATGCCTAAAGAGGATCTGGAGCAGGATACCAGGCTGCTTGGAACCAAAGGCTATGCTCCGCCGGAGCAGTATGGTTTTGCACAGACTGACGAGCGGACAGATATTTATGCGCTGGGAATAACTCTGAAACAGGTTTTGGGTGAGAGGGCGGAAAAACAGGTTTATAAAAGGATTATCCGCAAGTGTACCAGGCTGGATCCTGATAAGAGATACCAGTCTGCCGGGCGGGTGAGGCGGGCTCTTTTTCAGACGGAGCGGACGGCTCTGTGGGGGGCGTTTGTCCTTCTTTTGTTTTTCTGTATGTGGCGGATGGGGCCGGGATTTTCAGAGCCTGAAAAGGATTTGGTTCAGAGCGGCGGACTGCAGGTTCTTCCGGCGCCGGAGAATCCCAGGTGGGATGAGGAGACTGGGATCGGGCTCTGGGGTAACGTGCCGGATTCGGGATTGGCGAATAGTAATAATGTGGAATACAAATGGAAGCTTTGCAGAATGGATACGGCGCAGCCGCCTGATTTGGAAGACGATGTGTGGGAGCGGGAGGGCGGCATGAGGGGAAATATGTTAAAGGATATAGACGGTGTTCCCACCTTTGGGCTGAATCTGTCCATGGAATTGTGGGATAACGGATTCTATTATTTCGCGGTAGCGGCGGTGGGAGACGGCGTTCATTATGGGGACAGCCCTTATGTAATATCGGATGCCTTTGAGTATAGAGGGCAGAATGCGCCCTCCCTGCCCGTGCCTGCAGATCTTGCGTGGAAAATGGTGGATCTGAATAATAGCTGGGTATTTTTTGCAACCTGGAGCAATATGGACGACTATGAGGATGAGGATAGCTTTAATGTGACGGTTTACGATAAAAACGGCGAGTATGTAACGAATAATATCTGGACAAAGGAATTTATAATGGAGAACGGTTATGAGGGAGTCAGGATCCGGCCGGAGTTCCTGACACAAAAGGACGGTGCATACCGCTTTACCGTACAGGTGAAAACCTCCCGGCCCAACGAATACAAGTCAAGCCCTATGCCGGAGCCTGTTCCGGAGGAGTATTTCAGCCCGTGGTATTACTATTAAAAAGATGGCCAAAGGCAAATTCAGAGAGGGCTATTCCCGGTAGGTGTTTAAAATAGCAAGGCCCTGGGTATCCAACAGCTCATTGGCCTCCAGGATCGATTGACTGCGCTGCAGGGCAAAGAGGATTACGGCATCCCGCTCATCCCGCGGGTACAGTTCCCTGTTACCGGAGAGCCTGAGCATTGCCTGTGTTTCCTGATCAGTAAGTCCAAGCCCGAAAGCGATAGCGAGCAGCTTATCCCTTGAGGGCTTTTTTTCACCGCAGAAAATCTTGTAAACATAGGCTTTGCCAAGCAGGGAGCCGCGTATGACGTCGGACTTTCTAAGCCCTTTTTGGGACAGGAGCTTTTCTAAATGCTCCGGCAGGCCCTCGGCAAGCAGATTTTCTTTATTTTTTGAAAGGTAGTCTCTTATGTTGGATGCGGTTTTCAGTTCATTCTTTAATTCTTCCGTAGTTTTGTGTGTCATAGAAAGCCTCTTTCTCATTAGCTTACGGATCGTCTGCGGAACGCAGGATCCCTTGTTTGGCCGCCCGGGCGGACCGTATTGTGTTTCCTATTATACAGAATTGCCGTGGGAATGACAAGAGAGCATGCCTGTCCGGGCGTTCTTTGGCGTGAGCATGGAAAGTAACCGGCCATATCCTTTTCAAACGCAAATGTGAGAAAAGGTATTGTCAACGGAAGTAGAACCATGTATAATCAGTTTGACAGTTATTTAAGGAACAGACAAGCGGTTATTTGAGGCGGAAGAGGTCTTAATGATTAAAGAGGCAGGAAGGAATGAAAACGTCTGCTTATTTTTTTACCAACAAAAAAATAAACGTTTATTTACCCGTCCCTTACTGGGCTGTAAGCCCAGGGGATTTTTTCCTGAACAGGCTGTAAAAAAGGATTATGAGATTGCATTGTCAGTGAGCAATGATATATAATAAAGACATTGTGATCAAAACCTATGAGAACCAAACAAGGAGGAGTGTGGGCATGGATACCCGGGTTGAATGGCAAAACGAATATAATATCGGCGTTGAAAGGATCGATAAAGATCATCAGAAACTATTTAAAATCATTAATAAGATTTTTACTTTTAAGGATGATGAGGCAGGTCATCGATGGGTTTGTCAGGAGGGAATCAAGTTTTTCAAAGGACATGCGGTGCAGCACTTTGCGGACGAAGAGGCGTATATGATTTCTGTGGGCTACGAAGGCTTTGATGAACACAGGAAGGTACATAGGAATTTTCGGGAGAATACGCTTCCAGCCCTGGAGTATGAGCTTGAAAGCACAGACTATTCGCAGGAAGCGATTAATCATTTCCTGGGAGTCTGTGTGGGCTGGCTGATCGGGCATACGCTGACGGAAGATATGGAGATTGGAGGAAGACCGGTCAGAAAGTGGGAGAATCTTCTGCCCAAGGAGGAGATTAAGGCCACGGAGGAGGTTATAGATCAGCTTGTCCGTGAGTTGTTCCGCTTAGATGCGCGGATGGTCAGCGATGCCTACAACGGAGAAAAATTCGGTGAAGGAGTCTACTATGATCTGATTTACGGGACGGGAAAAGAAGAAACAAAGCAGGAGATCATTCTGGTCTTTGAAGAGAAGCTGCTGATCAATACCGTGGGAAAGGTCATGGGAATGCAGTCCAATACTCTTGATACCATGCTGGTTCATGCCGCCAGATATGTAGCCAGACAGTTTGTGAGAAAAATCATGGAGCATTTCCCTGCCATGAAGGCTTATGAGCTGAAAGGAGAGAGATTTTTATCCTATGAACAGTTCCAGAAGGTGCTGGGAAGAGAAAGAATGCAGCTCAGCCTTCTCTTCAGCGTGGAGGATGCAGGCTACTTTGCGTATTGTGTGATTGCCCCTCATTTACTGCAAAGGGGAGTGGGGAGATCCATTGAGGCGGAAAATGATGCCATGGATGAGATCGACCAATATCTCATGATGAGGAAGGAGCAGGAGGAGAAGGAGCAGAAGAAAAAGATACTGGTGGTAGACGATTCCATGCTGGTTCGTCAGAGTATGATCGAGCTGCTGGGCAAGGATTATGAAGTGTCGGTGGTAGAATCTGGGGTGGCTGCCATCCGGGTGATTACTTTAAACAGGCCGGATCTTATCCTTCTGGACTATGAGATGCCTGTGTGCGACGGAAAGCAGACCTTGGAAATGCTCCGCTCAGAGAAGGAATTTGCCGCTATTCCGGTTATTTTCCTTACCGGAAGAGGGGACGCCCAGAGTGTAAAAAATGTGCTGGATTTAAAGCCCGCAGGTTATCTGCTGAAATATTTAAAGCCGGATGAAATCAAAAAAAATATTGACGATTTTTTTCAAAAATAGAAATGGACAGGATGACAGAGAAGAGGGCCGCGGCACTTTTAGTGTGACGGCCCTTGGTCAGAGGATAAGTCCGCTTTAGACCAAACTACCCGTTTTATGCCGGTATTGAGAAGGAAGGATAGACAGAGATAGGAGGTGTCAAAAAATGCGTTTGAAGAATTTCGCATTTAAACCTTTTGTTATGTAAATAGCTGTAAAATACGCAGACCATGATTTTCCGGGGAGATAGTAAGGCTATCTCTATATGTTGTGCGATTTTACAGCTATTTTTATGCCTAAAATTCATAACATGGAGGAAAATATAATATGCTTAAAGGAATTCTCTTTTTTATAAAAAACGGCTGGAAATATGACAGAAAATATATTCTCTGGAGAGTGCTTTACCAGTTTATCAACTCGCTGATCCCGATTGTTGCCACAATAATGCCCAAATTAATAATTGATGAATTAATGGGAAACCAGGAAACCGGTAAGCTGCTTGTGTATGTTTCCGTTCTGATTGTCTATACTGCAGCAGCGACTATACTCTCTGAATACTTTAATTGGGACGGATTCAGCAGACGATGCAAAGTAAACTTTGAGTTTGACAGTGACCTGCATAAACATCTGGCGGAGGCTGATTTTGAGAGACTGGAAGATCCGGATTTTTTAGATATGCAGAAAAAGGCCAGTAAATTCTTATACTGTGACTGGCATGGATTTGGTTATTTGCTTGACTGTTCAATGAATGCACTTGGTCAGATTTTTACTTTAATTGGAATCGCTGCCATTATAGCTACAATAGACTTTAGAATATTGATCTTGTTTATTGTATTGATCATTTTAGGAGCATTGATTGAAAAAAGGGCTAAGCAAAATGCGGTCAGATTGTCGGAAAGTATCATTCAGGATCAAAGAGGCTGGATGTATTATGCAAGTCTGTTCGAAGACCAGAGTTTTGCAAAAGAAATCCGCTTAAATTCTCTTGGAAAGTGGCTGCTGGACAAAGAGAGGAATTATTTTGCTAAAGTAAACGAGAACCAGAAGAAACAAAATGACGGATTTATTATCTCCGGATTTTTTGGTGCAGTCTTTACATTGATTCAGCAGAGCGCAGCGTATGCGTATTTGATATATTGCGTAATCAGCGGTGCTATCTCAATTGGATCATTTGCAATGTATACCGGTGCAGTTACAACCTTTGCTATAGCTTTCCGTAATGTGCTTGACAGTTTGATCGAGATTCAGACGTATGACATTTATTACGACAAACTTGATGAATACCTGAATTTGCCAAAGACGTTGCGGGAGGGGAAGGAATTGATTGATGCGGACAGAAATCATTCTATTGAATTCAGGAATGTCAGTTTTCAATATTCCGGCAGTGATGTATATGCGCTGAAAAATATCAATATCACAATTCCTTTTGGCCAAAAACTTTCCATTGTGGGGGAGAACGGCGCCGGAAAAACAACATTTGTCAAATTGATGACCAGAATGTATGACCCGACAGAAGGCGAGATCCTTTTGGATGGAGTAAATATTAAAACAATAGACTATGAACAGTATATGAGCATTTTTTCATCAGTATTTCAGGATTACAGGCTGTTTTCATTTTCTATCAAAGACAATGTTGCATTCGCACAGCCTATGGATGAAGATAAAGTGAGAGATATTCTTGAGTATGTAGGGTTCGGCGAAAAATTGCGCAGTCTGCAAAATGGTATTGATACTTCTGTTTTCAAGAATTTTGACGAAGCGGGATTTGAACCGTCGGGAGGAGAGGGGCAGAAACTTGCTTTGGCGCGTGCTTTATATAAAGATGCTCCGATCGTACTTTTAGATGTTAAGTACAGTATAGTTTTAATCGTGTATGGTGTATATAGAGTGTAAGCGACACAAAACATACCGTAGTGAAAAAAGTGCATGTTAATGATATACTCTATCAAAACATGCACTTCTTATT
>ERZ808051.2080-NODE-2080-length-10980-cov-3.886362_pt1 | contig 10980 bp, 7 predicted proteins | sample MGYA00380199_ERZ808051 | MGnify/ENA primary metagenome ERZ808051 (study PRJEB31490, sample SAMN06133391) | mouse gut metagenome | isolation source: J11 | host: mice | place: China: Chengdu | collected 2015-05 ...
CTTTTCGCAGCATGCGGGAAGTCTGAGGAGGAGATGAAATACATTACGGATTTTAAGGCCAAGGATTATGTGATTCTGGGCAATTATGAAGAGCTGGAGCTTGAGGTCGCAGAGCCGGAGGTTACGGATGAATATCTGGACGGCTATATCGAGTACCTTTTGATGAGCAACCCTTCCTACAAAGAGGTGAGCGGCCGCAGCGTGCAGTCAGGGGACGTGGTGAACATTGATTTTGAGGGAAAGAGGGACGGTGTAGCCTTTGACGGCGGCACGGCTGAGGGGTATGATCTCACCATCGGTTCGGGCCAGTTTATCCCGGGCTTTGAGGACGGAGTGATCGGAATGGAAATCGGGCAGAGCAGGGACATTGACCTGAATTTTCCGGATAACTATTCCCCTAACCCGGATCTGGCCGGCGCGCCTGTCGTGTTCACCGTTAAGCTCAACAGCATCAAAGAGCCGCTGCCGGCGGAGCTGACAGACGAATATGTAAAGGGGCTTAACCTTGCAGACTGCGAAACGGTGGAGGATTACCGGAACTATCTTTATGAAGGGCTTTTGGATCAGGCAAAGGATGCTTATGAAGATGAAAAGATAGATGCGGCTTTAACTGCGGTGCTGGAGAGCAGCGTTTTTGAGGAGCCTCCTGCGGGAATGGTGGAGCGTCTTAAGGACATGCTCATGAGCAATGCCCAGGCCTACGCCGAATACAGTAATTTGGAGATTGGGGATTATGTGGCCAGGGTATATGGCGGAGATGCCGGGGAGTATGAGGAAACGCTCACAGAGCAGGCCGGGGAGATGGCAAAGAGCTATATTCTGGCCTGTGCAGTTGCAGATAAGGAAAAGATCACAGTGACGGACGAGGAGCTTGCGGAGAGCCTCGACGGAAGAAGCGGTGTGGATGAGGAAGCCTACAGAGAGTTTCTGCTATTGGAGAAGGTGGGAAAATTCCTTGCCGGGAGGGCATCGGTGAAAAGCCCGGAGGCGGAATAAGAAAGTGACTGATTTCGGAAAAGAAGGGAAAGGATACGCTCTTAAGGGGAAGGTGTGTGGGGCAGGTGTATAAGAGGAAAAGATGCATCAGGTATCTGGCAGTCTTGTTGTCAATGGCAATGATGATTTGGGCGGCGCAGCCTGCGGCGGCAGCCTCCGTTTCTGATTTGGAGAGAGAAAAACAGGAGCTGGAGAGGCAAAAAAGAGAGGCCGATGCCAGACGCCGGCAGGAGCAGCAAAATTATAATAATGCGGCCGGACGGGCGGATTCCATAGAGTCTGATGCAAACGAAGTGGCGGAAGAGATCGACGAAATAGATGCCGCTCTGGTAGAAACCATTGCCAGTGTGGAGATGATCGAGGAGGAAGTGGCGCAGAAGCAGGATCAGATCGAAGAAACCGCCAGGGAATGTGAAGAGGCGATGGCTGTGGAACAGCAGCAGTATGAGGCCATGAAGCTTCGGATCAAATTTATGTATGAAAAGGGTGATTCCACCTATTTGGAGATTCTTCTAAGCGGCAAAAGCTTCAGCGATATTATCAATAAGGTGGAATATGTGGAGAAGCTCTATGAGTATGACCGCAATATGCTGATCAGCTATCAGGAGGCCAGGGCGGCAGTGGAGGAGCTGAAGGCAAGGCTGGAGGAAGAAAAGGCCGAGCTGGAAGCCCAGCAGCATGAGCTGGAAGAGGAAAAAGAAAGCCTGGAGATCATTTTAAATGAAAAGCAGGAGCAGTACGATAATTATGAGGTGCAGCTTGCACAGGCAAGGCAGGAGGCGGCAGTATACAAGGCCAATATCAAGAAACAAAACGAGACGATCAGGAAATTAGAAGCGGAGAGCGCCAATAAGCAGTCCCAGATTGAAGAGGCAAAAAGGGCAGAGGAAGAGGCGCGCAGGGCCCAGGAGCTGGCGCTGAAAAGACAGGCGGAAATGGAAGCGGCGCAGAGAGAAGGGCAGAATAACAGCCAGAACAGCGGCGGTGAGGATAATTCAGATCATTCCTCCTCAGAAGGTTCTGAATCGGGCTCCGGCAGCAGTTCTTCCTCCTCTGGATACGCTTCCGCCTCCAGCTATTCCGGTTCCGGGGGAAAGGGGCAGCAGATCGCCAACTATGCCTGCCAGTTTATCGGAAATCCTTACGTAGCGGGAGGAACCAGCCTGACGCAGGGAGCGGATTGCTCCGGCTTTGTGTGGAGAGTGTATCAGGATTTCGGCTACAGCGTTCCCAGAACCTCATACTCTCTGAGAAGCTCAGGGTCAGGGGTTTCCTATTCCGAGGCGCAGCCCGGGGACGTAATCTGTTATGCAGGGCATGTAGGCATTTATATCGGCAATGGGCAGATTGTCCACGCCAGCACTCCGCGCTCGGGAATTAAGATCACCCACGCTACTTATAAGGAAATTCTTTCGGTGAGAAGGATTGTATAGAGAGGCGGATTTGAAAGGAGAAGACGGCTGATGTCAGATTATGATGAGAGAGATAAAAAGGAAGAGGAAAAAAGGGACGGCGACGATTCAAATTCCTCTTTGACAGATCCTGAGACAAAGGAGGAAAAGAAGGAAGGAAACGAAAATAAGAAGGAGGGCGACTACGAAGACGTCTGCTTTATGTGCCGCCGGCCGGAGAGCAAGGCGGGAAAGATGTTCCGCCTCCCCAACAATATTACCGTGTGCAACGACTGTATGCACAGGACTATGGATACGGTGAGCCAGTTTGATTATCAGGGCATGTTAAACAATCCGGCCCTGATGGAGGACATCAATAAGAATTTAAACGGTAAGGGCTTTCCCAATATCCGTTTTGTAAATATTACGGATCTGCAGGGGGAAGGAGGAATCCCCTATAAGCAGCGAATGAAAAAGAAAAAGCCCAAAAAGGAAGAAGGGCCTGTTTTAGACATCAGGAATATTCCTCCTCCCCACAGGATTAAGGCTCAGTTAGACGACTATGTGATCGGCCAGGAGCATGCAAAGAAAGTGATTTCTGTGGCGGTTTATAACCATTATAAGCGGGTTGCCACCGGCACCATGGACGATATTGAAATCGAAAAATCCAATATGCTGATGATCGGCCCTACCGGCTGCGGAAAGACCTACCTGGTGAAAACCCTTGCAAGGCTTCTGGACGTGCCTCTTGCCATCGCGGACGCCACCAGCCTGACGGAGGCCGGTTATATCGGGGATGATATTGAAAGCGTTATTTCCAAGCTGCTTACCGCTGCCGACAACGATACGGAGAAAGCGGAGCGGGGAATCGTATTTATCGATGAGATCGACAAGATCGCCAAAAAGAAGAATACCACCAGCCGGGATGTGAGCGGCGAGAGCGTGCAGCAGGGAATGCTGCGTCTCTTGGAGGGGGCGGATGTGGAGGTGCCGGTGGGCGCCAACAGCAAAAACGCCATGGTTCCCCTTGCCACCATCAATACAAGGAATATCCTTTTTATCTGCGGCGGCGCTTTCCCGGATTTGGAGGAGATTATCAAGCAGAGGCTTAAGAAGCAGACCTCTATTGGCTTTAATGCGGAGCTTAAGGATAAATTTGACAAAGAAAAAAATATTTTGAGCAGGGTGACGGTGGAGGATCTGAAGAAGTTTGGCATGATACCGGAATTTATCGGGCGGCTTCCCATTATTTATACCCTGGCGGCGCTGGATAAGCCCATGATGGTAAAGATATTAAAGGAGCCTAAAAATGCCATCTTAAAGCAGTATCAGAAGCTTTTGGAGCTGGATGAGGTGAAGCTGGAGTTTGACGAGGGAGCCCTGGAGGCCATTGCAGAGAAGGCCATGGAAAAGGATACGGGAGCCAGAGCCCTGCGGGCCATCATAGAGGAATTTATGCTGGATATTATGTATGAAATTCCCAAGGACGATAACATTGGCCGGGTGATTATCACCAGAGAATATATTGAGGGGACAGGAGGCCCTGTCATTGATATTCGCAGTACCAGCGGGGAAAATCCGGATCATTTGCGGGCAATAGAGATGAAACCGTAGTTTTGGGTATAGAAAGAGCAGGGAGTCTTCCCTGCTTTTTCTATACCCAAAAGGAATTGGACCCCGGGCAGGGAATGTCTGGCCGAAATGGGACTCTTTGGGAGAGCTGTCATATAGATATAGTAATGGGTGAAAAGGAGCGTTTAAGAAAAATGACAGATCGGGAGAGAGCGGTTTCCAATGATTTTTATGATATTATTTCAGATATTATATTGCCGGGAGGGGTGGAGGTCAACCCGGCTAACGCGGCAATCCAGCCGGTAGGAGGCGATATTAGGATCGTTTATCTAAACCGAGCGGAGATCGGCCCAATGAGCATCAGTGAGTTTACCTATCCGTCCATACCGGCTCTTTATGGGCTGCAGGACAGCTTTGACCCAACCGCCCTGGTTAACAGCGGAATCACCAGGGTACAGGGAGGAGCCCTGAATTTAACGGGAAGAGGAGTGGTAATAGGATTTTTGGACACTGGGATAAGCTATGAGAATGAGGTCTTCCGAAAGGAAGACGGAAGCACCCGGATTCTGGGAATCTGGGATCAAACCATACAAACCGGGGAGCCTCCCGCGGGGATTTTGTATGGCACCGAATACCGCAGGGAGGTTATTAACCTGGCTCTGCAAAGCCCGGATCCGTTGGAAATTGTTCCAAGTGTCGATACAGACGGACATGGGACTACTCTTGCCAGTGTGGCCGCAGGAAGCTCCTTAGGGGGCGGCCGCCGCTTTTTGGGGGCGGCGCCGGAGGCGGATATTGTGATGGTGAAACTCCGACAGGCAAAGCCTTATCTGAAGGATTATTATCTGGTGTCCCAGGATACCGCCGCTTATGCGGAAAGCGACATCCTGGTGGCGCTGCGCTATCTGGAAAGCTACGCAGTGGCGCTGATGCGGCCTCTTGTTATCTGCTTTGCCCTTGGGACGAATATGGGAGGCCATGGGGGGCAGTCTGTGCTGGCAAACTACTTGAATCAGATTGCCACAAGGCGGAGCCGGGCCGTAATCGTGTGCGGAGGAAATGAGGGGAATGCGGCACACCATTATGTGGGAACTTCCATTGAGGGACTGACAGAAACCGTAGATAATGTGGAGATCAGGGTAGAAGGAAATCAGTCTGGTTTCGTGGCGGAGCTTTGGGGAAGCGTGCCCTCCAAGCATGCCATCTCGATCCGCACACCGGGAGGCGAGGTCACGCCCAGAGTGGATTTCAGGGAGCAGGGCAGCAGAGAGTTTAACTTTATCTATGAAAGCTCCCGTGTGCAGGTGGATCATGTGCTGGTTGAGCAGGGCTCTGGAGAGGAGCTGATCTTTTTCAGGTTCATTAATCCGACTCCCGGCGTGTGGACGATCCAGGTGACCATTACCGGGGGAAGTGCAGAGAATTGCTTCCACATCTGGCTTCCTTTGAAGGAGTTTCTTCAGGGAGATACTTACTTTTTGCGTCCGTCGCCCTACACAACTCTTACCGAGCCGGCCAATACAAGAGAGGTGATTACCACCACCACTTATAATGATGAGAACGGAAGCTTCTGGGTGGATTCGGGCAGAGGCTTTTCACGGACCGGGCGCTTCAAGCCGGACATCTGCGCACCGGGAGTCAATATAGACACAATCCTTGGCCCGCGAACGGGATCAAGCCTGGCGGTGGCTCTGACGGCGGGAGCCTCTGCGCTCTTTCTGGAGTGGGCGGTAGTCAGAAGAAACCAGCCAAGAGTGGAAAGCAGGGAACTGAAAAATTATCTGATCCGGGGAGCGGAGCGCGTACCGGGAAACAGCTATCCTAATCGGGAGTGGGGGTACGGGACATTGGATATAGCAGGGACCTTCGATGAGCTGGCGGGGGTGTGAGATAAGAGGAATCCTGTTTTTTGTTTCTTGAAAAATTTCATGACTGCAGGTAAGATACTATTATGCGGATGAGATAAAATTATAAGGAAAAACAGAACATGAAAAAAGCGACTATGGATTTAACCAGGGGAAAGCCCCTTATGCAGATTTTATTGTTTGCCGTTCCCCTGGTGTTCGGTACGCTGTTTCAGCAGTTGTACAGCTTTGCGGATACGGTGATTATAGGAAGGACCCTGGGGGAAAATGCCCTGGGGGCGGTAGGGGTAACGTATTCCCTGAATTTTCTGGTACTTGGATTTGTCCAGGGAGCCTGTGTGGGATTTGGGATACCTCTTGCCCAAAGCTTTGGAGGCAGGGACACGGAGGAGATGCATCGCTTTTTCTGGAATGGCGTGTATATCTGTCTTATAATTTCAGTGATTATGACTGCCCTGACAATGCTGTCTGCCTATCCGCTTCTTGGGATGATACATACGCCCCCGGAGCTGCTTCCCGCTGCGGGAGACTATATTATGGTGATATTTGCCGGTCTGCCGGCAACTGTGCTATACAACTATACGGCAAGCGTTTTAAGGGCGCTGGGGGATTCGAAGCGGCCTTTTATGGCTTTGCTGATTTCGTGCATTCAAAATATTTTTCTGGATTTGGTATTGATCTGCCTTTTTGGTATGGGAGTCAGGGGAGCGGCGGCAGCTACGGTATTCAGCCAGTTGACCAGCGGTCTTATCTGTACGTGGTGGCTGTTTACCAGGACAAAGGGATTCAGAGTCTGCAAAAGGGAAGCTGCAGTCTCTCCTTTCCATATAAGGAAGCTGTGTACGGTTGGGCTTCCCATGGGATTTGAATATTCAGTGTCTGCCATTGGAGCCGTGATCATGCAGAATGCCATAAACGGAATGGGCAGTGTGATTGTGGCGGCTCAGACGGCAGGGGAGAAGATCAGACAGATGTTCACGCTCCCCATGGAAAGCATAGGCATGGCAATGGCCACTTATACTGGACAGAATTTTGGCGCAGGCAGGTACGGCCGTATAAGGAGCGGTATAAGGGCGGGGCTTTTGATTCAGGTGGTTTACAGTGCGGCGGCATATGCGGTGATCTTCTTCGGAAAGCATTGGCTGGTGGGCCTTGTGCTGGGAAAGGAAGGCTCTGCTTTGGTTACCGATTACGCTGTGCTGTATCTGGGACTGATCAGTACGCTGTTTATTGTACATGGGTCTCTTATGATATTCAGAAATACACTCCAGGGACTGGGGTATAGTTTTCAGGCGGTGCTTTCCGGTTTCGGCGAGCTTGCAGGCAGAGCCTTCGGCTCCCTTCTCGCCGTATCCGGCCTGGGGTTTACTGCAATATGCTTCGCAAATCCCATTGCCTGGGGATGCGCCCTGTGTTATTGCGTGACCGCCGTCATGTATTATATGCGCGGGTTCCGGGAGGATGGCAAAAAATAATGGCAAACAGGGAGCGCAGCAAGCAGCGCAGAACAGGGGTGGACTATGAACAGATTATATTTTCAACTGCCGGGCACGTGGTTTGGGGATTGTATGCCTTTCGGCAGAGACGGTGATTTTTATTTATTTTATCTGAAGGACAACCGCAATCCCTGTCCCTTCGGAGAGCCTTTCGGCTGGGATCTGGCTATCACCTCTGATTTTGTGAAATACAGGGACATGGGGACAGTCATTCCAAGAGGAGGGGATGAGGAACAGGATCAGTTCCTTTTTTCGGGCAGTATTTTTGAGGGAGAGGGCAGGTATCATGCTTTTTACACTGGCTACAACAGGGATTATCCAAAGCTGGGCAAGCCGTCTCAGGTGCTGATGCATGCGGTCAGCGACGATCTGATTCACTGGACGAAGACCGGCGCTGAGGCAGATGGAGAGACCGGTGGACAGGGGGATGGACTGCAGCTTACGCCGGAGCAGGGGTATGATCCGGATGACTGGCGGGATCCCTTTGTGATGTGGGAGGAAGAAAGAAGGCAGTATCTGCTGCTTCTGGGCGCACGGAAAAAGGATGCAAAAACACGGCAGTCGGGACGGACGGTGAGCTTTACATCTACGGATTTAAAGGACTGGAAGTTCCAGGGGGATTTCTGGGCGCCCGATCTCTTTGTCATGCATGAAATGCCGGATTTGTTTAAGATGGGGGATTGGTGGTATCATATTATAACGGAATACAGTGACCGCAGCAAGATGATCTACCGGATGAGCAAAAGCCCGGACGGGCCTTGGATTGCCCCCCGGGACGATGCCTTTGACGGACGGGCCTATTATGCAGGCAGAACCTTTGCCCTTGGGGGAAAAAGAATCATGTTCGGCTGGGTGGCCACCAAAGAAGACTGCGATGATAAGAAAAGCTATGAGTGGGCGGGAACCTTTGTGCCTCATGAGGTCTATCAGAGACAGGACGGTACGCTGGGGATGAAAGTCCCGGATACGATATGGGATGCCTTTACGGACCGGGAGAGAATAGAGGATTTTGCAATTGAGAGTACCGGAACAAGAACGGAAAAGGTGATTAAAAAGCACTGCGGGGAGCTTTACAGCTTTGAGGCGGATATTACCTTTACGGAAGGAACCAGGGCCTTTGGGATCCGCTGTTATGATAATGAAAAAACGCAGGAATCCTATCAGTTTATTTTTCTGTGTCACGAAAATCGGTATCTGTGTGAGAAAAATCCCAACTGGCCCTGGTTTGCCTATATGGGTCAGGGAGCGGAGAGGCCTCTGGAGCTGAAAGCGGGCAGAAGGTATCGGATCCGTATGATTGTGGATGACACCATCGCGGTAATTTATGTGGACGGTGTGGCCCTGAGCGCCAGACTTTATACAAAGCCCGGGGACGGGCTGGGTATCTTTGCCTCCGAGGGAGGCGTGAGAGTGGAGAATTGCTCTGTGTCTGTAAGGCTGAGCAGGCAGGACAAGCGTTAAGAGGTGAGGCGGCCCGGCTCCATGGATTTCCCGGTTGAGAGAGTTGATTCAAGCCGAAAGGGAAGATGGGTTGTTAAATGAAAAATATCTTTTATGTACTGACAGTGGCACAATGCAGGAGCATTTCCAAAGCGGCTGAGATCCTCTATATCAGTCAGCCGGCGCTCAGCAGGTATATCAGCAAGCTGGAGCAGGAACTGGGATTGGCCTTGTTTGAGAGAACAAGCGAAGGAATTTGTTTGACGGAGGCCGGGCATATTTATGTGAGATACGGGCGGGAAATTATGCGGTTAAAGGAGCAGATGGATGGAGAACTGAAATTGCTCTGCAGCCACAGGAACCGGAATATTCGTATAGCTATGACGCTGAATACGACTTATATGTCGGTCGTGGATATGCAGGATTCTTTTGCAGAGAAATATCCGGATTGCAGGCTTTCTTTTGCGAAATATTATGTCAGGAGATATTGTCAGCGGGCTGAAAAGCTATCAGTATGATCTGGCGGTGGGGCCGGATTTACTTGCTGCCGGCGGTGATATTACGCATGAGAAGGTTTGCGAGGAATATATGCTTTTGATGGTTCCTGACCGCTGGGACCTAAGGCCGTTTTCCCAAAAAAGAGAAGGCGTCAGATACCCGTGGCTGGATTTGTCTGAAATTCCGGATTTGGATTTTATTTTACAGGAGAAAAACAGTGCGATCAGAAAGGAAATTGACGTTATACTCGCTGAATATGGGCTGAATCCGGTGCCGAGGATGATTACGGATAATTCGCTGCTTGCCATTCAGGCGGCGGAGAAGCAGATGGGATGCTGCTTTGTTTCGGAAGCCTTTTTCCCCTATATTACTGACAGAAGCAGGGTACAGTTCTACAGTATAGGAAAAACAATAAAAAGAACCAATAGCTGTATTCTTTATCTGAAGGATAAGAGCTTTACAAAGGAAGAGAGTTTTTGTATTTCTGTTATCAGACAGACGCTGCAGGATAATTATAAGCGCATAACGGCATGAACACACTTAGGCCGTTCTCAAAACATCAGGGTATACCCTCGGGTTATATCCTGATGTTTTTTTGGCATTGGACAGAAGGAGGAGAGTCTTCTTAAGATAGGTGCAAAATGGTTGTATTTTTAATCGGCGGCATGTGGAATGCGGGGCAAGGAGGCAGGCGTATATGACAATTGGAGAAATTATGAGCGGCGGAAGGCTTGAGGTTGAATGCAGGGCGGATATTCCTTCAAGGAGCGAAAAATATATGCGGACTGTTGTGGCTTTTGCGAATGCAAATGGGGGACGCCTGGTTTTCGGCGCGGAAAAGGATACCGGAAGGGGAGCGGGATTTACCAAAACGGAAGCGGTTGAGAAAATGGAAGCGATTACCGATGCGATTTACGAAAGCTGTGAGCCTAAAATTATTCCCAACGCGGGGATACAGGAAGCTGACGGGAAATATATCATCATCATAGACGTTCCTGCCGGCATGCAGCGTCCCTATTGTATCAGAGGTCAGCGGATCAGTGAAGGGGTATATCTGCGTTTGGCCGGTGCAACAAGGAAGGCGGCAATCTACCAGATTCAGGAGATGGCTTTATCTGCGAGAAACCGCAGCTTTGATTCGGAGAAAGCAGAACGGGAGTTATCCGGGGATGAAATGGACCGGTTTTGCGATCGGATTTATCGGCATGCAAAGGAATTGCGCGCAAATGAAGAGGCAGGGGCCGCACTAAAGCGGTTAGGAATCCGGCAGCTTCTTTTATTTAAGGCAGTTGTCGAAGAAAAGGGGAAATTTTATGCAACAAACGGCTATCAATTGCTGGATGGAAGGTTGGGGGAATATCCGGACGCCGTAATTCAGTGTGCGGTTTTCAGGGGAACGACTCGGAGCGTCTCTGTTACGCGAAAGGAATTTGCAGGCTGCATAGATGAAGAGATAGAATCGGCATGTGCGTTTGTGCTGGAGCATTTAGAACCGGGAACCCGTATTGGCGACCCTGCCGGGCAGGATACTTATGAACTGCCGGTGTACACGATTCGGCAGCTTATCGCGGAGGCCGTATGCCATCGTTCTTACCTTTGCCCGGGAAGGGGGCAGGTGGCGCTTTTTGACGACCGGCTTGAAGTTACCTCACCGGGAATGCTGGACAAGGATTTGACGATCGAGAAGATGAAGGCAGGAAATTTAAAAATCAGAAACGGGGT
>ERZ808051.2083-NODE-2083-length-10962-cov-4.408360_pt1 | contig 10962 bp, 7 predicted proteins | sample MGYA00380199_ERZ808051 | MGnify/ENA primary metagenome ERZ808051 (study PRJEB31490, sample SAMN06133391) | mouse gut metagenome | isolation source: J11 | host: mice | place: China: Chengdu | collected 2015-05 ...
CGAGCTCAGGAAAGTATACAATTCCATTGTTAAGTTAAACAAAGACGAACCCTGGTATCTCCCCACCACCAGCAAGGACACGCAGCAGTATGCGGTGGACTTAAAGGAGAATGCCAGAGGACTTCGCAATACGATCGCACAGCTGGGAGGGCTGGAAAAGGACGGACTGTTCCGCAAGAAGAGCGCCTATTCTACCGACGAGGGCGTTGCCACGGCCTCCTACATCGGCCCGGAGGATACAGGCGCCGAAATCCCGGATTTCCAGCTGGACGTCCATTCACTGGCCACCACCCAGGAGAATCTGGGCCTGTTTCTGCCCGGCAACAGCCGCGCGGCTCTGCCCCCGGATACCTATTCATTTGACGTGAATATCAACGACATGAATTATGAGTTCCAGTTCTCGGTGGGGGAAAACGAGACCAATCAAGCGGTTCAGGAGCGCCTGGTCCGTCTGATCAACAATTCCGACATCGGCCTGCGGGCTTCTCTGGCAGAGTCCGACGGCCGTACTTCCCTGCGGCTCACCTCAGAGGCCACGGGACTTACGGGCGGCAAAGACTATATATTTGCCGTCAGCGACGACCACACCAGCAAGACCCATGGAGCCGTGGAATATCTGGGGCTGGACTACACCAGCAGAGAGGCCTCCAACGCCAGCTTCTCCGTAAACGGCGAGGAGCTTACGTCGCCCTCCAACCACATGACGCTGGATCAGCTGTTCGATATACATCTGACAGGCATCAGCTCCGGTGCGCAGCCTACCAGGATCGGGCTGAAGACGGACGTGGAGTCCCTTACAGACAATGTGTCCCATCTGGTGGGCGGCTACAATGATTTCATCAAGGCAGCGTCCAATTATCTGGAGTCCCAGACCAGAAGCAGACAGCTGATCAAGGAGATGAAAGGCATTGCCTCCGTGTACGGCAGTTCCCTGGAGACCATGGGACTGAACTTGGAGGAGGACGGCACGTTGGCCATCGACCAGGAGACCCTGCATCGTACCGCCACCCATACCCGGGATATCAACGAGACTTTCGGCTCCTTAAAACATTTCTCCAACATGCTCCTGCGCAAAAGCGATCAGGTGTCCCTGAACCCCATGGACTATGTGGAGAAAGTCATGGTAGCTTACAAGAATCCGGGCCACAATTATCCGAACCCCTACATCACCAGCGCCTATACCGGCATGATGTTCGACGGATATTTTTAGAGATTTCCAACCTAAAGAAAGGAGCACCCATCCGCGGCGCTCCTTTTTCGTACCACTTGCCTTGCTTGACTATCCTGACTACTACCCGACTGCTTTCTTACTTGCCCTTTTTTCCCTTTGCTTTATACTTGTCAATCTGTACGAAGTCGTCCATCAGCTCCAGAACCTTGTCTCGGCCTGCCTGGTTCAGCTTCACATAATTCTGCATCACGCGATTCTCCAGCAGCTGCGCTCCCAAAGTGGCATCTCTCTCCAGAGAGGAGAAGTCCACCGGGTTCAGGCTCAGTTTGTCACACATCCTGATGACCGTCCCGTAAGCCATGCCCTCAATGCCACGTTCCAGTGCGGTCACCAGCGTGCTGTAGGGGATATTCATCTCCAATGCGAACTGGCGGACACTGCGATACTGTCCCAAAATTTCTTTCTTTAATACTTCTGCTTTTGTCATTTCTTTCCTCCATATCAAGCGGCAAATCAAGTGTATAAGAATAATATACGATTTTTCGTACGCTTTTTCAAGAGGTAACCCGAAAATTAATCAAGAAAATTGAATATTTTAGATTTTCTTAATAATTCGGGCTCAAACCGTAGATTTGGACCACCTCCAGGAGGTCGCTGCGGTATAAATCGGAGGGTGTGACCACGAATCCTCCGTTGCTGTCAAGATCATAGCCGAAGTGTTGGTACGTGTACCACACCAGGTGTGCGCACTGGGTTGCGGAAAGGGGCATGTCCCCACCGTCCGTAAAGGCAGCCAGACTGTAGGGCAGGCCTGTGAGACATTCCCGGGCGTACGCGGCAATGCGCGCTCTCTCGCGGGCGGAAACGCCCCTGAGCCGAAGCAGCGCAAACCCCGGGTACTCCTGCCAGCTATCCAGGGAGCAGATCATAGACTCATACCCCGGCATGATGGCCTCCAGCGTCAGGCGTTTCTCCGCGTCCACCACGATTGCGGCATGGCCGCTGCGCCAGCCGAAGACATGACCGTTGAAAGTGATGAGAATATCCCCGTCCTGAACCGTGGGGAGAAAGTCAACAGCGTAGACTATTGAACGAAAATTCGTCAATCTCTCGCTCTGGACAAAGAGACCGCTGTGGCTGCACTCCACCTCCGCGCCCGCAAAGAATCTCTGCTGCAGACCCAGAAGCTCCCACTGGCGGCCGGACGCGCGCAACTCTTCCACCCCTGCCCTGGCAAGCCCTGTCTGCCGGAAAAGTAAGGCGTAGTCCGCCTCTGTCAGCACCTCCTTTTCCAGCACGGGCGTCAAATCCACCTGCGCGCATTCCGGCGCACAGTGTGCAAGCGCCTCCGCGCTGGCCGTCCATAGAGCCAAGGCTGCGGACAGCCCCAGGACCGTGAATACGGCCGGAATCAGAATGCGGGATATGCGTTTTCTGCGGAACCAGTGGATTTTCATCGGCAGCCCTCGTGTACGATTGATCTCGTATTAGGGTCTGCTTATTTGAAGAAGATTATGCACGTTCCGTTCTTTGTTCTATTTCACCGACAAAATGCCGGCAGCGAAAATGCCTCAGCTGAGCTTCTCGATTATCTGCCGTATCTCCTCGTCCCCGGGCAGCAATGCCTCCAGCTGCTTCGCCACCGCCAGCGCCGCCTGATGCTGCCCCGCATCCATAAAGGCCCGCAGCCTCCCCTTGATCTGCCTGGCCAGCACCTGAAACTCCCCTGCCGCCTGGCGGGACTCTCTGGTCTGGCGTTTCAGCCGGGCATTGATCCACTGCAGATAGGGCTTCATCAAATTGTTGAGCCCCGGCAGCAGCTTCCTGATGGCCTTGATCGTCCCCACTGCCTCGCCGTACTTCTCTTCCTCCGTCTGCCTCAGCAGATCCGCGGCCAGATATGCGCCCTGGTACTCCTCCGGAAGCATATCCCTTGCCTGATCTATGACATCCTGTCTGTACATTCTGCCGCACAGCTCTTTCTGGCAGACCGCGTATTCGTTCAGGCTCGTCCTGATGGATGCAAACGCTTCCTCCGCCTCCCTGCCGGTCAGCCATTCGTCCGCGTCCGCCTGGCCTCTCAGGGACAGGGCTTCCTCCGCCTCCCGGGCTTTTGAGGCGGCCTCTATCTTCTCCAGCTGTCCCGAGGCCCTGATTGCGCCTGAAAGGCCGTAAATCCCCCTCCAGGCCAGCATACGCGCATCCTCCCCCGGCAGGATTGCCGCAAGCTGCCCGTTCCACCAGTCCGCATCCTCCCAGGAAAACTGTTCGAAATAGGCCATGATCCCCTTTTTCCACAGGTAAAACGGGATTCCCTCCAGAATGCGCCTGTTGCTTCCGCCCAGCCGCTCCACGGCCTCCAGCATGGCATATGTCCGCACCATGGCCATACTGTCGTTTGGATTCTCCCAAACTTTCGCCGCCAGACTCTCCACCTCTGCGTTCTCTTTCGCCTCCGCCTTGTCCTCGTCCCAGGGCAGATATGCCTGGGTCACGATTTTTTTCAGCTGAAAGAACCAATGCCCCGACTCCACGCCGTCGTAAGCCGCCAGGGCCTCCACCCTCTCTCTCAAAGTTTCCCGGCTCCTGCACCAGTCCGATATGCCCCTAAGCACATGCCCCTCCAGCTCGTCACGCTCCATCATGATGTTGCACATCTTTACATAGCGCTCCCGCTCCGTCCTGTCCGCAGCGGGCATGCGCTCCACCACGGCTTTGATCATCTCCTGGCTGACGAACATCTGCCTGGCTTTCCAGTCAAAGCTGTCGAACCACTTCCAGGCCAGCTCCCCCTCTCCCAGGTTCACCGCGGCCCGTATTCCGTTTCCCAGCACATTGCTGCGGTTGTGCTCCTCAAAGCATTTACCGGTAATGGTGGTGATGTACTCCATAAAGGATTCTTCTTCCCTTAGATAGTCCTGATAGCCCTCCCAATAATATTTCGCGTATTCCAGGACCTTGCCGTAATCCTTTCGCTCCATATAGGCCGTGGCCAGGTATCCGGCAATGAGATCTTTCACCATCTTATCCGGCCTCTTATGCTTCAGATACAGCTCTCCCTTCTCTATGGCCTCATCGTACCGATACAAGTCCATATAGCAGCCGATTTCATTGCCGAACAGCGACGAGAGGAAATATTCGTTATTGATCTTCCCTTTCTCATACAGGGCAATGGCCTCCAGCGACATCTCCAGCGACTTGCTGTACTCGTCCAGCACATTGTACTCCTGGGCCAGCTGCAGCGTATGCTTCATATTCCCCGGATCCGCCGCATGCTCCTCCAAAAGCAGGCTGATATTCCGCATGGAATGGGCTTTGGACTCTTTCTCGGATGTGTATACATAGCCGTAATGATGCACGAAAATATTAAATTTCTTCGTCCTGCCGCTGACCCTGTTGAAGCATTCGTGGATGCGGTAGATGAACCTGGTATCCGGCTCCAGCTTCGTCATGCGGCCCACCAGCAGATCCGTGTACACGCTGCCGTTCTTCTCCAGATAATTCCGCTGGGTATACACACCCACCCCGTAATCCCTGTATTCGCCGGAATTGAAGAAATCGATCATCTCCGTGACATCATTGAACCACTCGTCGTCGTCCAGAAAGAGAAACCATTTTCCCTTTGCTCTCTCCAGCCCCGCGTTGCGCGCTTTGGAGAAATCCCTGCACCACTCAAATTCAATAATATTGTCCGTGTACTCCTCAATGATCCCCCTCACTTTGTCCCCGCAGCCCGTATCCACCAGGATCAGCTCCGAGGGTACATTCTCCAACAGGGGCTTCACAGAGTCCAGACACTTCCTCACAGTGTCCGGACGATTGGAAATCAAGATTGATATGGTAAGTAGAATCTGCCTGCTCATATGCTCTGTATTCCTCCACAATATAATAGATTGCTGGACATGCCGTGGCACGCAAGTCCGCATGCCGCTTTATTTTAGATAAAAGAAGAGCGAAGTCCGTCAGGGCTCCGCTCCAGCCTTATCCATACATGCCTGATTCATTTTCCGCTGATTTTCGGAATGACTAACTTCATTATAACATGAAACAATGAAATTTCAATTGCTAATTGTTTGTTTTCTGCCCTTTCGTCAAAGCAAGTCAAAGCAGTGTCAACGCAATCGAAACGAGAGCTTGGGATTGTTCGTGGAGACGCGCATCCCCCCTGACGGAACGACCCGTGAAAGGTAATATATGATGTAATGGCACACGCAAACCCGGCACAGAGCACCGTCCTGCATATGGCAGTAGCACGGCGCAGGACAATCCCCGCACCGTGCTCTCTTTTTGTGAGTCCGAGCTTTGTTCCCGGACTCCGTTCTACATGGCTTTCCCCATGCCCTCTCTCATACGGCCGCCTGCCGTCAGCCAAGCAGGGACAGCACGCCCTGATTCGCCTGATTGGACTGGGCCAGCATGGCCTGGCCGGCCTGGGCCAGAATCTGGTTGTTGGAGTAGGTGACCATCTGCGTCGCCATATCCGTATCGCGGATTGCGGACTCAGCGGCCTGGGTATTCTCTACTACATTGTCCAGGTTGTTGATGGTGTGCTCCAGACGGTTCTGGACAGCGCCAAGAGCAGCTCTCTGGTCGGACACCTTCTGCAGGGCATCGGCGACAATGTCAATGGCCTTGGTCGCTTTCGTGTCATTGTCCCCGCCGATGTTCAGGCCGTTGACGCCAAGACCTCTGGCGCTCATCATGGAGATGTTCACGCTGATTTTGTTGTCGCTGGAGGAGTCAGCGCCCACATGCAGACTGAAATTGATGGAATCATTCAGATCTGCGAAAGCCTCAAACTTCAGATTAAGCGTACTGGTGTCCTGGTTCCAGTATGTCGTGACAGATTTCAAATGCTCTCCGTACTGACGCCTGATTGCGGAAGTCAGGGCATCCATGCTGGTAAACGCTTTCGTCGTGATGGAATTAGGGCTGTTGGTATTGCCCTTTATCTTTTCGTCATTGATAATCTTCGCCACAGCGCTGGCGCTAAGCTTCTCTTTGGAAGCATTCGCGGCGGACGTATTCTCAATCAGCATATAAGTGGTCGCGCCGATGGTGATGGACTTGGCCGTGACTTTTGTGTTGGTAGCCGCCACCTTACTGGCCTTGTCATTCACTACTTTCAATGCATAGGTAGTGGCTTTAGCTGTACTTGCTGACGTGGCATTCTTGGCAGACGCCAATGTGGCACCCTTGACGGCAGCGCCGAAAGCCAGGTTTGCAGTGCCGGTCTGCCTGTCGAGAGAAATTGTCTTACCGACAACACCGGCAATCGTCACAGAAGCGCTTAACGAGGACACACTGCCGCTGACTTTCGTATAGGTCAGACTGCCGGCCACGCTGCCTTTGGCGCCTTTCAGCAGATAAGTCTCATTGAACTTGGTGGTCGTGGCCACGCGGTCAATCTCCGTGGTCAGCTGATCGATTTCGTTCTGGATGGCGTTCCTGTCGCTCTCGGACATAGTCCCGTTAGCCGCTTTTACTGCCAGTTCATTCATTCTCTGCAGCATATCCTGCACTTCGTTGAGAGCGCCCTCAGCCGTCTGCACTGCGCTGATGCCGTCCTGGGCGTTGGCGGAAGCCTGGGTCAGGCCGCGGATCTGCTTTCTCATCTTCTCGGAGATCGCCAGACCTGCCGCGTCGTCAGCGGCACGATTGATTCTGTAACCGGAAGAAAGCTTCTCGGTGGCCTTTGCCTGGGTGCCGGTGGTGATGCCCAGCATTCTGTTGGAATTCATCGCTGTTAAATTGTGTTGTACTACCATAGTTTACCTCCTTGTATTACCGCGCAAATCCTTTTGCGTCAGTTGCTTTTTGTATTTTATATATAGTAACCAAAGCAGGAATCGGACAATCGGGCCCTTGACTGCCCTGCCCCGCTTCGGTTATTATCTCACTATACCCCCATGCTTTGTGCCTCTAATGCTCTCCCCGCTCTTCGGACACCCCATGAAACCGGGGCAGCTTTGCCCGCTCTCCGGGGTCGGAAATACGGTTCTCCAGAGCCGCGCTCCTGACAATGCTCACCTCTCTGGGAGCGTCCACCATAATCCGCATATTATTTTTTGACCCGCCCAGGAAAATGATTTTTACATTGTCATTAATCATCAGGTACTCCTCCGGGCTCACCGTAAGTCTCAGCATCCCTGTCCCTCCCAATTTTCTGTCTGTGATATTCTTGTTAAGCCGGGGATCACGGGCTTAACGGAATGCAACTTTTCGGGGGAGAATGTTGCGGAAAATACAAGGAGGACAACTATGAGCACGACACAGCCTATTAAAAATCCAAAACAGCTGGCCACATTTAAAAGCTACTATCTCCAGGAACGCCCCAACCCCAGGAATCATATGCTGATCATCATCGGCCTGAATTCCGCCCTGCGCATCTCCGATATCCTGGGGCTTACTTATGGGGATCTATACCATTTCCAGCACAGGACATGGAAATCCCATATCGTGTTAAGGGAGCAGAAGACAGGAAAGACGAACCGCATCTATATCAATAGGGAAATCAGAGAAATTCTGAAGCTGTACGTAAATATTGAGGAGAAAACCCCTGCCTCCTGGCTCTTCGTCAGTCAGATCCAGAAGACAAAGCCCCTAAGCCGTTTCCAGGCCTATCGGATCGTAAAGGAAGCCGCGGCTTTCGCCGGGATGGACGCCAATATAAGCTGCCATTCCCTGAGAAAGACTTTCGGCTATCACGCCTGGAAACAGGGGACTCCCCCGGCTCTGCTGATGAGCATCTATAATCATTCCGCCTATGGAATTACAAAACGGTATCTGGGTATCGATCAGGATGACAAAGATGAAGTATTTGCGAAAATTAAGCTTTGAGGCCATGTGAAACTTTAAAATATTTTGGCAAAAACGCTAAAGTTTTTCGGATTGGTTCCGATAATATATGTGAACAGTAAAATGCAACATTCTCCCCCGGAGTGTTGCATTTTTATTTTAACCATTTTCCTGCTGCCTATTCCGTCCATCCGGCCTGTGTCAGGTATGATTCGACCACAGAAAAACAGGGTGCAGGATTTCTCCTGCACCCCAAATGGGATTGAATGCTGCCTCCCCTCAGCTGTTCTCAAGCCTCCTGCCCATTTCTTCCCGCAGCCTCTGCAGCTCCTTGTCCCCGGGCAGCAGCGCCTCAAGCTGCTCCACTACCCCAAGCGCCGCCGCGTACTGGCCGGCCTCTTTCAGCGCGTAGACTCTGGCCTTGATCTGTCTGGCCAGCACCTGAAATTCTCCTGCAGCCTGCCTGGATTCCTGCTTCTGCCGCTCCATCTGCCGTTCCAGCCACTTCAGGCAGTGTTTCATGATATTGGCAAGTCCCGGGAGCAGATCCTTAATCTCACGGACAGGTTCCACCGCCTCCGCGTATTGCGCTGCCTCCGTCCTTTCCAGCAGCTCCAGAATGGCATATGCCCCCTGATCCTCCTCCGGGAGTATATCCGGCATCTCGCGGAGGATTTCCTCTCTGTAAATTTTCCCGCACAGAGCGGTCCTGCACAGGGCAAATTCTCTTAGTCCCTCCATCATCTCCGCATAACCGCCCATCTCCTCCGGCGCTTCGCCCCCGTTCTCTCTCCGCTCCAAAGCGGCCGCCTCCGCGCTTGCCCGGCTGATACCGCATGCCGCCCTCCAGGCCAGCATGTGCATGTTGTCCTCAGCCTGCCCGTCCGTGAAAGCCTCCGCCAGCCAGACAGTCTCTTTCCAGGTGTGCCGGCTGAAGTATTGAGCCAGTTCTTTCTCCCAAAGGGGAAAAGGCATGCTCTCCATCACCTTGGCAAAGCTACCGCCGAAGAACCGCACTGCCCCGGGGACATCATAGGCTTTCATCCAGGGCATTGTCTCCTCCCTGATCCCCCATAATTCCAGAGCTGTCTCTTCCGCCTCTGCCGCCGTATACCGGATTCCGCAATCCGGCACAAAGGCGGCCGCTGTCATCCTGATCAACTTCAGAGACCAGTGCCCGGACGGCACATTCCTGTAAGCGGCGGCTGCCCTGATTCCGTCCGTGAATTTTGGACTCCGCCTCTCATGGGAGGCTGCCTCGTTTATGGCGTTGCTGCCCGAATCCTTTCCCGGTCTGCAGTTTTCCATAACGCTCTCAACTATGACCTCCTCCAGTTCCGGGCGCTTTACCAGCTCACCGCACATTTTCTCATAATATGCCAGCTCCTGCTCCCCTGCCTGCGGCATGCGCCCCAGAATCTCTCGGATCACTCCCATGTCCAGCTGATAGATATCCCACTGCCAGTTCATATCCTGGAACCACACCCAGGCCAGGGCTGCTTTCCCGCAGCGCACCGCAGCCCGAACACCGTTACCCAATACAGGCGTGCGTTTCCGCTCATGAAAGCAGGTATTGGTAACAGGCGTGTCAAATGTCATGAAAGCGTCTCTGTTCTTCAGATATTGCTGGTACACTTTCCAGTAAAATTCCGCATAATGGAGCGCTTTCTCATAGTTTTCTTTATCCACAAAAGCAATTGCCAGCCGCCCCGCAATCACGGCTTTCACCAGTTTATCCGTGGGGCCTTCTATGTACTGCTCCCCTTTTTCTATGGCCTCGTCATAGCTGTACAGCTCCATGAAGCAGTTAATCACATTCCCGTATATGGAAGACAGGCAATAGTCCTCCTCCACCGGGCCGCTCCCCGCCAGACTGATGGCATTCAGGGACAATTCCAGCGATTTCTCCCTGTCATGGAGACTATTGTATTCCTGGGCCAGCTGCAGCGTAATCCTCATGTTCCTGGGATGCTCCTGCAGTTCCTCCAGGAGCAGATCGATATTTCGCCTGGCATGTTCCCGGGCTTTCTCCTCCGTTTGGTAGACATAGCTGTAATGATGCACAAATGCATTCAGGCGCTTTGCCTTGCCCGGAGCCCTGCTGAAGCATTCGTGAATCCTGTAGATAAACTTTATGTCCGGCTCCAGGCGGACCAGCCTCCCTACCAGCATCTCCGTATAGTCCGTCCCCTCCATGGACACGTAATTGTGGACCGCATAGAGCCCCACCCCGTAGATCCGGTACTCGCCGGAATTGAAAAACCGGATGATGTCCGTCACATCCTCAAACCATTCGTCATCGTCCATGTACATGAACCATTTCCCTCTGGCCCTTTCCAGGCCTGCATTCCTGGCCCTGGAAAAGTCCCGGCACCATTCAAAATCCACAATCTTGTCCGTGTATTCCTCAATGATACCCCGCACCTGTTCCCCGCATCCCGTGTCCACCAGTATCAGCTCGGAGGGTACTTTTCTCAGCAGCGGCTGGATAGAATCAAGGCATTTCCGCACGGTATCCGGACGGTTGGAAATCAGAATGGATATGGTCAGTAAAATCTGGTTGCTCATATGTGGTTAATTCCTTTCTGTGCCAGGCTTTTTATATCTGGTTTTTCTATTTCATTATACTGGCAGTATGGCTAAAAAACAAGGGATGGGGAATTACTTTAGGATTTTGAGCTGTCTTTCCAGTAAAGTCCTGTTTTTTCCCAGGCCTCCTCAGGGTCCATATTCTTTTTATCCATAAGGCTTTGGGCAGCCGCATCTTTTGACGCACCGAGCTCCTGGCAAAGCTCAACGAGCAATTTGACGCTGTTCTCCTCGGCTGTGTCGGCGCGTCTCTTCTCCTCCTCGACTAGTTTCTGCACTTCATCGGCGCGTCTCTTCTCCTCGTCAGCCCGCGTCCTCTCAGCCTCTGTCTTCCTCCGCTCGGCCTGTATGTCCATCTTCTCCATATCCGCAAATAATTCTCCCATTTTCTTTTCCCTCACCTT
>ERZ808051.2084-NODE-2084-length-10950-cov-3.917962_pt1 | contig 10950 bp, 7 predicted proteins | sample MGYA00380199_ERZ808051 | MGnify/ENA primary metagenome ERZ808051 (study PRJEB31490, sample SAMN06133391) | mouse gut metagenome | isolation source: J11 | host: mice | place: China: Chengdu | collected 2015-05 ...
AATTGCGGCCCATGCGGAGACCGGAGCATTCTCTACCTTTAAGATTTCCAGTTACCCGGCCAATTTCCTGAATGCGGGACAGTGCATTTTTGCCATTGACTCCACAGCCGGCGCCACCTGGATGGGAAGCGACGCGCCTCTCATAGACATCAGCGCCGACAAGCTGGTGGAATTCGAGACGGAAGTGATGGCCGTACCCCAGTTCGATCCGGAGAACCCCCGGATGATATCTCAGGGACCTTCAGTCTGTATCTTCAATAAGAGAGATCCCCAGGAAGTGCTGGCTTCCTGGCTGTTCGCCCAGTATCTGCTGACTAACGAGGTGCAGATCGCCTACTCCCAGACGGAAGGATATGTGCCCGTGACGGAAAAAGCCAGACAGTCAGCGGAATATCAGGATTATCTCTCCGGAAGCGGCCAGGACAATGCCCTCCATTACGACGTAAAGATCAAGGCCACGAGACTGTTGCTGGAAAACGTGGAGAATACTTTTGTCACGCCTGTGTTCAACGGGTCTGCCTCCCTGCGGGACGCGGCCGGTCAGCTGATTGAAAACACGGTAAAGTCCGTCCGCCGTTCCCAGACAGTGGACGACGCCTACTATACGAAGCTTTATGAGGATATTGCCTCGCTGTACCGCCTGGACCAGCTCGGCCGCCAGAGCGGTTCCGCCCCAGCCGCAGAGAGAACCGAACTAGGGCCGCTTCCCGGCCCCGCCGTGGCTCTGATCGCCGCTTTGGTCTGTGCATGGGTTCTGATCGCTTTGTACGTTATTTCCCGGAAACGGAAGAAAAAGTAAAATAACTATTCAATTTGACTATTGATTTCTGACAGAATTCTTGTATAATAGTTTTCGATGTATTGACAATGGAAAAAGGTGGAAGCCATTTTCCGTCATCATGATGAATGGGAGTTTTACCCATTGAAAAGAGGAGGATATCATGAAAAAAATCACATCGTTACTATTGGCTGGCGTATTGGTAGCTGCCTGTGCCGGCTGCGGCTCCAAGGGAGGAGACGGCGCGGATGTAAAGTCCGAGGGCGTTATGACCTATGCGGAATATGATGCCGCTGCGCTGGAGTCCGAAGTCGTAATCGAGACCTATGTACAGGCTAAGCAGTCCTGGTGGGAGGATAAAGCCACTCTTTACACCCAGGATAAGGATGGCGGATATTTCGTGTACAATGTAGCCTGCTCCGAGGAGGATTATGCAAAGCTGAACCCCGGAACCAAGATCAAGGTAACCGGCTACAAGACAGCTTGGTCCGGCGAGGTGGAGATCATAGAGGGTGCTTTCGAAATCATGGAGGGCAATTACATAGCATCCGCTGAGGACGTCACCTCTCTTCTGGCAAACGAGTCCGAACTCATCAAGCATCAGAATAAGTTCGTGGCTTTCAAGGGTATGACCGTAGAAGCTTCCAAGGATGCTGCAGGCAATGAAGCGGCATTCCTTTATAACTGGGACGGCTCCGGCCAGGAGGGCGACGATCTTTACTTCAATGTCTCCCTGGACGGGCAGACCTATACTTTCACCGTGGAATCCTATCTGTGCGACAGCAGCACAGAGGTCTATAAGGCCGTACAGGGACTGAACGTGGGGGACAAGATTGACATGGAAGGCTTCCTGTACTGGTATGAGGGCGTCAACCCCCATATCACTTCTGTGAAAGCGGCCAAGTAATCATTCCTGTCTAGACAGAGCGCTCCAGAACAAAAAAGAACCGGACAGCGGGAAATCTTTTGACCGCTCCGGTTCTTTTTTTGACATGACAAATTATTCCTGAAATTTACGAAAAAAGGTTGACATTCCCGCCAAATGTGCTTATACTGAAAAAGGTCTGATAAATATAGAAGAAAGGAGGCAGTATCATGATGAAGACCAGATTGAATCATATCGTTACATCAGGAAACAAGATCAGGAAAATGCCTCCCGAAGTGAATGCAGATTGAGTTAAGCGGAAGTCTTTTGCATGTCAGCAGCGTAAAAGAAACCATGGCTATCAGTCTTTTGGGATGCCATGGTTTTTTTGTGTCTGTACGGGAGGAGATAGGGAGGAGTTGTAATGAAGTTACCAAAAAGCTTTGTCAGCATAGCCGAAAAATACGGCATATCGGAAGATAAAATCATCTTTGCGGCTATGGCTGATTTCGACATGGAATATCGGTTTGCGGATACCATCGTAGCTCTCACAAAAGAGAAGCTCTTGGTGGCAGCCTATCCTTTCAGAGAGAAAACGGAGAAAGGACATGCAGTGGAATACCATTTCGGCGGATACGGCGGATGGCAGCTGAACGAAGAGGCCGCCCTTGCCCAGGAGCCCGCCCTGCAGATCTATGATTTGAGTCAGGTGGAGAAGACGGAAGTGCTGCGCCAGGTGGCCACAGGCGTCCTGATGGCCGAGATAGACGGCGTGGAGCGCAATCTCTGCCATTTTTCCAATACCAGGATGGGAACATTCCTCAAGGTCTGCAGTGTCTTCCAGAAGCTGAAGAAAGAGGAGGAGATTACCGAGGAGGATCTGAGCGTAGAGAAAGGAAAGGAGTGCTGCCCCAAATGCGGCATGATCTATCCGGATCAGGAGCGAAAGGTCTGCCCCAAATGTATGGACAAAAAGTCCATACTGTTCCGGGTGCTGTCCTATTTTAAGCCCTATAGAAAGTATCTGGTCATCATGATTCTGTGCTATTTCGGAACGGCAGGGCTGAATCTGGTGTGGCCGTACCTAAGCGGTACCGTTCTGTATGATCAGGTTCTGGCACGCAACGAGGAATTCCTTTCGCTGCTGCATCTGCCCGCCGGCCGCTTTGTGACAGCATTGACCGTTTTGGTCATTTCTATGATTGTGACTAAGATAGTCATTCAGGGACTGAGCATGATTCAGGGTGTGCTGGCTGCCCGGATCGCGCCCTCAGTGGTGGCTACATTAAAGAGCCAGGTGTTCTCCTCTATGGGACGGCTGTCCATCAGCTTCTACTCCAAGAGGCAGACCGGCGGCCTGATGACCCGGGTGTCCGACGACGCGGAGGAGATTTCCAGCTTCCTGATAGACGGTATTCCCAATTTCTTCATCAATGTGGGGACCATATTGGCTACCATCATCATCATGTTCCTGTTAAACCCTCTGCTGGCCTTGATGTCCGTCTTCCTGATGCCGGTGCTGGTAGTGATCAGCTACCGTATGATACCTCATCTGTGGCATTACTATGGAAAGAGGCATCGGGCGAACCGGCGGCTGAAAGGGCAGATGAACGAGAACTTTACCGGAGCCCGTGTGGTGAAAGCGTTTGGCCAGCAGGATCAGGAAATGACCCGCTTTAAGAAGAACAACGGCAAGGTGCGCACGGCAGAGATGGATCTGGCACGATATGACAATAAATTCTATGCGCTGTACCGTTCCGTGGAGGATACCATCAGCTTCTTGGTATGGGCCGTGGGCGGCGCAATGATCATCGGCGGCTTCGATATTGAGCTGGGCCTGCTGATCACCTTTTCGGGGTATGTGGGACAGCTTCAGTGGCCCCTGGACTTTTTCTCCCGTGTCATCCGTTGGTACACCCAGTGCATGAACTCGGCACAGCGTATGTTTGAGATCATCGATGCGGTGCCGGAGGTGAAAGAGGTGCCGAATCCCCTGCGTCCTGAGGCGTTTAAGGGAGAGATAGAGCTGCGGAATGTGACGTTCGGCTATGAGGCAAATAAGCCCATCTTAAAGGATATCAGCTTCCATGTGGAAGCCGGGGAAGTATTCGGCATTGTAGGGCGCTCCGGCGCAGGCAAATCCACGCTGGTAAACCTGATTTCCAGGCTCTACGATACCCAGGAGGGCGAGGTGCTGGTGGACGGGATCAATGTGAAGCAGTACGGCTTTCGGGAGCTTCGCAAAAATGTGGCCATGGTGTCCCAGGAGACCTATATCTTCATGGGAACCGTGGCGGAGAACATCGCCTATGCCAGGCCGGAGGCCACCAGGGAGGAAATCATCCGCGCAGCGGTCCAGGCCAATGCCCATGACTTCATCTGCAAGATGCCCGAGGGGTACGATACGCTCTTGGGTTCCTCCAGCCGTTCCCTGTCAGGGGGAGAAAAGCAGCGAATTTCCATTGCCAGAGCCATTCTGGCGGATCCGAAGATACTGATTCTGGACGAGGCCACGTCCGCGGTGGATACGGAGACGGAACTGGCCATCCAGAAATCCCTGGAGAAGCTGGAGAAAGGCAGGACGGTGCTGTCCATTGCCCACAGACTCTCCACTCTGCGCAACGCCACGCACTTGATCGTGCTGGACGACGGGAAGCTCACGGAGTCCGGAACCCACGAGGAGCTGCTGGCAAAGAAAGGGACTTTTTATAAGCTGAGCGAATTGCAGACGAAAGCGCTGGCTATGCGCGGTATCGAGTAAATTGAGCAAAGATTGAGAAAGGCCGTAGAGGCTTTCTTGCGGAAAGGAACAGACATATCATGGAAGGACAGGAAAATAACAGACAGGATCTCCTGGATCTGCAGGAGTTTGACGAAGAGGCCCTGAAAAAAGAATCGGAGGAGCTTCTGGAAATGCATTTTCTCACCAAGGAGAACGCGGTATTTTCCAGGACGGAGGGAGGATTCGTGGCGCTGAAGCTAAAGGACGGGGGAGAGCAGGATTCCGCAGAGGAAGATTCCCAGGGGGAGCGCTCCGGACAGAAGAGACATTCCGGAGAATATGCCCGGGTGGGCGTATACCTCACATTTCCGCTGACGAATCCCGAGGAGTTCATCTCCATCCGGGAGGCGGACGAGAAAGCCAGAGAAATCGGCATTGTCGAGAAGCTTTCCCAGCTTGACAAGGATCAGCAGGAAATGTTGCGGGAGCAGATCAAACTCCGCTATTTCAGGCCCGTCATCACGAAAGTGCTGGATGTAAAAGACGAATACGGATATGCTTACTGGAATGTAGTCACATCTTTCGGCGCCTGCCGCTTTACCACACAGATGAGCGGCGACGCGGTGATTCATCTGAGCGATTCCAGGCTGCTGGTGACGGATATCGACGGAAACCGTTATGAGATTCCCGATTTCTATCAGCTGGGAGTCATGGAGCGCAAGAAGCTGGATCTCTTCATGTAAAGTGTGCGCCGATTCATCATAATCATCAATTGTGGTTTGCGCATGTGGGTCAGTTTGAGGATGGCCTGATGATTTTCGGGCCGTGGAAAGGCATATGGAACTATGAAACTTTTGTATACATTGGCAGGGCCCCAGCGGGAGGCCCTGAGACTGGAATCCGGGGAAGAGGTGCTGTACTGCGTACCTGTGGACCTGGAATTCGACAGCCGGAAGATGCAGGCCAGGGAGGCTTACACCGGGAAAGTCTTCCTGGTGGTGACAGGGGCTCGCTTCCTGGTGCTGCAGGAAGAAAAAATTGCGGTACAGTTTGCTCTGGCGGAATGTGAGAAAATCAAGTGCGAGCATCAGGTGCACAGCGGCATTGTCATCGTGACGAAAAAGGACGGACAGGTAATCTGCGCGGCTCGTTTTTCCATGCGGCATATCGTCCGTGTGGCGTACCTGGCCAGAGGGGCCCAGTCCGTCATCGAGTCCCTTGCAACAGGGGAGAAGCCGGAGCAGATAGTGAGCCTGGAGTACGAGAAGTACTGTGAGAAATGCGGACGGGCGCTCCCCGGAACCAGCAAATGCCCCTACTGCGAGGGAAAGGCGGACATCCTGAAAAAATTTTTGGCTCTCTGCGGGGAGTATGTGGGGAAGCTTTTGTTAATCTCCCTGCTGATGGCGCTGATCTCCGCCATGAATCTGGCCATACCTTTGGTACAGCGTAAATTCATTGACGGGACGCTGTCTACCGGAACCGGCAGCTGGCGGGAGCTGTGGATCTTCATCGGAATTACTTTCAGCATGCTGATCGCCCGCATTCTGCTGGATGTGTTTCGATACTGGCAGTGCGTGTCCCTGGGAAGCGCGCTGAGCATGAGCCTGCGGCGCAAGCTCTATTATAAGATACAGTCCCTCTCCCTGTCCTTTATCAACAACAGGAAGCCGGGAGAACTGCTGAACCGTGTCTCCCGGGATACCAATCAGATCCGGGGCTTCATGGAAGAGGTGTTCGGAGACATGTTCTCCACACTGCTTACCATGACCGTGTCCCTGATCGTGATGTTCATGATCAGCTGGAAGATGACATTGCTGTCTACGTTCTTTATCGTGATTGTGTTTGGGGTGACCAGGGCTTTCTGGCACCATATCCACAGCATCTTCCACAGACAGTGGCTGAAGTCGGACGATCTGGCCAGCAGCCTGCAGGACATTATCTCCGGTATGCGGGTGGTGAAATCCTTTGGAAAAGAGGAGCGCGAGGCGGCACGCTTTCAAAAGAAGACGGAGGAGTACGCCGACATCAGCAGACGCAACGAGACTTTCTGGGCAGTCTTTTTCCCCATACTGACTTTCCTGCTGGGGGCGGGCTCTTACATTGCCGTATACTTCGGCGGCATAGACGTGCTGAACGGGGACATGAGCCTGGGCGAGCTGGTACAGTTCGTCACTTACTGCGGCTATCTGTTCGGGCCCCTGAGCTGGATGACCCATCTGCCCAGGATGCTCATGCAGATGATCACCAGCCTGAACCGAATCTACGACGTGCTGGACGAGGAGCCCCTGATTGCGGACAAGGCGGACAGCAAGGAATTCCTGATTGACGGTGCTTTTGACTTTCAGCGGGTGTCCTTTGGCTACCATACCTATGAGCCGGTGCTGGAGAATATCAGCTTCCAGGTGAAGCCCGGGGAGATGATCGGTCTGGTGGGCGCTTCCGGCACAGGGAAATCCACACTGATCAACCTGATCATGCGGCTGTACGACGTGGACCAGGGCAGAATCCTGCTGGACGGCGTGGATCTGCGGGACGTAAAAGCCGAGTGCCTGCACTCCCAGATCGGTGTGGTGCTCCAGGAGACTTTCCTGTTCTCCGGCAGCATTTTGGCCAACATCCGCTTCGCCAGACAGGACGCTACTTTGGCGGAGGTGGTTCAGGCGGCCAAGGCAGCCAATGCCCATGACTTCATCTGCAAGACGCCTGACGGCTACAATACTTACGTGGGCGAGCACGGCTACAACCTCTCCGGCGGAGAGCGGCAGAGGATCGCCATCGCCAGAGCCATCCTGAACAATCCCAGGCTCCTGATCCTGGACGAGGCCACCTCCGCTTTGGATACGGAGAGCGAGTTCCTGATCCAGCAGGCCCTCGACAGACTGGTAAAAGGCCGGACCACATTTGCCATCGCCCACAGGCTGTCCACTTTGCGAAATGCCGATAGGCTTGTAGTAATTGACAAGCACGGCGTCGCTGAGATCGGCACCCACAATGAGCTGCTGGAGCAGAAAGGGATCTACTACGGGCTGGTGACGGCCCAGCTGAAGATGGCGGAAGGAAAATAATCGGAGATATAACGGCAAAAGATTACGGCGGCATCGGGAACCGGGTGCTGCCGTTTCCGCATCCGGAAATCACCGGGTGGAGCCGGAAAAATAAGAAAAAAGCTTTGTGAGGGGATATTTATGGAGCGTTTGCTGATCATAGAGGATGACGCGGACAACAATCAAATGATAAAGGAATACCTGGAGTCCCATGGCTATGCCTGTACCCAGGCCTATTCCGGCAGCGAGGGAAAGCTCTTGTTTTCCATGGAACACTTTGATTTGGTTCTTCTGGATCTGATGCTGCCGGGGGTGGCGGGGGAGGAGCTGGTGAAACTGTTTGCCGGGAAAGCACCCGTTATCGTGCTGTCTGCCAAGAGCGGGCTGGACAGCAAGGTAAAGGTGCTGTCCGACGGAGCGGAGGATTATATCTGCAAGCCTTTCGAGCTCCAGGAGCTTCTGGTTCGGATCCAGGTACAGCTGCGCAGGCAGGAGCGGAGAGCAGGGACAGAGCATGAAATGCCTCAGGGATGCGCCTATACTTATCGGGAATGGGTGCTGCGTCCGGACAGTCAGGAGATGACTGCCGCGGGAATGCCGGTTGTGCTCACGCGCCATGAGTTCCTGATTCTGGAGCTGCTTGTCCGAAATCCCAAAAGAGTGTTCTCAAAGCAGATGATCTATGAATATGCCTGGGGGGAGGAATACCTGGCAGAGGACAAGACCATCAATGTACATATCAGCAATATCCGCGGAAAACTAAGGGAAAGCGGCACGGACAGCTATATCCAGACCGTCTGGGGGCTGGGATTTAAGCTCTGTTGAAATCTTTACCTTTTCTTAAACCTTTCTGAGCGCTTTTTGAAAGATTCCGGTTCATAATAGACAGCAGATCAGGAAAGGAGATTTCAGGGAATGACGAAAGAACGGGAAAAGATGGCTGTGGAAACCCTGTCGCTGACCAAAACCTACAAGGGCAAAGCGGCGGTAAGCCATCTGAATATGAAAGTAAGAGAGGGATCGATCTACGGATTCATCGGTAGAAACGGAGCCGGGAAATCCACTACGCTGAAGATGCTCTGCGGGCTTGCAAAGCCTACGGAGGGAGAGATCAGACTGTTCGGGAAGCCGGCCGACGATCCCTATGTGGCAAGGCGGATCGGAAGCCTGATTGAAACCGCCGGACTGTATCCCGGTATGACAGCAAGGGAGAATATGGTGCTGAAAGCCAGATGCATGGGACTCCCCGACGAAAAGGACGTGGACAGGATCCTGGACACCACAGGCCTGGGGAATGCGGGCAGGAAGAAAGTGCGCCATTTCTCCATGGGTATGAAGCAGAGGCTGGGGATTGGGCTTGCGCTTTTAGGCAATCCGGACCTGTTAATTTTGGATGAGCCCATCAACGGATTGGATCCCGAGGGCACCAGGGAGGTACGCCAGCTTTTGCTCACCCTGTTCCAGGAGGGTAAGACTCTCATCATCAGCTCCCATATCCTGGGAGAGCTGAGCAAGATCGCCACACATTACGGCATTATCAGGGCAGGGAATCTGGTGGAACAGATCGACAGAGAGCGTCTGGAAAACAACTGCAGGGATTACTTTCAGATAGAAGTGAACGACAGCAAGCGCGCGCTGCCCCTGATTTCGGAGCAGATGCCCAGTATACAGGCAGAGGTCATGGACAATCGTCTGATACGCCTCTATGATTTGAAAGACGGCGCAGGACTGAATCAGCTTCTGATCGTCAACGGGATACAGGTCCATTCCTCGGGATTCCACCACATGGATCTGGAAGAATACTTTTTGAACCGCATGGACAATCTGACAAGTCAAGAATCCGCTGCATCCAAGGGAGGTGAGGAGCATGTTTAATCAGCTGCGCATGGATCTATATCGTATGAAGAAGAGCAAATCCGTCTATGTATGCTTTCTGTGCATGCTGGGCGTTATTTTCCTAAGCTATGTCATGGCCTATCTGCTGGCCACGCCAAACGGCCAGCAGACAGCGCTGAAGCTGGGCATGCTGACACTGAGCGAACTGGACATGGGCAAGACCTATCTGGAAGGCATTGACCTGCTGGGAATGTTCCGGGAAGCCAATATGGACGGAGGAATGTACAGCCTTATCTTCGGAATTGCGGTGACCCTGTTGGTATCCGGGGATTATCAGGGCGGCTTTATCAAGAATATCCTGCCTCTGCACAGGGAGCGCTGGACCTATGTGGGCAGCAAGCTGATCGCGTCAGGCATCCTGAATTTCCTGTATCTGACGGCCGGCTTTGCGTTCAACGCCCTGGTGAATCTGCTGTTCCATAACCTGGTTCCGCTGTCTGACTGGAAAGGGACGCTGTTCTATCTGGGCTGGGTCTGGGTGGTGACCATGGGCTTCGCGGCTCTGATCATCATGCTCTGTGTGCTGAGCCGCAACGTTACCATAGGGGTGCTGGGCGCGGTATTGGGCGGAAGCGGCATTATCGTCACACTGCTTTCCGGCATCACGCAGCAGTTCCATCTAAGCGGCTGGGAAGAGTATACGCTCTACTTTAATCTGACATATGGTCCCTCCGCTTATACTTCTGCGGGAGATCTGAGAGGAGTCGCCGTGGGACTGGTATTCCTGGCGGTTTACACTGCCGCGGCAATGATCACGGTCATGAAGCGTGACGTCTGATTTCCCCGTAAAATTGATTAGGGAAGTCTTATTGACAGGAAAGGATCGGAATTGATATGGAGCTTCTTCTGGCGGCTTTGAGTGCTTTGTGTATCTATCTGAGTTTTATCTGTGTGCGCAGTCGAAAGGAACTGCACTCCCTCTGCAGACAGCTGGAAGAGGTCTCGGAGGGAAGTCATATAGAGCTGACAGTGAACAGCCGCCGGAAGCCGGTACTGGAGCTGTGCCGGATGTTGAACCGCGTCCTGCGCATTCGGGACGCGCTTCATCTGCGGTATGAAAGGGACGAAAGACAGCTGAAACAGAATATCACCAGCCTGGCCCACGATATCAGAACCCCTCTCACCGGGGCTTTCGGCTATGTACAGCTGGCAGAGGAATGCCGCGATGCCGGGAAACAGGCGCATTATCTTGCGGCGGTAAAGAGAAGACTGTCGGAGCTGGAAGACATGCTGGAGGAAATGTTCTTATATACGAAGCTGACCGGCGAGGATTTCATTCTTTCGCCGGAGCGGCTTCAGGTACTGCCTCTGCTCGGCGAATGCCTCCTGAGCCTCTACACGAAATTTCAGGAGGCAGGTACCTCACCCAATGTGAGTTTTGAGTCGGAAGATTTTTACGTCATGGCCCACAAGGAGGCCTTGCAGCGCGTCTTCCTGAATCTGATTCAAAATGCGCTGGTGCATGGGGAGGGCGGGATCACCGTCCGCCAGACAGGAAAGCAGCTGCAGTTCGAGAACCTGCTCCCCGGAAATGATACGCCCAATACAGAGCAGATATTCGACAGATTCTATAAAAGCGACCCTGCCAGAGGAAAGGGCTCCTCGGGGCTGGGACTTTATATTGTCCGGGAGCTGATGCGGA
>ERZ808051.2085-NODE-2085-length-10944-cov-3.939910_pt1 | contig 10944 bp, 11 predicted proteins | sample MGYA00380199_ERZ808051 | MGnify/ENA primary metagenome ERZ808051 (study PRJEB31490, sample SAMN06133391) | mouse gut metagenome | isolation source: J11 | host: mice | place: China: Chengdu | collected 2015-05 ...
AATTGGCAGATATCGTGGTTTTACCTTTTTTGTAAAAGATGCCATACCAGGTGATGTGATCCTTGCACGAGTGTTGAAATTAAAGAAGAATTATGGTTATGCGCGTGTGGAGAAGGTTCTGTCCGCCTCACCCGACCGTGTGGAGCCGCTCTGCCCCGTAGCCCGCCAGTGTGGCGGTTGTCAGCTCCAGCATCTTTCTTATGCGCGGCAACTGGATTACAAGCAGGATAAAATAAAAAACTGTCTGGAGCGCATCGGTGGATTGACAAACGTGGAGCTGGAGCCAATCATCGGCATGGAAGTTCCCTATTATTACAGGAACAAGGCTCAGTTTCCAGTCGGGCGTGGAAAGGATAACAGTGTTGCGATTGGTTTTTATGCGGGGCATTCCCACAATATTGTGGATACAGAGGAGTGTTATATCCAGGCTCCGGTCAACGCCGTGCTGATTGCTGCGGTGCGCTCTTACCTGAATGAATATGGAGTTCCGCCCTACTGTGAGGAAACCCACACCGGACTGGTGCGCCATATTTTAACACGGGTCGGTTTTTTTACCGGGGAGATTATGGTATGTCTTGTCGTGAATGGCTCGAAACTGCCGCATGTGGAGGCTTTGTGGGAGAAACTTGGGCGTGCGGTAGAGGAGTGGAACCAAAGGGAAGAGCGGAAAAGGGGACAGGGCTTTCAGACGGAAATGGAAGGCCGGGATTGGCAGGGGAATTCGCAGGAATACAGGGATCAGATAAGGAGGCAGATAGACCGGGATAATCAGGAAGTCAAAGGAGCCGTGCGGAATGCACAATGCGAGAATATTGCTGCCCCACAGGGCGGATGGAATAAAGGAGAGTTGCGCAGTGCTTGTGATAGTAGTAGTGCGAATCATATTGTTAAGTATAAGCTTGTAAGTTTATGTCTTAATGTTAATATGGAGAACACAAATATTATACTTGGCAGCAGGGTAATCCCACTTTATGGGGAACCTTACATTACGGATTTTATCGGTGCGGTAAAATACCGGATTTCGCCACTCTCATTTTATCAGGTCAACCCGCGCCAGACACTTCGCCTTTATAACCAGGCGCTGGAATATGCGGATTTAAAGGGTGGTGAAACAGTATGGGATCTGTATTGTGGCATCGGGACAATCTCGCTCTTTCTCGCGCAGAAGGCGGGGATGGTTTACGGCGTGGAGATTGTGCCGCAGGCGATTGAGGATGCGCGGCAAAATGCTGAATTAAACGGGATTACAAACGCACAGTTTTTTGTGGGTGCAGCGGAGGATATACTGCCGCAAAAGTATAAGGAAAGCGGCGGCAAAATGCGCGCGGATGTGATTGTGGTAGACCCGCCAAGGGCGGGCTGCGCAAAGGAGCTGCTTGAAACAATAGTAAGGATGCAGCCAAAACGAATCGTCTATGTATCATGCGACCCGGCAACACTGGCGAGGGATGTGAAGTTTTTGGGGGAGAATGGGTTTCGGTTTGAGAAGGGAAGGGGAGTGGACCAGTTTGGGATGGGGGGGCATGTGGAGAGTGTTGTGTTGATGTTACGGGGGGAAAAGTAAAGGGTGGAAAAAGAATAAAAATGTTAAGCTGATATTTAATTTGTATCTTGGCGTAAAAAGTTTTGTAGGTATCATTAAGGGACTTGAGAAGTATAAAATAAAACTACACGACTTGCAGTTTTTGATTATCGTGCTTTTTGAATGCAGGATGTATTTTACCTAAACTGATGTCGGGACAACTGGATGTTTCTAACCTCGACCTCTAAGTCGCTAAAATTATCGTTGCCTTTATAACACTTATATGGTACAATTATATTATAAAACAATGGAGGTACAATATGGCTACACTGCAAATTTGTATTGACGACGCATTAAAAAAGGAAGCAGATGCACTTTTCTCAAGCCTTGGATTAGACACATCGACAGCAATACGCATTTTTTTAAATGTGTCTGTTGAAAATTCTGGAATTCCTTTCTCCGTACAACATAAGATGATTTCTAGTTCCCTTCAAGAAGCTATTTACGATACCAGATATCGCAAAAATCTTCAAGGTCCTTTTGATAACGCTGAAGATGCAGTTGCTTCTATGCTGGAGGATTAGTTTGTGTATAAAATAGCTTTCACAAATCGCATGAAAAAAGATACCAAGTTAATGAAAAAACGGGGGAAAGACTTGAGCAAACTTGTCAATGTGCTTTCCTTGCTTGCAAGTGGTAGTACATTGCCCGTGCAACATAGAGATCATCAATTAACTGGCAATCTGCAAGATTTCAGAGAATGCCATATTGAGCCAGATTGGCTACTTATGTATCAAATTTATGAAGATACTCTTATTCTTTCAGCTACTGCTACAGGCAGTCATGCAGATTTATTTGGGGCGTAAATCTGACATTTCCAGAATTGTTTTTTAAGCCACTGGTTGCCTCAAAAACGGCTGCGTCATTTCCTCGTTACCACCTCTGCCGAAGCTGGCTATGTGCAAGCACATGCTAGGCTTCGGCATTTGGTTATACGCACTACGTGCGGATGAGCCTCTAAATTATCGTTTGTTGTTTATAATATTATTCAGGAAAGAAGAGGTGAAGAATCTGTGATACTCTACTATGCAAGTAAAGAAATGGTTGAATTTCTAGAAGTGCGTAAGACAAGGTATACAAAAGATTTTTCATGAGTATTTTATTGTACTGATAATTTCCAACAAGCCTGGTATGGCATGAACGAAAAGAATAATGTTTGATTTGTGAGAGAGCGTCTGACAAATTATCATGGGCGTATACATGAATTGTTAAAAGTTGATGATGAATTATAGTGCAGATTTTATTAAAGGATTTATTGTGGGGAACTGGAATGTCAGAATATTATGAAAGCAAAAGGAATCCGTGTTATATTTGTGAATACTTTTTCAGGTGTTATCAAACAGGCATTGTGGTAGAGAGAAATATACTGATTTGAAGATAGAAACAAAAATATTTTGAGGAAGATGAGAAGATGGGTATTATAGAAGGTATTATTAATAAATATTATTTTTACCGAACAGAAATACTTTTGATATTTTATGCAATCAGTATCATAATTACGCTAGTTGGGCTTATTTTTTTTTAAGTGGAGGGGAAGAATTTAAGATACCATATAAATAAGTTAATCTATAAATTAATTTACAGTACAATTATAGTTGGCATTGGTCAAATACTCCATCTATTGGGATTAAAGCCCAAAATAGAATATGTTCATTTTAATGCGGCTGTGTTTATATTGCTGATAGCGGGAATAATTGCATATGCGTTTTTATTGTGCATAATGTTTAAAAAAATAATGCTTCCTATAGTGCAAAATTGTAAATATATTCAGTCAGTTGTATATTTGGAATTGTTTTTGTTGTCAATTACGCAACGTTTGGAATTATTAGAGTGGGTAACAGGAACTTTAGGGATTATTAGTATAGAAATATTTATTTTGATACTCGAAAAAATGATAAGTAAACAACAAGACAAGAAAAAAGTTAATGAAGGGGTTGGTTATCCTAACCCTAATTTATATCCTACCAGAAGGAAACAATTAGAAAAGTTTATTACAGTATTAGAGCAACAGGAAAATGAGCCATATGCAGTTATGGTATCTGGAAAATGGGGAGCTGGAAAAAGTAGTTTTATTCAGGCATTAGAGAAAAAATTGGATGTGAATAGTTTTATATGGGTTTATGCAGGAAGTGAGAAAACTGTTTCAGAAATAATGTCGGATATTTCTATAAAGATTTTGAGTGTGTTAAAGAAAAATAACGTTTTTATTGAAAATAAAAATTCTGTAGAAAAGTATTTTTTGGCATTTTCAGATTTGTTAGAGGATACGGTATTAAAACCGTTAAAAAAGGTTTCAAGGGTTTTGACAAGAGGGAAAAATCTTGATGATAGAGATTATTTAAATTCTAAGTTAGATGAATTAAATAAGTCAATTTATATAATTATAGATGATTTAGATAGATGTGATAGTGAATATCAAGAAAAGATGTTTAAAGTGATAAGAGAAAGTATGGAACTTCATAATTGTAAAACGATATTTGTTGTTGATAAAAGAAAGTTTCTTGTTGAAAAGTATGATGCAAATTATATAGAAAAATATATCAGCTATACACTGGATTTGAGTGATGTAGAGTATCAGGAAATAGTAGATTATTTTATTGACGTATTTTTCGATGATAGATTTATTCAAGAAATGAATAAGGTTATTTTGAAAAATAGAAGTATGAAACTCTTTAAGGATATGGTGTATAGTTTTCCTATTAACCTCTTAGAAAAACTTGAATTATCAAAGGAAAATAATAGTAACATCAACAAGAAAGAGGAAGAAATTAAAAAAATTCAGGTTAAAATTGAAGAAACTGAAAATATAATATCTAGAATCAAGGAAAATATAACTATTTCTAGAAAAATAGTTAACTATTTGAAGGGGATAAAAAGGGATATAAATAAACTTAATAATGGTATAGAAAATATTAGCGAGGAATTCTTAAAAGAAGATTGGTTAGAAGCAATAATTAAGGTTCAGTTTGTCAAAAATTTTATGACGGAAATTTTTAATAATATTAAAATGAGTGAAGATATTTATGAATTTGCTCAAGAACATCAAGCTTTTCCGATTGATGTCGTTTTTGACTTACATTATGATTTACTTATAAATAATGAAAAAAAAGAAACTATATTAAATCAGCTGATATATAAAATTGATACAATTGACTTTGATAATATTAAGACTGAGGAAGAAAAATATCATAATGAAATGGATCGCGATAAAATGGAGGTATTTAATATATATATGTATATAGAATATGCTAAAAACTATGATCATTTAAATAAGATATTAAGTATGTATAAAGATCATGATAATATTTCGCGAGAAAGCTTCATAAATAAAATTATTGAACTTCTATGTAAACGAAACAGTCCATTTAAGGTTAATACAAAAGAATTTTTAGATTTTTCAAAACAGTTTATTGCCTGTCTTAAAGAGATGGAATTGACAGATCAAGATAGAAGATTATGTGTAAGTGGAGGTAATTCAATTTTAAGGAAAGCGATAATAGATAACTTCATAGATTTTAGAAAAGTTTTATCTGTTTTGTTTGATATAACGATTATTGAAAATAATTTTCAAACCTTAGATGTTTATGGGGTAAATGAATTTTATGAAAAGCTCAAAAAAATAGACAAAAATTCAAGGTTTATGGGACTTGAGAGTGAAATCAATAAGTTATTAAGCATAAAAACATACTATGTAAATTTGCAAGTCGAATTAAAAAATGAAAAATATAAAAGCATAGGAGTGGATTTTGAAAGATTATTTTCAGTTATCAAAATTATTTTTGAGATTTGCGAATTTTGGGATGGTATTGAAAAGGTACTCAATGATAGTGAGATTGAGGAAAGTGCATTAATGTTTGAGCGATATTTCAAATTTGATCATGGATATATGTATCGTATTGAGGTGTTTGATGATGTTACTATTCTGGTCAAAGCATTAAAAGTACTTAAAAAAATTTATTTATCCAAAGAAAATAATTATAAATCAGATTATTCACTTTTGTTATTAAGGCTATCCTATCGCATAGTTACACAATACGAGAAAGATTCGGCATGGTTTAGAGAAAAGGAAAAGGAAATCGCAAACCTATTAATGGAATTATCTGAAGTGGTTTGTAGACTAGATAGAGCAAATGATGATATTGATGAAATAAAAATCTATACCTATAAGTTTAATGAATATTGTCAAAATGAATAAACTATCCGCAATAAAATGACTAACCAACATAGAATAAGTAGAATCTATTCATTGAATCAAGGTGATAGTGGATGACAAAGCCCGTTACGCAGATTGGTCTACCCGTGAGGACATCAGGGCGAATCTTCAGGTTGATTTGATCCTGCTATTGGATAAATATGGATATCCACTAGTGACCTTAGATGATGTTTATAAAGAAGTTCTTGAACAGGCAGAAAATTTTAAAAAATATGCAAATTGATAAGGAGAAAAGGCATGTCCCAAAACCACAAGGAATGGAACGCCCATTTTCTAAAATATATGGAATTAATTTATAACCACCCCAATTATACAGGGCTCCCAATCGAAAGAGAAGCGAACAGCTCCTTAAAGTGGATTGCCCCTGCTAAATCAGAAATTGGGCAGGGGAGGATAGAATGGGCAAATAAAAAGGAAATAGAGCTGGGGTTCCAAATTAGGGCGGCGGTTTACGTGGATGTGATGTTGGAAGTTCACCCTAACAAATGGAAGGTTTGTTAAACCTGCGGAAAACTTGTGTCTTTATATTATCACTATCCGAACCACCAATTTTTAGCTTCCTTAAATAGAGTGTTTTTGTGGTATAATAATTTATCTTATTTGTGTTAGAACTAATAAGCCTTGCGAATAGGAGTGGCAAATATATGATTAGAAACAATATAGAAGTAAATGTAAAAGTAAAGTGCATAGAGAATGAAACCACACAGGCGCAGCTCGCCGAAACTATCGGAACAACAGGTCAGTATGTAAACCGCATCATCAAAAAGAAGGATGGCGTTGTAAATAAGACCTTCGTGCAGATGATAGAGGCTCTGGGATACGATATTGAACTGACCTATGTGAAGAGAGATTGAACTTAAAAATCGATTATTTTGGAAAGGAATCATGATATGAGTGATTTAATACCTTATGGTGAGCAATTTGAAAAAATTGTAGATATTATCGAGTCTGCCAAAGAACGTGCATACCGAAAAGTGAATGAGGAATTGATTTTAATGTATCGTGATATAGGTGAATACATTAGTAAGCAGTCTGAAAACGCTGAATATGGCGATGCTTTTGTGCAGAAAATCGCAGATTTCTTCGCAGCCAATTATCCCGGGCTGAAAGGATTTAATCGTCGTGGACTTTACAGAATGAAGCAGTTTTATGAGCTTTATAAGGACAACGAAAAAGTGTCACCATTGGTGACACAATTGAGTTGGACGAACCATCTTAAAATTATGTCTGCGTGTAAGAGCATGGAAGAACGCATATTTTATATGAATATGTGCATCAAAGAGCGTCTTTCCAAAAGAGAACTGGAACGACAGATTGACAGCGGATATTATGAAAGATATATGTTGTCGCAGAAACCGCTGACCCCTGCCATCGAAGAATCAAGAAGAGCAACTGGTAATGTTTTCCTTGATAATTATGTGCTTGATTTTCTTGATGTGCCAGAAACAGTTTCTGAACATGATTTGCAGAAGTCTATTATACGAAATCTGAAAGATTTTATTCTTGAAATCGGTAAGGATTTTACCTTTATTGGAGAAGAGTATCGTGTGCAGGTCGGAAAGCATGACTATTATATTGATTTGCTGTTTTACCACAGAGGACTTTCATGCCTTGTGGCATTTGAACTGAAAATCGGAGAATTTAAGCCGGAGTATGTTGGTAAGATAAATCTCTACTTGGAGGCTCTTGACCGTGAAGTGAAAAAAGAAAATGAGAACCCAAGTGTAGGTGTTATCCTTTGTGCGAGCAAGGATGATGAGGTGGTAGAATTTGCTCTTAGCCGTAGTTTGTCTCCGACAATGGTTTCAGAATATAATCTGAAGTTGATTGATAAGAAACTGTTGCAGAAGAAATTGAAGGAATATGTTGAATTAGCAGGAACGGTTTCTGACGAGGAGTAAAAACGAGTACCACGAAAATAAAGAATAGAAGTTGTACCACAGTAGCTAATATAAAACAGATACATGATTTCACTGCGAAATGGTGTGATATATTCCAAGGTACATTAAAGAAGGTGCGTATTGTATCAAACAACATCTGCTATGGTTCTATGCCAGAGCTGGATGAAGAAGTGGAACAGCGTCTGACTAATAATAATGAAGGTCGCGTTTGGTTTTCGGGATATTATTTTGGGCACGGTGGAGAACGATACGAAAAGCTAGGAGTAAGAATTTCAAAATTGACAAGTTGGCTACAGATAAGTTACTCGAAGCAATTGCAGCTTACTTCGTCAATGAATATACAGAAATTTTTGCTACGGATATTGGTGATTGGGTTATGGAACTGACCAACACCGAAGGTGTCACATATAAATTACGAGGTTCTTTGTGTGCTGACTTCGATTATGAAGGTGCAGAATGGGAATTTATAACGTGGAATTATACTGAGCAGTTGATTATCGATAGGGTCACGGAAACATTGGAGCATATTCAGAACATTGGTACAGGATGCAAGGTTTCCCATAAGTATGAAATCGAAGGTGGAATCGAGAGGCTGCTTGAGAATTTTGATGCAGAGGAATTGTTTAATCACATCGAAGGAAATCCTGATGACGTAATAGACACGCTAAACGAAACCAAGGATTATACCATAACTATCGAGTATAAGAAAAATCCGAGCCGAACCATCACTAGAAGCTAGGATGAAAATGGTCTGCTGGAGGACTTTGCAGATTTTGCAGAAACGTTATTTGACTTCATCCGTTTCTATGGTTTGGGAGGAATTCTTGACCCTTCAGTATATGGCAAAGTAAAACGCCACAAATATAGTGCTTTAAACTTCGGATCTGTTGATGTTTATGGAATTTAATACAGGGAAAAATCTTGACTTCAATATTTGGATTTTGGTATAATATAACGGCTTGTATGAAGAAAAAATTATCTGTCCAAGAGGAAAATCATAGCAACAAGAGGTCATAAAAGTGTTTAAGATAGCCATTTGTGATGATGAGCAGGAATTCATCGTCGAATTAAAGCAAAATTTAAGAAGATATGCAGATGAAACGGATAAGACTTTCTGCTTTTTTGAGTTCAAGGATGGAACGGAACTGCTCAAAGATTATCAGCCGGACTTTGACTTGATTTTTATGGATATAAAGATGGAAAAGCTGAACGGTTTAAAGACAGCGGAAGAAATTCGCAGGATGGACAGTACCGTTGGACTTATTTTCTTAACTTCTTTGAAGAAATATGTATGGAGGGGTTATGAATATGGTGCAGTTAATTACCTTTTGAAACCTGTCAAATACGGTGTTCTGAAAATGGAGCTTGACCGCTATTTTGCCCGCTATCAAGGAAAAGATGAGCCGTATGTGAGCTTTCAGAACGACAGCGGTAAATATAAGGTGCTGTATAAAAATCTCTGCTATGCGGAAACTGCTAAGCGAAATGTAATGCTGCATTTTGAGGGACAGCAGCAGATAATCTACAAAAATATGAAAGAGGTATCTGCCCTGCTTTTAAGCCAGCCACAGTTTGCCTGTCCGCATCAGAGTTTTGTAGTCAATATGGCTTATGTAAAAAGTGTGGAGAACTTGGAAATTGTGATGACCACAGGAAAGCGTGTTCCAATTAGTCAGCCTAAGCGTAAGGACTTTATGATAAAGCTGACGGACTTTTGGGGGGATATGCTGTAATGTGGGTTTATCAATGCTTGGATATTATATCAACACTGACAGAGGGTTGGGGGTTATATTTTTTTAGTACGTTCTTTTGTAAGAAGCCAAGATTTCAGTCTTGTATAAATAAATGGATTATAATAGGTGGCTTTTTTGCATTTGTTTTCAGTTTAACATGGTTTTCTGAATTGGGAGCATATAAAATACCGATTATTTATGTTGCGTCAGTTATTATTGTGAAAATATGCTATAAAGATTCTCTTTATCAGTGTATTATCAGTTATGAAATGTCTATAACGACGATAACAATGTTATCAGAAGGTATAGGTACACTTTTAGGGAAATTTTTGTATGGAGAAAATATACTTGTCCTGATAGATGGTACATCTTTTTTGCGGTGGGAAACATATATCATGACTTTGTTAGTGAGAGGTTTGACATTCTTGGTATTATACAGAATATGTAGGAAGTTTACTTATCAGCTTAACCTGAAAGATTTTTTGATTATTACATTTGTTTTTATCACAGGTTACATAAGTTTTATGTATAGTGCTGTCGAAAACCTAAATTTTCACAAAGTATCGGATGGCATGATATATTTCATTGCGGCAATTTTTCCTGTACTCGTTGTCTTGATTTTCCTGTATGTCAAAAATACGGTACGTCTCCGTGAGCAGGAACAGAAAGATAAGATACAGATTGCACAGCTTCAACAACAGTTTGCCTACTATCAGGAAAAGCTAAAGGACGAAGAAAAAGTACGTTCCGTGTACCACGATATGAAAAATCATCTGCTTGTCTTGCAAAGACATATCTTACAGCGGCAGATTAACTCTCCCGAAACAGCGGAGATGGTAGAAAAACTGCAATCACAGGTGGCAATGTATGAGGACTATGTGCATACGGGCAACGATATTCTGGATATCATTTTAAAAGAAAAATCTGAGCTTGCCAGAGAAAAGAGTATCGCTTTCTCTGTTACCGCCGACCTTAACGGCGTGGACTTTATAGAACCGCTTGATATTAGCACTATTTTCAGCAATGCCTTGGATAATGCCATTGAAGCAAGCGAAAAGCTGCCGGAGGAACAGCGGGCAATCCTTGTGAAGGCGGGAAAAATGCAAAATTTCTTTTCGGTTTTGATTGAAAATAACTGCTTGCAGAATAGTGAAAATACAAATATCCGCACTACAAAGAGCGACGATTTTCTCCACGGTTTCGGTATCTCTAATATGCGAAAAGCTGCTGAAAAGTATGGCGGTCAATTGACGATCAAATATGAAAAAGGCACATTTACCTTAAAAATCCTAATACCAATTCCATAAAGATTATAACTTACGAGCCTGTTGTCTATTACGGACAGCAGGCTTTTTCAATGCTTGAATATTAGAATTTGCGTTCTGAATATTAGAAACTGCGTTGGCTATTGTATCTTTTATGAAATAGGTTATGATGAGCATATCAAGTGGTACAAATCAAGGAGGAATTACTATGTCAATATTAAATGCAACCCATTTGAAAAAATACTATGGC
>ERZ808051.2088-NODE-2088-length-10913-cov-10.415190_pt1 | contig 10913 bp, 8 predicted proteins | sample MGYA00380199_ERZ808051 | MGnify/ENA primary metagenome ERZ808051 (study PRJEB31490, sample SAMN06133391) | mouse gut metagenome | isolation source: J11 | host: mice | place: China: Chengdu | collected 2015-05 ...
AAAGAAGATTTGCGAAATAGATTATCTAATGGCACACAGGACTTAATAATTGATGATTGGGTCGATTCACTTTCAGAAGATGAAGCTAAACTTGCAAACAGTACCGCATTTGACGAAGCATTAGAACGTCAGAAAAAAGGGTTAAATGGTGCTGCTCTCTCCGCTGAAAATTATAGTGCCGCTCTTGATGAAGTTAAGGCATCTCAGGATGGTATTGGCAATGAAACTGGTATTTCACCCCTCTCCATCTCTCAAACAATTGACCAGCTCAACACCCGACTCAAACCTGCATTTGATTCCTTACAGTCAGCATATCAAGATATTTTCACAGATGATGGTAAATTCGCACTAAACAGCATTGACATATTATCAACTTGCGACGCAATCAAATCTAAGTTAGACGAAATGTCTGATCCAGAGGGGCTTAATCTTGATGTAGACTACTCTGCTTTCGAAGATTTTGTAAGAGTATTAAACAATGGGGAATCTACAGAAAAGAATGTTGAAGATGCTTTTGACTCTCTTGCTACTTCTATTACTCAGGCAGCATTATCAGGTGCAGAAGATTTTGAGACAATGAAAACCGCCCTTGAAGATTTAGGTGTGGCTAATAGTGAAATGGTTGCGTTCGATGCTTTGATTAGTAATACAGAAGCATTGAAAGAAGCTGGGCTTGATTTATCAGAAACAACCTATGACGACATTGAAGCATTTGTAAAAGGAATCGGAATCACTGAAAACTATAGCCAAGCAGTAAACCTGTTAAAAATCCAGAAAATCCTATGTGCTGAAAATCCATTAGATACTTCTGGTGATATCATGAACCTGTATCTATTGGCAAATGCAGCAGGAATTGCTACAGATGCTATTTTAAAATTGATGCGATTGAATGATTTATACCAAAAAGCATCAATGGAAGGAGATACTTTAGCAGCTATTGTTGCAAAAGGCCAGATGGAAGTTGCAAAGCAGACTGTTATAAATCAGTTTGCACATATCGGAGATAACGTTGATTTTAGCGGTGTTACAGAAGCTGCAGGTAAAGCAGGTGAAGATGCAGGCAAATCTTACAAAGACGCACTCAAAGAAGAACTAAACGATCTCGACAGTGTCATTTCCGGTATCACAGGCAAAATTGACGACCAGATAGCCACAATCAAAAACCAGAAAGAAGTCGCGGTTGCTGCCATAGACGCTCAGATTGATGCGCTGAATGAACAGAAATCTGCATTGGAGGAACAGAAAAAGGCATTAGAAGAAGAGCGCGATGCAAGAATTGAGATCGTTGAGCAACAGAAAGAGCAACTTGAACAGCAGATAAAACTTATCGATAAACAGATCGAAGATAAAGAAAAGGTCATTAAAGGCATTCAAGATGAAATCCAGGCCATGCAGGATGCGAATGAGCAGCGAAAACGGGCGATTGATCTGCAAAAGGCTCAGTATGAGTTGGAAAGACTGCAGAATCAGAGAACAATACTCCAATATTCCGAAGAAAAAGGAATGCACTATGTAAACGATACGAGAGGCATCCGCGACCAAAAGCAGGCTGTTGATGATGCAAAACTCGAAATCGAAATCGCCAATAAGCAACAACAGATCGACCTTATCGAAAAAGAGATTGACCTACTCAATGAGAAAAAAGATGCTATCAATGAACAGATTGATATATACGATGAACAAATTGATAGGATTAATGACTTTTATGATGTACAAATTGAAGCTATAGATAAACAGATTGAATCCATCGACAGTCAGATAGAATCTATCCAAAAGCAAAGAGAAGAAACAGAAAAATATTATGAGTCACTTATTGAAAATCTCGAAAACTCCAAATCAAAATATCAGGAATTAACAGATATCTTAGAAACAGCGGAACTCTCAGCAAAAATCAAACAGTTAGGCATTGATGAAGAAACATTACTCAACGGTTCTGAAGAAGAATTTAATAAGCTCAAAGATGCCTATATGAATATCGCATTCCAGCTTAATCAAGGAAACGATGAAGTGTTAAGCAGCCTTGGAGAATTATCCGGCTATGAAGGTACTGCTCCTGCCATACTTGAAGAATCTAACACCAAGTTAAATACCATGAACACAGCATTAGGAACAGCAAACCAGGAAGTTGGCAATGTCAATTCTTCTCTCAGCGAGACAGCCTCAACCACAGGGGAAGTTGCTGCATACATTGGCACTGTTGCCGACAGCTTGAACCAGATGCCAGAGAGCGGTAAAATTTCTGGGCTGGCTGGAGAATTTGACACGCTGGCAGAATCTGTTGGTAAAGTAGCAGCGTTCCTTGGTGTGAGTGCAAGTGCAACGATTGGTATATTATTCCAGGCAATGAATTCTCTTAATACAGTTACACTGGGTAATGAAGAAAGCGGGATCATCGGACAGTTTACATTACTTAAAAAGTCCATTCTGGATGTTATTCAAACAATTGGTTCCTCAGAAGAACTGACTGTTGGAAATCTCATGTCTTCCATTTCGCTGCTTAATTCCATTAAACTGGATGAGAGTATTAATAAGCAGTTTACCAACCTTAAAACAGCTATAGACGGCGTTATATCTGCGATATCGGGCGGCAATACATCCAGTGGTGATGCATCAGGCGACAGTACTACAGATTCATCCGGTGACGGCAAAGGTTCCGGCACGGGAGGCGCCACAGGAGGCCTTGTAGGTGCTATTAGCAGTATTAAAACCACTACAGATGAAGCATTAGGTAACAGTAGCGGAGAAATCGACACAGTGGAAGGCGCTGGGGGCGGCGGTACAGGTGCGATCGGCAAATTTGAACAGTTAAAGACAGCCGTTGACAATGTTTCCTCTTCTATCGGCAGTGAACAAATGGAAGACGCAGAAAGCGAAAACAGTGATACCCTTATCGGTTCCATTGATGATCTTGGTACATCTGTAACAGATACTTTAGGCGAGTCGGGTGGCGAAGGCATCATTGGGAAGTTTGAAAAATTTAAAAATGTCATTAAAGCGGCCGCCGATCATATAAAAGGTATTCATAAAGGGCTGACCGATATTGACAACCAGAAAGCGACATGCACTATTCATGTAAATATCGTTAGAACAGAGTCTGGAGACAGCGGTGGTGATAGTGCGGATGGCGAGGCTAAATTATTCGGTTCTATGAATCTCAATAGCGCCACTTATACTGCTAGTTACAATGGAAACGCACACTATGAAGGAACTGCTGAAGTAACTGATGACTGGGGTGTAAAAGAAAGCAGCACAATATCAGCACCAGTACAGCCAGGCGATAAGATATTTGAATACATGCAAAAATGGGATGCATATATGGAGAAGACGGGTTATAACGCTGATATCATAACAAATAGCGGACTATTTAGACATAGACAGCAGATGGATGAATTAGCAAGGAATATAAATAATGTGAATAGCATTACGAATAATCGAAATATACAACCTGTAGTACATCAACAATTCAATATCACGATGCCCAATGTTACAGATAGCACTACTGCTGCGTCATTGATGAATGATCTGCAATCTATAGCAACAAAGAAGTTCCAAATGGATTGGTAAGATGAAACATTAGTAAAATTTGTTACGGCATATGGGACTGAAATAAGAGTTGCAATAATATAACAGGAGGAAATGTTGAAATGGCCAATATAGCAGATGAAATCTTAAAGGCAATCAAATATGCAGTTGATAGGAAAGCCGTGAATTGTGACCGCACATATCGCACTATCATAAAAAGAGTAGTCAAAAATGGTTATGTGATCACAGATGAAGCAGGACAAGAGAGAACGGTTCCGTGTGTAATTCCGAATATTGAATTAAGGCCCATGCAGAGCGTTTATGTAAAAGAACCGATGGGCAAATTGAAGAATTTGCATATTTGCGGCGTGATATAATCAATTTATTACTCTTCCATCTTAATCAGATCATCAACATAAAACCCATTCCATTCATATGAAAATAAAATATAAACAGAAAAGGAGGTGTATTAAATGGCCAAGCCCGTGATCCATCACGTGACTCCTTTTGATGCAGCAAAAGACTATGAAATACGCTTTTCGTGGAGCGGAAATCGTGCTCATGCAAATAGAATAATCATATATGATAATGATACAAATACTGTGGTATTCGATGATATGATCTCTTCTTTTGCTTTAAGCCACATAATTCCTGCGCATACATTAGAAAACGGGAAAAAATATGTTATTCAGGGACAAGTTTATGACATAGAAAATACCCCATCGGTATTATCTGATAAAATTCTCTTTTTTACATTTGCGACACCTGATTTCTATTTTGAAGATTTATTTGATAACTCCATAATAGATAATTCTTCATTCACTGCTACTGTCCACTATTATTCAGAAGACTGGGAAGATATCAGCAAATACATATTTTATCTGTATGACGCCTCCCGTAAGCTGCTGCTTACAAGCAGTGAAATGACAACTGCCGACGAGATCAGCTACACCTATAAGGGCTTAGACAACAATACGGCCTATTATGTAAGATGCTCCGGCGTCACGGTAAACGGCATGGAATTAGACACCGGATATCAGGAAATCACGGTGAAATATGAAAATCCCAACACTTACGCCAGAATCTATGCCACTCCTCTCCCATCACAGGGATGCATACAGGTTGCGACTAATCTGATCATCATCCAATATAACGGGACGGACAGTTTCGAATATATCGACAGCATGATAGATCTTCGGAATAAAACACTGTACTATGACGAGGGGTTTCTCATCCCAGATGACTTTACGGTGCTCATTCGTGGCACTTGTCTATGGCAGAATGCAGATCTTTTTCAAATGAACCACGGATCTTTGGGACTCACATTGAGTTCTCATATCTACAGCAACAATAAACTTCGTTTCAGGCTGCTTGCTTTCAACGGCGTGAACAATTATCTGCTTTATTCGGAAGCTCTCGTCTTTGAACCTGAAGATATGGTCACAGTTGCAATCCGGCGCAAAAACAATGTCTATCAGCTAAAAGTATTCCTTGAATTGGGATTGCCCGAAACCGAACCGTCCGACACGGAATCAAGCGATATATGGCTAGGAGGTGATTAAGACACATGTATCTATGCGGAAGTAATTTTGTCGGAGGCGCACTGGCATGTGCCCTTACGCCTACCGGCATCAGTGATATCAATTATGTCGCACTTGAAAACGGCATATATGACGATTTGTATATTACAAAAGCAACCGAATTTGAACTGAGCCACGAATGCCCCCAGGACTGGGATTTCGACACCGTTTTGTGGGCCCGGTTTAACCATAATACCTACGCGGGCAATATCGACTGGAACCTGGAAACCACCTCCCACATTATACTGAAGAGCAGAACGGAGGGACATTTCCACTGGAGAACGATCGCCGTAAAAGAAATCCATTCTATTGACGATTTTGTGATCAACTATCCTGACTATCTGGTCGCCTCAAGACAGCCTGTGGAATATGCCGTCGTAAACGTCATGGCAGGCTGTGAGGGCACTTACGCAACAACAAGCGTCTCTTCCGAATTCAGTAAAATGTTCCTGATCGAGGGCGATACGGTGTGGGGCACGGATATGACCGACGGATTGTGTGATACCATCCGCAATCTTCCCTCCTCCACTGTTGAATTGCTGCACTGCAAATATCCTGTATTTGTCAGGAACACTATTGCCAACTATGACACCGGCAGCTGCCGGGGCTCCTATGTCCCTCTTACCGGTGAAGACGAATGTCAGCTAGCTTATGACAGTAAATACGACTATCAACGCATACGGTATCAGCGGGAATTCATGGACTATATCTGTGACGGCATACCCAAGATTCTTAAACTGCCGGATGGCCGTCTGTGGCTTGTACAGATAACCCCGAGTCCCTCGGACACCGCAAACCAGACATACAATAATCGTGAGATCACATGGTCCTGGGTTGAAGTTGGAGATGCCAACTCAGAAGAAGACCTGTATTATCTTGGATTCTCAAATGTCGGTCCGGAATGGTGGAATGCATAATGGCGGCCATCATTACACAGGAAGATCTGCTGAATGTTCTCCAACACTCAGCAGATCCCCGCCTGAGAATAAATATTGAAGTGCTTGATTCATCCCAGAAGATCATAGATACCCTCAACTGCACTCTGACTGGCGGCAGCATGTCCATAAACGGTGAATCGGATGTCCGGCGCACCGCCAGTTTGGTGCTTCAGCCCACTCTAAAAGACAAGATAAAGTTAACGGAGAACAGTCTGCTGTGGCTTAACAAAGACATCCGCATGTCAGTGGGTTTATACAATCCAAGAATGAAACAATATAAGTATTATCCTCTTGGACACTATGTTTATACCGACACTTCCGGATCCTACGCCGCAACTGCAGATACCCTTACGGTCAACTGCGCTGACTTCATGAAAAAACTGGACGGAACCAAAAACGGTCAATTGGGTGCACTGACAATCCGTTATCCGGCTTACACGGAAAACGAGGAAACCGGGGAAGTGATCTCCTATCATACTATCCGAAACGCCATCATAGAGACCTTAGAAAACCTTGCCCATATCACAAATCATAGGATCGATGATATCGGCGAATATAAGGGACTGCCGGAATACAACAGTGACTGGCAGACATACCGGGAAGACAACGAAACATGGAATGCGATTCCCTTTGATCAGGAATTTTCTGCCGGATGCAGTATCCTGTCAATCCTGACCGCACTTCGCGATCTTTACCCCGGTTATGAAATGTTCTTTGACATGGAAGCCAATACTTTCATTTGTCAGCCAAAACCAATGTGCTACGAAGATGATGTCTATTTAGACCATCAATTCCTTCAAAGAGTATTGATATCCGAAAACACATCCGTAGACATGACTAATGTACGGAATATCTGCGAAATATGGGGACAGATGATCGACGCGGATTTCTACAGTGAAAACTGTTCTTATGCCAACAATACCTATAGCTCTTCGATTGCCGGATACTCCGGCGAATATGCTAACGGAGATATCATTGGTCTGAAAATCCCTGCTGCCAATCAGGCAGGTGCACGGATCAATATCAACAAATTTGGCCCCATAGATATTCTGACCGAGGCTGGCGACAAGCCGATCAAAGCCGATGAACTAAAACCCAATCAGGTATATGCTTTTAAGATCAGGAAACAGCGTGTTGATAAGCAAGACGTAATTAACGCATATCTGCTGGGCCAATGGCAGGTTCACGCGGTCAATGTCCTGACAAACGGGAAGAAAAGCGGAAAGTTCGTGACCGGAGAGGACGGTGAGGAATATGAATTGTATTCCAGAGAATATTTTCAGAAAACCTATCATTGCGAACAGGTAGACATGACTGTAATTGCCAACTCTCCTTTTACGGTAGAAAAGCTCGGTGAGATTCTTGACCTCAAAATTGGCGGAGAGTACGAAAGTATTACTTCCAGTGATCTTGCTGCCGACAGGGCCAAATGGGAAAACCGGAAAAACTGCAGATTAACCGACAGCATCACAATCACTACTGCTCTTCTGCCATTTCTGGATGTCAACAAAAAGATTTCTTACCGCCGCAGCGATTCCGACAGAGAGCATCCATATATCATCTCTTCTGTCGCCCATGACTTTGCCGGTTACACAACTACGATCACAATGTACAGGTTTTATCCTCTCTATGAAACCCTGCTCAAAGAAAAAGGAGCTCATAAAGTACTATCTGAGTTTAAGCATGGAGTGTTGGGGAAATATACCTATGAGGAACTTGCCGACGTTATCAGCGAAGACGAATTATAACTGACGAAAGGAGGAGGCAATGCCTACATACACAAATTACAAAAATTTAGAGAAGCCACTGTCAACAGACCTATACGATATAGCTGTCATGAACAAAAATTATGACATCATTGATTCAGAACTTCACAGACTTGATCTGAAAAATGAAAATCAGGATAACCTGCTTTCCGCAAAAAGCGAACCAGCCCCCACTCTTTCCCTGACAAACAATCTGCTCGCAACCGAACCCGGCACGGCGCTCGACGCAGTGCAGGGAAAAGAACTCAAGGACGCCATCACTGCACAGAATGATGACTTTACGCAGCGATTAGATGGCTGTACATTTGAGATTAAAGAAGATGGCGCATATGTCAAATATACTCCCTTTGGAGGTGCCGATGCAGTCTTAAAAAAATTGGGTGAGGGCGGAGGAGGATCGTATAACGTCAAAATAACTTTCACAACCCAACAACGGTTATTGACAAATGGCGTCGCGTATCATTCCAGTACCGCCACGCTGAGAATGGAACTGACTATAGAAAATGGTGCTGTTATATCAAGTCAAATAGTGAAAGTATCAAACCCAAAATCTGAAAAAGTGGATGGATACAACAGCACTTATTATCAGGTTGAATTAGGAGCGGTAAAAATAACAAATATCGAAATCTCTTCAATACCTTTATCACAATAACCAGAATACATACAAGGAATAGGAAAATAACCATGGCAGGATATGAACATGAATTCAGTAATTTTCCAACCACGAAAATTACGAAACATTATTTCAGAAATGTCGACGATGATATTTCACCCATTATCAATCAAATTAACTCTCTCCGTGAGCAGGGCTTATATAATCAGGCATCCCGGATCATACAAAACAACTTTGATATTCTGTCCCATTATATCGTGGATGCTGTCACTTTCCGCACATGGGAAGAAGAAATCTATAATACGCAGATCTATGCCCGCCAAAAACAACAGTCCGTCTTCTTTGATGAATCCGAAGACGATGTCGATGCACTGGAAGGCGATGTATGGATTGGCGGAAACTGGCGCGGAGGTGATGCATAATGCTCTGTAATCCGGCGTCATATTATCCGCAAAAAATAGATGATATGACTTTTTTTCAGGACAATGATATTGACACAACAGAAACTGTTGACTACTACAACAACTTAATTTCACAGGGTAACTATAACGAAGCAAATCAATATATCGATCAGCAGGAACATATCTATGGATTCTTTGCTGACTTTTTTAATCTTATTGAAAACCGGATCTACAATCTTCAGGAATATTTGTTGCAAAAGCCGCCTAAAAAGCGTCTTTTTGTTTCCTGTGATGAAGAACCGGATTCGGTAGAAGAAAAAATCATTTGGCATTAAAGAAAGGACGATATCGCAAATGGCAATCATTAATGAAGTAAGCATCACCGGAAGATCTTATCGGATATTGGTAGATAAGGCTGCAAAATTATGGCAGAAAGTGTCCTACTGGACGCATTCTTCCGATGTGGAATTTAAGGATGGTAAGACGGCTGAGGAAAAAGTTGGGGCAATCAATGGGATTACCTCGGATATTTCAAAAGAGGATGAAGATATTGCTGCATCGATCAAGCCGGTTCATATCATGAAAACCAATTTGGATAACGGTATCATCAATGACCGCATACAACTGGTAATACAGGAGGATGGATCCCTGGGATGGAAAAAGGATGGTGCCGATACAGTAACCCCTTTTAGCCGCGCCTGGGAATTAACACTAAAAGTTGAGGTCTTCTGTATTCCGGGATTCCAGCCGGAATTTAAGGCAACCTATCTGGTAACTTACCGCTATAACCCGATCACCAAATCCGTACAATATTATAATACCAAAATTACGGAAGATACCTCTCCATCCAAGACGGCATCTGTCAGCAAATACAAAAGCGGTGTAAAGACCAACGTACATAATAGCGCCCATGCGTCCCAGCAAACCTGGTATGACGCGCACAGTTCCGTGTGGGTAACTTTACACAGCTTCAAGTTTATATAAGCATATCCACATTAAAGGGCAGAAGAATCACAATACAAATTCTTCTGCCCCATTTTTACGCCAAGATCCTTTTCATACCGCCAACGTGAACTGCAATTATAATTCACTGATCGTTTCGGTTATTGCCATGTTGTGAATCCGTTTTGCCGGAATATAAGCTGCTATGATCGCTGCCATACAAACAAATAGCAAAATGATCAGTAAAGGAGTTATTGGCAGACTCCATATTGCATAGCTGAAATGAGCGCCTATGAGAATGTTGTATAGCAGCCTGTAAACGATCAATCCGGCCATACTGCCCGCATTGCCCCGTATGACTTGATTTTTGAGGACACACTCATGGAAATGCTGTTTACAATATTTAATACCGTCACCAGAGCAATAATGGCTAAAAACGCATAAATACAGAACACAAATGCCATATAAGTCCCAGAAGTCCGCTGGCCGCGCAAATCGTTTAAGGTGCAGGCATTGTCCAAGATATCCCGAATTGCCGTTACATCTTCGTCCGTTACATCACTCGTTGTTTGTATCATAATGAGAGAATAATCCGTTATTCCAGTTAAGCGAATAAAGGTATCACCAGAAGTAATAAGGGTTATTTCTCCATCTGTAAGCCCGTCGCTGTTGAACGGATCATATTTCAACAAACCTGCAATTTCAAATTCTTCACCGGCAACAAATATTTTATCGCCAATTTCCAAAGAACTGCCTTTGTCCCATGTCGCAAGTACATAATAACTGTTTCCATATACTTTAGAAATATCGCTGCCCTTTTTCAACATATCATCTTTCACAAGACAGTTCAGATCAAAATCATCATAAGAAATCACGTCAATTTCAACCGCATTTGAATTTAGCCGCGCCGGAATATCAAAAACGCTGCGGCGTCCAAAAATACGTTTTACTCCGTCCATTGTACCGATAGTATCAAGTAAAGCACTATCTACACCATTTGAAGCGTCGACACTTGAAATGCTAATATCAGCGGCGGCGGCAGACTGTGGCATGATATAACCTACAAATTCTACCAAAACAGAAAAGCTCAGAAAAAGAATAATACTAAGGGCAAATGACCCCGTCATAAGTATCAGCGTTTTCTTTGCCGC
>ERZ808051.2092-NODE-2092-length-10902-cov-4.031409_pt1 | contig 10902 bp, 4 predicted proteins | sample MGYA00380199_ERZ808051 | MGnify/ENA primary metagenome ERZ808051 (study PRJEB31490, sample SAMN06133391) | mouse gut metagenome | isolation source: J11 | host: mice | place: China: Chengdu | collected 2015-05 ...
GCCAACGGGTTCAGGCAAAAGTTTATTGATGGCAAAACTGATTGAAGATAATCCAGATAGTAGATTTTTTGTTTTGTCTACAAGTCACAAAATCAATGACCAATTCAAAGAAAAGTTGGATGAAGAAATGCTGGAAAGATCAGATTTCAATATTTATTGTAATATGCCAAATATGAAGCAAGAGATAATGGAATCATTGCAGCCTGATTATATTTTTCTTGATGAGATGCATAGAGCGTTAGCCAAAGAATGGTCAAAAGGTATCAATTTCTTGCTGAATATGTATCCTGATGCAAAGGTGCTAGGATTGTCAGCAACACCTATTAGATATTTGGATAAGTGCCGTAATGTAGCTGAAGAATTATTCGATGGTAATTTGGCTTGTGATATGAGTTTGTCTCAAGCGATTCTTGACGGCATTCTGCCTATGGCTAGATATGTTTGTGGTATTTATTCGTATGAAAAGGACACAGAGAGTTTGAATAAGAAAATTGAGAAAAGCACCAATTCAGATGAAGAAAAGAAAGAACTGCTAAAAGAACTGAAAATTTTAAAGGAGAATCTGGACAAGGGGCTTGGTGTATCTGACATATTCAGAAAATACATAATGAGTGGCAATGAAAAGTTTGTTATATTTCTGAAAAATACCACACATTTAAGAGTAATGAAGCCCGTAATAGAAAAATGGTTTCTTGATGCTGGATTTAATGTCAGGCTGTATGAAGTACATAGCAAGAATGCTGATAAGGACAAAGAGTTTCAGAAATTCAAGGAAGATACGGAGGATGGAATAATCAAGGCTTGTCTAAGCGTTAATATGATTGCGGAGGGAATCCATGGTGATATTGATGGTGTGATTATGCTTAGAGAGACTATTAGTGCAAATATGTATTTTCAGATGATTGGACGTGCATTTGCCTGTGGTAAGAAAACTATACCATTGATAATTGATCTGGTCGCTAATAGCCAGTTTATTTCTGATGCTACTAACCTTAGTTTTCCAAATGAATTAAGAGGTGAGATTGAAAAGCGGAAGAAAGAATGCGAAAAAGAAGGTAAGGAATATGATCTTGGGTTTGATGTGGATGAATTCATTGTGATGGATGAATTTATGGATGTGATTAGTGGGTTTAGGGCGATTGAGGGGAGGCTGGAAGGAAGCTGGGATTTGTATATTAAGGCTTTGAAGCAGTATAAAGAGCGAGAAGGGGATTGTGATGTACCTGCAAGGCATATTGAAACGGTAGGAGAAATTAAATTGAAATTGGGAAATTGGTGTAGAACCATGAGAAGCGCAAAAGCAGGGAAAGGCACGTGGAGATTTACGAAAGAAATAGAAAGACAATTAAATAGGGAGGGATTTATTTGGGATGTGTATAGATACAGATTTGAAAACAATATAAAAGAGGTATTCGAATATTATAAAATAAATGGGAAATATCCATCCAATAAATCTAAGGATAAAAATTTAAAAAAATTGGGACATTTAGTAAATAGAGAAAAAATGGAAATGAGAGGAGAAAAATATCCTGATTGGAAGAGGGAAATAGTCTTGAAATATTTACCTGATTTTTCTTGTGAGACAAGATGGGATAAATCATTTAGTGAATTTGTGTATTATGCAAAATTATATAAAGATCGATTTGGTCATTTGCAAATAAAAGAAAATGAATCTATTGATTCTTTTGATATAGGACATAGATTATATACTATCAAAAAGATGAATCAAAATGGACGCTTGACTGTAGAAAATATGAGAGTTCTCAAAGAATTAGGCATATCTTTAGAAAATAAATTTGTAAATGATTTTAATAATAATATGGAATTAGCAAGACAAGCTGTAAAGAATGGAGTGATTATCAATACAATAAATCAAATTTATGAAGGAAAAAATCTATATTGTTGGATACATCAAACAATCAAGAAAAAGTATAAAAATGAGGAATTGTCATGCGAAGAAATAGAAGTTATTGAAAATTTAATTGGGAAAACAATAGACGGTATACTTAGAAGCAAAATGTACGAAAAGAAATTTATGTTGTGTAAACAAGCAGCTGAAGAAGGAGTAATGTTAACAAAATCAAATAAATTCTATAAAGGGGTTAATTTATTTGTTTGGATAAAAAATCATAAAAAGCAATTTTCAGATGAGGAAAGGAAGATTATTAATCAGGTTATGCCGCCTTGTCCTCAAAATATTTCAGTTAGGATAGTGGATATTATGAGCAGAAATTATAAAGAATATGCATCTATAAATGAAGCAGGTAGAGCACTACATAATGAGTTTAATATTATAGATAGCGATAATAAAGGGGCACACATAGTACATAATTATCTTACTGGAAAAATAAAGAATCCAATATATAAAGATAGATTTAGATTCGAGTATGCTGATGATAAAGTGGGATGACTTTTGTATAGTGGATAAGTCATTTCGGAGAATATGAAAGCGGTAAATCTCCGATCTGGCTTATCTTATCTGATTAATGGATTGATTTTTCATGATGAATCTGATTTTAGATAGAGAAGTAGTAACTGAGAGTTGGTAATGAGCATTTGTTATTTGTGGATAGATTTTTAAATTGTGGAGGTAGAAAGATTGAATAAAGGTAATGAAAAAACTAAAGAAAACGAGCAGGAAAGCAGTGCAATAAAAATTAGGAGCATACAAGCAGCAAGTTTATACAGAGTCACCAATGATTATAAGTTTGTGATAAAACTTAAAAATGAAGATGGAAGCTATAATGGTTTAAAAGAGTATAAAGAGTCTTTTCTTGATTATGGTAATGCTGTTATTAGTGACAGCCTATTTACAAAGTATCTCCGTAAGCATGGTATAACTGTAAATAAATATCATAGAAGTCTGGATCTCATAATGATGAAATTTGATTGGGGAGTAGACGAGGATGATTCTGGTAAAGAAGAACCAAAGCCGTCCATGACAACACAGGAGTTACGGGATTTTTATTATGAAAATGATGCTACAGTGGTATGGAAGACATATGATTCAAAAACGGGAAAAGAAATAAAGGCCAAAGAAAAGACTTTAACCTATAGAATGCTTTTAAGAAGCCCAGGAAAGGCCAAAGAAGGACATTGTCTTTTTATCAAAAAAGAGTTTCATAAGAAAGTTTTTAACTATCTTACAATGGGGTTATGGAATAAGATGCCAAATATGAAAGGGGCAAAGATAGTTGAAATGTCTGCTTATGCGCCGCTTATTACAGCAACAGCAATAGATTATATTCAAATTCCTATGGAGAATATTTTTGTACTGGAAGATCAAAAAAGTTCCTGTTATAAAAAGGCGATCACTGTAAAGGCCAAAGAAGTTGAGCATACCAGAAAAGTAAAGGACTATTCAGCGTTTGAGGAATATGTTAATCAATATGGATTGACATTCTATAAAAAAACTGCCAATGAAAATTCAGAATTGAAATATGTTGAGAGAAGCAAAAAAGTTTTAGCGGAATATGGGATTGATGCGGCTTTATGTCCTGAAAAGAATGTTACATATTATAAAAAGGAATGTTGCTGCGACAGAACAAATGAGTTATCGGAAATCACAAATACTCTATGGGATGGTATGGGTATAATTTCAGATGAAATCTTTCCAGAAAATATGGAAGGATTCATATACTGTAGAAGTCACTTTTTTAAGTCGTGTTTATTTAGGGGGAATATCCAGGATTATTTTAGAGACTATTATGGTGGGAATTATGATACAGCATATGAAACGGATATGACAGGGAGAAGAATAAAAGTTACAGATATAAAAGTAATTGTTACAGAAAATTCTTTGAAATGGATGAAGTTCCTCGAACTAATGAGTAAGAGCGGAACTATAGAGGATGGTTTCAAATATTATAGTAAGATCATAAAAAAAGATCATGAGATGTTTGCGATCGTAAAGACTGCTCATGGCAGTAAATATGATGAACTGCAAAGAAGTTCTTTCCAAATGAATAACACATTACTCACTACGGATATTGGGATTTTGGGAGAGATTGTTGCTCCAAGCATTGGGTATTGTAATAAGTTAAAAACAGATGATGAGTCTTTTTTGAGATATTTAGAAGCAACTGGTTCAGCTAGATACAGCATAAACAATGTTCTGATTGACCTATATAGGCTGAATGATAAATTCAGATATATGGAATGGTTCAAAAATAAGAAGAAGACAAAAATTAATGAACTAAAAGACCAGAGATTAAAGCTGGGGAAATTATTTCAGTATGGGGATAACCTGACGATATGTGGGAATCCGGTTGCAATGTTAATGGCAGTAACAGGACAAAACTATCAGGATGAAAATTGTTTTATCCAGATAGAAGATAGAATTCAGTGTTGTACAAGCAGATTTCCAGAGGGAGAAGGGCTTGCAGGATTCCGCTCACCACATAATAGTCCTAATAATATTGTGTATTTAGAGAACGTACATCCCGAAAGGATCAAGAAATATTTTCCTAAATTGGGCGATAATGTCATTATCGTTAACGGGATTGGAACTGATGTACAAAGCCGTTTGAATGGACAGGATTTAGACACAGATTCAATTTATACTACAAACCAGAAAAATATTGTTGAACTGGCGAAGAAAGCATACAAAGAATGCCCAACGATTATCAATGATATAAAGTATGGGACAAACGAATATGATAAAACCATGAAGTCATATTCAAAAATGGATTCTAATATTTCTTCAGCACAATATAGTATTGGTTCCGCAAGCAATATGGCACAGCTGGCTTTAAGCTATTGGTTTGATGGTGGATGTGAGGACAAAGAATTAGAAGATGTTTTTATTATATGCAGCGTATTGGCGCAAGTGGCTATTGATTCATGCAAAAGAAATTTTGAAATAAAAGTCGGTGCTGAATTAGCAAGGATCGAAAAATTATCATGCATGAGACATGAACCGAGATATCCTGTTTTTTATGCTGATGTGCAAAAATATAATAACAAGAATAAAAAGGGCAGGAAATTAGAAATTAATGAGAGCGACATCGGTTTTTTTAACTGTCCGATGGATTTGATTTATAAAATAATTGACACAGGGATTATTGATCTTAGAAAACATAAAGAACTAAATACCAGAACATATAGAGAGGGTGAATACGGAGTAAGGGCTATTTTTGAGTATAAGGCTGACAAAGTTAATGTAGACCGGAAACAATATAAAAAGGTGATTGATATAATAAAGGAATACGATAAGATCATTGATGGCTTGGACGAGACAAAGGATTCTTATCATGAAGAAAGACAGAGTGAATTTGATTCCTGTATTGATAAATTAAGGAATATTACGATAAAAAAGGATGCTATGTATACATTAATCGCATATGCATTCAAAGCGGAAAATGAATATTTAAGAGATAGTATACTTACAGTTTTGTATGATAAAGATAAAGAACAATTTTTGGATTGCTTTAAAAAATCAGAAAAAAGTCCACAAAAAAGGCTGGAAAGTGCCGATTTTAAAGGACTTTCAAAGTTTACCTATGAAGAGGGGCGAGAAAAGAACGTAAGCTGAGTAGGGTCTCTCTCAAAATATGTTGTAAATATCATACTATCAGGCATTGGCGGTATCTGGTATTGTGGAAAATCTAGATCATAGAAAGCTGCCAATGCTACGCGCATAACTGCATATCAGTTGACATAAATTCTTCCATACGCTCTATTATCTCCAAATATTCAATTTTTCGGCCAGTATGAGCCTCAAAACTCATACCGGCACTCGTCCAGAAACTCCACAATCTGGACACAAAACAATAACAGATGCAAAATCCTGTATGCATCTCCACAATGTATATGGGATCTGGTAAAGGCTTCACACTTTATCAGACTTACAGCCGCATGGTGATTAGCAGACATCATGCGGTAATGTATGAAAAAGAAATATTTTATTTATCAACAAATATAGAAATTTCAAAAAGGAAGAGTAAAATGACACAAGAAGAATTAAGAGAAATTTATAAGCAAAGGCTAGAAAAAGAAAAACAGTCTTATATTTCAAAAGTTTTAAAAATTGATCCAAGTATTTTATCAAAATTCAAGACAGGGAAATTTGATCTGTACCCCCATTTATTTGAAAAATTAGAAGCATATCTTCTAAATAATTAAGCAACTATCAACCAACCAAACACATATAAAATTCAAATCAAAATCTAATATCATTCAAAGCAGCATAATATTCTAAGCTGTGACAATCAAATTGCAAATTTTAAACAAGACAACTGAATAATGAAAAACTGAATAGAGAATTAAGGAATACGGAGGAATTGAAAACGATAACAACGATTACAAAGAAGAAATTTTATACACAAGAAGACTTATTGATGGCTATAAGTAAGTTGCCAGAAAAAGAAGCGGATAATATTCTTATAAATTTTAAGTTAAGTTCAATTTTTTCTTTTATGAATTTTAGCAATGAATCAAATAGGGAAGAGTGGAAGAATAGTATATCGGAAACTTTACATAAAGAATTAGATATCTATAATGGATTTAACAGGCTATATGAGATGTTGCCAGTGATTGAGAGTAAAATATGTATTGATGAAGGTGTTGTTCAGAATAGTGAGAACGTAAGTTCTGAATCTGAACTTGAAGACAAATAGTATTTATAGTACAATGGACTAAATCGACAATATTGTTTTAATTGCATGACTGATTATGAGGGATATGGTATGATCAGATTATATGAAATAACTAACTATCCTGCCAAAAGTAAAGATGAAGCGTTGACTTTTGCTAGTGATTATACTGAATTTGATAAGTATGCTTTCAAATATGAAGTAATCAAAGAGCCGAAAAAAACGGGATTATTCAAAAAAGAAGATGGTATTTATCATTGCTGGTATGAATATGAGGGCATGAATGCAGATAAGGAACTAAAAATTGTAGACGCACATTTATACATAGATACCACGCAGAAGAAGATTCTTGTTACAAGATTTGGTTTTAAAGCATATGAAATCGGCTATTCCGACATGATTGATTACGAAATGGTAGTTGTATCCAGTACACAAACACGAACAATTTCTAGTAAAAATAACAGCCTTAAAGGAGCGATTTTGTATGGCGTGACTGGAGCTATCATAGGGGCGGCAGAGTCGGAAACGGTAACAAGCACATCTGAAATTGCAGAATTGATTATCCGGTTACGATTTGAAAATAAGGAAGCAGTTGAGATTAAAACGTGTAATCAAAAATGTAATACACAAAATAAAAAATGGCGAGATATTTTAGACCAGAGTAAGGTTGCAGATGAATTTTTCAGAGAATTATTAGAAGAACAATGATAAAAGACAACTGAATAATGAAATACGAAAGGGCAGTCTTAGGACTGTCTTTTTGAATGCACAAAAATATATTTTAAGGAGTACATAGACATATGGAAGAAAATTTTATTCTTGATTTAACTGGTGGATTGGATCAATCGAAGTCACAGGAACAGATTAAAAAGGACGTTAAGAACCTTGGGGATATAAAAGTACCTTTGGTTGGCACTTTAAGTTCAAAAACAGCAGAGCAACTAAAGAAAGATATTGCCGCTCAAAAGGGCACGGTAAACTTATCAGGAAAAATTGACAGTAAAAGCGTTGCTTCTTCACTACAGCAAGCAACGACACAGGCACAGAAACAGGCAAATGCAAGACCTGTTGAGGTAGGTGTTGATTTCGCTATAAAGAAAGACAAACTTGTGAACGATATTAAGCTACTTGCGCAGCAAAATAGTAAACTGTTCAAAGATACTGATATGTCTATCAAATACAATAGCCTGTTAGATGATGCATCAATGGCAAGGAACAGTGTAGAACTGAGTTCATTGAGAAATCAGCTATCAGCATTTAAAAGCGAACTAAAAGTCACAGGCAATATGGGACTCACTTTAGGCGATTCGTTGAAGAAAAGTCTGTCTAAAGTAATGGGACTATTGGGTAATTTTAATGTTATTATGCAGTTGAATCAACAATTAAAGAATGCATGGACAGAGGCAAAAACTCTTGATGACAGTTTGGTTGATCTTCAGAAAGTAACTGATTCGATTGCTGATAGAGACGCACTTTATAAGTATTTTGACAAAGCAATGGATAAAGCACAAGATTTGAATGTGCAAGTAAATTCATTGATTTATGCCATTACTGAATTTAAGAAGTTAGGATGGTCTTTATCTGATGCAGAGTTAGGCGGAGAGTGGGCAACTATTCTACAGAATGTAGGAGATGTTGATATTGATACCGCTATTGGTTCAATCAAAACAGCGATTGCCTCATTTGATGAAATTGGTGGTTATACGGATGCACAGATGGATAAGAAACTGGAAGCATATACTGACCTTATCAATAATATGTCAAACCGCTATAGCATAGACGCACAATCATTATCCGAGGCCATTCGATTAAGTGCAGGAACACTTACAGAAGCACATACAAGCATTGAACAGGCCGCTACAATGTTTTCAACTGCAAATAAGTATTATAATGATGCAAGTTATTTAGGGAATACGGTTAAAATCGGTTCGCTACGTGTAAGAGCCTCTGAAGGTGACGATGATGCTATATCCGAATTGAAGGAAATGGGAGAAGAAATTGACGATCTTACGGTTGCTACAAGCAGTTTGAGAGAGAAATTGCTTTCGTTAACCGGTGTAGATATTATGGTTGATGACCAGACATTTAAATCATACTATGACCAGTTATATGAGATTTCGCAGGTTATTGATGATTTAAGTGATACTTCACGTGCCAATGTTTTAGAAACTCTTTTCGGCAAAAATAGAAGTGCGGCAGGTGCTGCGTTGTTGTCTGGTATGAAAGAAAGTGCAGATGCTTATAAAGATGCTATTAACAGTGCAGGAAGTGCGACAAAAGAATATGAGACGTGGATGCAGAGCGCAGACGCTGCAAGCCAAAGATTTGCAAATAATCTTACAAAAACTTATCAGAGTATTATAAATGGCAATACTGTCCGTGATTTTACGAATTTAGGATCAGCGGTTTTAGAGTTTGCTAATTCATGGGGACTTGTTGAAGGGGCACTTAAAGGCGGACTGACTATAGGTGTCATGAAGGGTATCACGAATCTAACAGTAGCATTGAAGAATAGTGCAGTGCAAGCTGGTAATTACGGGGCAGCGTTGCAGGCTATAGATAAATTAGGTAGCCTTACAGAAGAAACAGCGGATTATACAAAAGTACTAAATACTTTGAAAACATCCTGTTCCGTTCTTACAGATACACAACTCAAACAGGTTCTGGCACATAAGAATTTGAGTGATGCTCAATTAATTGAGATTTTACAGTTAGATAAGTTAGAGGATGCACAGCAACAGGCAAGATTAACCCAACTCGGATTAACACAAGCAACAGAAGAGCAGACAGCGGCAAGTATGGCGAATTTGTCCATTACAAACATGCTTCGTGTGGCTTGGACAAAGTTCACAGCCGTTGTAAAAGCTAATCCCATGGCAGTAGGTATCACTGCAATCGTAGCCGCGACCTATGCCGCAATGAAAGCAAGTGAGGCATGGACAAACAGACTAAGGGATCAGGCGCAGGAATCCTCTAAGGCATATAAAAATACATTACAAGAAATTGAGTCAATCAATTCTGAATTACAAACGAATGGACAACGCATAGATGAACTAAATGCAAAAGAGAATCTCACATTAGTTGAAGCAGAAGAACTTGAGAGATTGAAGGAATCCAACAGGGAATTAGAAAATACCCTTGCCTTAAAAGAAAAGATCGTACAGCAGGAAAAAGCAAGTGCCAATAAAGATGCTGTTAAGTATTTTGAAGAGGACACTAATAAATATAACAAAGAAACTGGTACATATAATTCTACTCATATTGAAGTTGCGACTCAGTATCTGGATGAGATTTATGCTAAAGAACAGCGTATTCATGAATTAGAACTGGAAATGTCCAGAACAGATACCAATACTGAAAAGTATCGTGAACTATCTAATGAACTGGATATCACACAGAGATCATATGATGATCTGTTACAGAGAGTACAAGATTATAACGATGTATTTACAGATTTAGATGATTATTTATTCGAAGGTCAGGACGATGAACTTATTCAGCAGTTAAATGCGTTCTATAAATATATGAATGAAGTCCTTTATGGTGTGGCAGAAACGAATACAAATGCAATCCGTGATATTCTGGCAAAAGCTGATTTTAAAGATGCATCAAAGCAATTAGAGAAGTTAGGCAAGTCTGGTGAATTATCGGTTGAAACGCTTTCTTCAAGATTTCCAGAATTGATCAAATATATGGATGAAGCTGGTATATCGGCACAAGAATTGTATCAGTATATCATGGCGCTATCTGATCCTGATGCTGTCAATTATGCTGAAATTGAAAGACAGTTTAAACAGTCCGCAGGAATCCGTGATGGTGAAATCAATGGTGCTTCTGACCAGAGGATTCAAGATAAAATAGATTCCAGTTTTAATGATTATGAACGGGAAATTGTTTTAGATGCTTATATTAAAGTCCGTGACCAGTATGGAGAACATCCAGAAGGTTGGAATGTTGATGACTGGATCAATAACATACAATCAGAATTAGACAGTAAAGAGATTGAAATAGAAGTTAAAACCTTCGATCAGGCATGGTCAGACTCATTCACCTCAGAAAATGACAAAGTCAGGGAACTTGGCGATACTTTACTCGGCCTCGCAGAGAAAGGCCGACTCACAAAGGAAACATTCAACGAAGCTGATTCTACTGTAGGTGGATATTTCAAAAATCTCGGTGTATCAGCAGATGAAGCCGTTGCAAAGATCAATAAACTAGTAGATGAATCCAGTCAGTTGTCCTCTATGTCAAGTCAGATTTCTTCCATGGCAGAAGCCCTTGGCACAAAACAGGAGAATGGTTTTGTAGA
>ERZ808051.2093-NODE-2093-length-10895-cov-5.187373_pt1 | contig 10895 bp, 9 predicted proteins | sample MGYA00380199_ERZ808051 | MGnify/ENA primary metagenome ERZ808051 (study PRJEB31490, sample SAMN06133391) | mouse gut metagenome | isolation source: J11 | host: mice | place: China: Chengdu | collected 2015-05 ...
ACAAAATTTTTCAACAGCCCTCCGCTTGCTGATTTCAATCCACACTCCCGCACAGGGAGTGACAAGCTGGGGCGGCTTCATTTTTTCGTCCCATTCGGATTTCAATCCACACTCCCGCACAGGGAGTGACGAGGTGGATTGCTGTCGAAACTTTAAAAAAAGAAAGATTTCAATCCACACTCCCGCACAGGGAGTGACTCACCGGTGCTACGGAGGAGGTTTATAACGGAAGCATTATTTCAATCCACACTCCCGCACAGGGAGTGACATATGGGTAGCGGAAGTTGGACAAGGGCAAGTTTTATTTCAATCCACACTCCCGCACAGGGAGTGACGATTTGGCGGTGGAAGTCTTTATAAAGATGATAGATATTTCAATCCACACTCCCGCACAGGGAGTGACAAGTCAGAGTTCGACGTCAAGTGTAAAATGCTTATTTCAATCCACACTCCCGCACAGGGAGTGACGCCCGGTTATCACTATAAGACTACGGGGTGTAAGAATTTCAATCCACACTCCCGCACAGGGAGTGACTTTGTTGTTTGTAACTTTTCTGCACATTCTGTCAATTTCAATCCACACTCCCGCACAGGGAGTGACATCACCGATCGTTTTATATGCCCCATCCATAGCGATTTCAATCCACACTCCCGCACAGGGAGTGACCGCAAATATACACAAAAGTACCAATCCATTTTGCACACATTTGTCAAAACTTAACAATTTTTATAACTTCTTGATAAAATCCATTTCTTAATATCCCAAATTTCTATCATACTTTCTTCTTTTTCCAGTGCGAACCTCCCGCCTATCTATGTGTACTAATAGTTCGCACTACAAAATAAGCACCCCTTCCTGATTAATACTGCCTTTTATTCCATAGTGTTCAATTTTGCTCTTATAATTGTTTCCTAAATTGTAAAATCTCAAACTATCTTTCTCCAAATCCACAATCTCCAGTAATTGTGCTTTCAGTAATTTACATTGGCCCGGGTCTAAAATACATTCAAACACTGAATTCTGTACCCGCTGCCCATGATTTACACATTGTTTTGCTACTTTGCGCAAACGTGCCCTTCCTTTTGCGCTTTCCGTATTTACATCATATGTAATTAGTACAAGCATAATCCCTCATTTCCATAAGAACGGTGGATAACCATCTATATCGCCCCGCAGGTATCTTGCAAGCAACAGTGCCTGCACATGCGGAACCAGACCCCAACATATTTTTTCCTGTAGATAAGGGTGGGTAATCTGCTCCCGCTTATGCTCCTGCCAGGCAGTAATAAACTTCTTTCTTCCATCGTCTGTAAACTCTACCGCGCCACTTTCTGATCTCCGGAAGTGTTCTTTTCGAATCTGCCGGTTATTAATAAGCGTTAATACAAACCGATCCACCAACACCGCACGCATTTCTTCCATCAGGTCCAATGCCAGTGATTTTCTTCCTGGTCGATCTCTATGCAAAAAACCCACATAAGAATCCAACCCGGCTCCTTCTAATGCCCCTGCACAATCATTTGCAAGCAGTGTATAACCAAAAGACAACATTGAGTTGACGTTATCTAATGGCGGGCGCTTATTTCTTCCCCGAAAATAAAATTCCTCTTTTTGATTCAATATGAGTTCGTCAAATACATCAAAATAAACTGAAGCGCATTCTCCCTCCATCCCACGGAGGGAATCCAGGTCTTCCGCCTGTTTTATTTTCGTCATTTCATTTGTTAAATACTGAGCCGCTTTCCTGCACCGTTCTTCATCTACTCTGAGCACATGATCCCGCAGAGTCCGATCTATACTCCATCTGCAATTGAATACTTTTCCCAGAATCAGATTTCTGGCAATCAGGCAACTATCTGTTTTATGATCAGATACCCGATATTGTTGTTTTCTCAATAGCACGTTTCCCTGATTCTCACCAACAACTCTACACAGAAATTTTCCAAAAGGACTGAAAAACGCAAGATGGATTCCTCTTTTCGCACATGCTCCCATGAAAGCCGGGGTTGCCCCACTGTAAGTAAAACATACAATGCTCTCCAATGTGTGCAGTGGAAACTGCCCGACCTTTTGCTTGTTTATCTCAACACATACCGTTTCGCCATCCAATGACAAAAAGGCATTTTCAGTTGTAATAAACAGTGTATTTAACAGTTTTCGCATCTTATTCCCTCAATAAACTTTTCTCAATATAATCTTCTATAGTTTTTACTCTTCCCAACTTCGGTATGCAGATTTCTTTCAACGAACAGGCATTGCATCCTTTCTGCGGTTTTACCTTTGGCGTATATCCTTTGTTCCACAGATCATGCATTTCTTTTACCATATCGTAGACCCGCTCCCTGAGCTGCTCCGTAAATTCCACATTTTGTCTCCGACGACTTTCTCCATAAAATAAACTGCCAGACGGTATATGGCATAAAAGCATCTCTTCAAGACAGATTGCCTGACCGCATAACTGCAATTCATCGGCATCGTTTGTTTTTGGTTTTCCTTTCTTATACTCTACCGGGTAGGGCTTCCAATAGCCCTCATAAGAAGATAATGAAATTCCATTGTCCGACTTATGGAACTCTACTACATCACAGATCCCCGATATCCCCAGCTGTGCCGATTTGATATGGAGCCCTCTTGTTATAAGCAGATCTCCTCTTTTTTCAATACGGTCATTATCATGTGCCACCGCATGAAATAGATTTCCATCCACTGTCCGTTCATTCTCCGCCCATTGCTGTTCAATATGAATCAGAGCCCACTGTCTTCTGCAATATGCAAAATGCTGCAGTCCAGATAGCATTAAATACTCATCTTCCTTATACATTTTCTTTACATACCCTCAATAATCTCTGGTTCCAATTCCGGAAGATTTTCTAATTGAATGTCGTAATCCTCTACTGAAGAAGGAATCAATACATCTTTCTTCAAGGTGATTTTCAAAGAATCATGTACCTTTGCCGCAGAATATTGTCCGATCTTATTATTATGTTTCCACCAGTATACAGAAACCACTTCCATACTTCCATCCGGTCTCGCCGAAGACGCATCATTGATGAAAAGTGTACAAAGCGCCTCTTTCAGCATATTTGCATCCTCCTCAGAGAATCCTGTTTTCTCCGCCAGCTGAACATTGACCGAGCCTTTTATCCGATATAGCCCGAATTCCACAAAATGCTTCGTCCCCATTGTATCTGAGCTTTTTCCTTCCGCTGGTTCGCTATTGACACTTTTTGTAATCTGCATACTGTTAATATCTACCGGAGAACAGCTGATTGCCTGATGGATCGATACTGGTCCCCTGACTCCCACGGAAACGCCATCTTTTTTATCCTTGCTCTTAAACGCAAACACCTGCCCAAACATACGCACATCGATCCATTTTTCGCAGGCTTTCTTTGCATATTCATCATTTGATTTATATTCTGTAATATTTCCAGAGGCTCTTTCGCTCAATGAAGTATATTCGTCATCGCTGCGTTCAGCTGACTGTACAAAAACAGATTCTCCCATGTCCTGGAGACGGTTTCTAATCTTTCTTTTGATGCAGACATCGGAAATTTCCCCCTGCCCGGTATAAGTTGTTCTGGGACGGTTTCCATTTAACGGGTCTCCATTTGGATTTGCGTTGGCTACTTTTACTAACACCGTAAAATCAATCTTATTCTGTAAACTGCTCATTCTTCTGTACCTCCATTTTCTTCTTTTTTCTTATTCAGTTCTGCTCTTTGTAAATAATACCCCAATAAATAGTCTTCTTTTAGTCCCTGATTCAGTATTCCTGCGTCTTCTTCTCTAAATGAGCTGACAATTCCGCTGATCAACCCTCTATAATATTCTCTTGATCCAGGTCGTAACTTCTGAAAATATGGATTTAACAATCCTTCCAATATCTTCCATGTCTGCATCGGGTGATTCACATAAGCTGACTGTAAACGGATTGCGTTGGGATCACGGGTCTCTCCTCTGTCATAAGTTCTTCTCTCTACCATTTCACATACGGCCAGCAGCCTTCCAAACAAATAGCTTCGATCCTTGTTTTCTAAATCCAACTTCATCTTTTCCTTTTCTTCCTGCCTTTCTCTCGTTTTTTCATAATGAAATTTACTGATCATCGCACAAGCAGTAGACAACACCCGTTCTCTGTTCCCTCGCGTATATGCCAATGGAGACGACGCGCGGAGCATTAAAGCATGTATGATGTCAAATGGAACCGGCTTTCTTTCCAGCATACATTTTACAAGACGCTGTGTCTGCTCTTTCAGAACTTTATCATCTACTTCTATAAAATTCCCTCGCTCTCGTCCAAACGCACATTCTACGATTCTCCGAAAGATTGGTGTATGAATTGTGTAATATGGTTGCTTTTTCTCGTTGAATTTAATATATTTCCAATTGCAGGTTTGACCCCAGTAGATCATATTCGCCAGGAAATCCGACGCGGCCAGTTCGTGATAATAGGTGACCGAAAGCCGCCCTGTTGTCGCCGCGTCCAACCCCATCACAATAATCGAATCCATTTCTTCGAATTGGTCCTGATATCCCTGAAATACCTTTTTCAGTTTTTTTCGATAAGAAATGTCCGTATCCAGTATTCCCTCATCCTCAATCAAACCGAGTTCATCAAATAAATCCGGTGTTTTCTTTCCTTCTGGATTCCAACAGATAAATGTCCTTTTATTCTGACTTCCGATTGACACTCCCTGCTTTTTCACGAGCCAAGTCAACGCGCTGTGTATTTTCTGAGATGCTTCATAACTTAATGCATAAGACTGCTCCGCATCCCGGAATCTTCCCCGGTAAGTATATCCCTGGGCGTCATTTGCCGATACCAGCTTTGCTCCATAGTCCGATGCTACGATTCCTTTTGGATGATTCTTGGAAATCGTATTCTCTTCACCTGATAAATAACAAACATCCTTTTTTCCCTGTTGCCTGCTTAAATAATATTTTGTATAAGTCTGTATCAAAGAATCATCTTCCCATGTACAGTCACGCCCTTGTCCTTCCAAAACCCGAAATCTGACTATCACCTTTTCATAAGGCTGACCGCTGATTTTTTTCTTTTCAAATACCCCGTCTTCTCTTACCTCAATAAAACCAGCTTTGACAAGGTCTGAAATCAGCATTTCCTTTACAAGATAATTATAAATAATCCGTACCTTCGGATGCGAATCCTCAGATTCCGCCCACCTTCTCAGGTTCTCAATATAAGACTTAAATTTCTCCTGGGCACTCTTTTTCTGCTCCGCATTTTCACAATGTGACGAAAAGTCCCCCGCTATATAGGGAAGCATATCGCTTAATGCATGAGGCGCTATCAACTTGCCCGACCTGCTTGCAGATGCCTCCGTAACCGGAATCAGCGTAGCCGTTTCTTTTTTATCTATATTTACTGCCCCTTTAAATTCTCCTTCATAGTCTAATGTAATCTCTACCTGAGCATTCGCGTTCATATGCGCGATCGGAGTCAGCTGAATCTCTGACTGCTGTCCTTTTCCTATATTTTTTTCATAGGTCTTATAAAGTTGGCTCATCCATGACATCCAATCCCCCTCCTCCCTCGCTGACCATTGAAAAATTGCCGGCTGCCTCGTCAAATCGTTTCATATTCATCTCTCTTACCGGACGGTGGATACATTCCCATGGAGGCAGAAATGAAATTACACCCTCCTTCATGACCGCCTGCCAGAGCCGCACGCTCATTTTCCCCTTCGTTTCTTCCGAAAATGCTTCATCCGCATATGTAATCCCATGATACATCATCCCAAAACTCAATTCTGGAAGGTGATCATAGAATCCCTCTTCTTCCCCAAAAACACAAGGTTTTACATATCCCTGGCATTCTCTGGTTCCCAAAAAAATATCTCTTCTCCCACCACGCTCGATCATTCTTTTCGCAATATTATGATGCTTATTTTCATTACGATCCTTTTCCAGTTCCGGACGGTTCTCATTCCAGATAAAGTGTGCCAGTACCTGATATCTGCAGTCTTTTAAATATGTATAATAAGACAGATCGTTCTTATCGTTGTAGTATTTGATCGGGCGCACTCCTTTTGTCTCCGTCTGGATCGGGTTCATGATCCGCACTTTATCTATGATCCAGATGAGTGTAGGCTTCCAATATATGCTTTGCAGGATCCCTTTCAGCGCTTCATATGTTGGAACCTGATATGTAAACTTCTCTCCTCCCACACGGGTAACCGGATCCGCAAAGAGTCCATGATCTCCAGTCACCTCAAATTCCACCGAATTTCTGTGTTTCATTTCTTCCTCCCTTCTATCCTGAACCACTCATAAAATATAATATTCAACCGCCTGTTCCTCCACAACCATCAAGCCAAAGCAGTTGTCATATGCCTGGCTGTCAAGCACTTTAGCCCTGCCTTCAAGAATATTATATAAGAGTCCTGCCTCATCCAGTTTTTTCTTTTGCCATTCATAAATGCTGACCATATACTTCTTAAGCTGTCCCATGATTTGTTTGTATTTTTCCAGATCAAACCACTCTTCTTCCATCATTTTCAACTGACGGATCAAATACTCTCCCTGTCCATAGGGAACCAAAACATCCATTGTATTCTGATCAAATACGGTAAATGTTTTTCCTATATATTTAAATGGCTGATGCAAAACAAATTTTTTATTTTTTTCATTTCTGGCATTGCCGTTGGAATTGGCCAGAAGATCCGCCAGATAAATCTTGATCCCGCAGTCCATGACCGGATATTTTATTTCCCCTTTTGTTTCCTCAAATAAATACCGGTAAAACTGTCTGGCTGATTTTTCTTCGATCAATGATCCCTTTTCTGCTTCCCAGGTCTCCAATACTTTCCGGGTACTGTCCTGGGCGTGTTTTATGTCTTTTAGCATACTTAGATTTTCATTTTTCAGATAAATCAAATATACCTTTCCCAATTGTCCGTATTCATTGCCTCGGTTACATCTTCCTGCCGCCTGTGCCAGATTATCAATCCCTGCCAGAACACGAACAACACACGCAAAAGAAATATCAATTCCCGCTTCAATCAACTGTGTAGAAATACAGATTACTTTCTGACGCTGAACACTATTTTTCGAAATACTCTGCTGTACGGCATACAGACTTTCTCTCAACTGGCTCAGCACATTCTGCCTGTGATCCTGACACATTGCCGTAGACAGATGAAATATCTTCCATCCCTGAATCTCTGCCTCCTCCTGTAATTTTTGAAATAATGTTCTCGCCTCTGCTTTCGTATTACAAACTACCAGAAGCGAATCATACTCTTCCATCCTGTCCTGACAAAAAACGGCACATTCATTCCAGTCCATACCATAAGCGTCCACGTGAGGAATTATTTCTGCCCGCTGAAAGACCTGCGTCTGCTCGTTATTTAACCTCACCAGATCCGAATTTTCCGCAAGCTTCAACGGCCATTTCAACTCCTCAAAACACGGTTGTGTAGCCGATGATAATACGATCGTCGCATTGCAATACTGGCGTAAAAAATTCATCGCCATATTGAACATAAATGTCATTTTCTTTGGCAGCGACTGAATCTCATCGATCACAATCACACTGTTGCATAAAGCCTGCATCCTCCCTATTGACGAGGTCCCATCCGAAAAAAGAATATCCGACAGCTGAACCAAAGTAGAGACCACTATAGGAAAATTCCAGCTTTCTGCCAGAAATTCATATCTGTCTGTTTCCTCACTGTTTTCCTTTTCCCTGATCACATTAGAATGATGTTCCAATATCTCACTTTTATTTGGAAGGAAGTCTTGGATCACTTTTACATTCTGGTCAAGAACGCTCAACAAAGGAATAATAAATATAATCCTCTTTTTGTTATATTTTTCTGCATGCGCCAACGCATATCGCAAGGTACATAATGTCTTTCCGGCTCCTGTAGGTACGTTTAACCGATAAATTCCCGGTATTCTTTCTGACGCCTCCAGGCATTGCGCAGAAATACATTGCCTTACCTGATTCAAAGTCGTAGACGAATCCATTTGTCCCAACTTTGTTTCAAAATATGCTCTTCTGCTTTTCCAATCTGATGTAGAGACCTGCGGACTTTTTCTCTGCCGCATAAACTCACTGGTATCTCTTCGGTCTCCATAAATAACAGAAGAAAGCACCATTCTGATCAGCATACTGATCTGAAAAAAAACTTCTTTCGAATCCGACTGGTATTCCTCTTTTGCGATAGCAAAAAAATCTTTTATCTCCTGTACTGCTATCTGAAAATGTCCATCAATAGCATCTTCCCCCGCGATCTCTGCGTAAAAATTATTTACCGCTTCTTGGTAACAGAGAAACTCCCTGTCTTTCTGCAAACGATGCAAAAAGCCATTTTCTCCACCCAGATCCACGCAGTCAAACATACCATGATGGGAACCAACAGCATAGCCAATCACTTCACACGCCATACGCTCCCATACGATCGTCGTATTATGATATTTTTCAAGAAGCCATACAACACCAGCAAATGTATGGTTTACACTCCCTCTTTTCACTTCCTTTCCCTGGTATGCATCTTCCAGATATGTCATAAATTCCGACTTTGCTTTCCCCATATCATGTAATAGACCTGCCAGATACGCGGTGTGATATAATTTCGCGTTTCCAATACTTTCAGAAGCATATTCCGCAACCTGAAAACAGTGTTCTTTTAAACCCTGTTCCCTTCTCTCGCCGTCAATATTGGTCAGATGTGCCAGAAAATACATATCCATATCCCTCCCGCCTTTACCAACCCGTAAAAAACAGGCTGCCCATCTACCATAAGATTTTCTATTCTATTCGCCACTATTCATTATTATCTGACATATTAACACAAAAATCAATTATTTTTTTACTCATTCTTCAACTCCGACAAAAGGAAAAGAGCATGACGAATACCAGCAGAAGCTGGAGCACCGTCGCCTGATGCCCTGCGGCGATCCGGTTCAGAACCGGGTGCTCCACAAGCCCTCTCTGCAGCTCTCCAGCCTGGGCCAGCGGGCAATATGCCATCAGGGCCACATCGTTGGCATCCATCCAGGGCTTCAAAGAATACTCGATTCCCCGGGAACCAAGATGGTACAGCACCTGATTCACCAGACAATTGTTCCCGTCCGGCAGGGAGAACAGTTCAGCAGTAATGGCATGGACAGCGAGTGATTATTACTCAATTATTAATGCAACATTGTACTAGTACAGCATTGCGTAATTAACGGTGAATTCTGCACCTGCTATTTCTGCCAGTTCTGCGTTGTCGTCAATCAACGATGCCGCCGCATAAAAAATAGAATTTATTCCACCTGTACGGGGCTGTTGCGGGGGAAGCGGTATTATATGCATCGGCAGCTTCTGCGGTTACGGTTACCCGATATGGCGTAGTGGAAGCGCTGCCCGCCCGGGAACAGATCATGGAATTTTTAGACAGGCACAGATAGGAGGGGATTTTCGTGTTTCCTTTACAGCTGGATTTACTCCGGATGTTCGTGTCCTGGGTGCTCAGCCGGTTCCTGCCTATCTGGATGTTTCTGGGATACTTATGGAAAAAAAGATTTTTTCCGGCTTACAGAACCGAAGCGGGACTTGTCGCCGTACGTTTCTCATACATATGATTAGGCTTTTTCCAGATGGAAGGATATTGTCTGGCAGGAATTTTTCGTGAACGGAAAGAAAGTGGGCGCGCCTGCATTTATCGTAACGGCTGCACAGAGTCCGAATTATCACGGAACACCGCATCAGAGAGAGGCGCGTTTTCTTCGGAAATCAGAAATTCTCAATATCATATTCTGGATAGGAGCTTTACAATTGATATTCCTGATACAAGCTTTCACGTAAAGCATCGTCAGTGGCAATCTTAATAATCAGGTCACTTTTTCCTTCATTCGTTAGATGAAGGATTAAACTTCCGTATCTTTTCGCTTCCATTGTCCGTTCCTCTTCCCGGATATAATCCAGCACTTCTTTTTCGTCATATTCAAAGATACTCATGGCGATCACCTCCGCTTTGTTCATTCTCAGAAATTCCACTAAAATCCCATCTTTGATACACTCGTCCACCGCGCGCTGCACAGCATCTTTCAAATCCATATCGCTGCAGTACCTGCGGACCCGCTCTACATATTCCATGTACTCCCGCAGCGTTGGACACTGTTCCAGAAAATCCTTATTATTGCCCGGATTGATATTGATCACCAGTACCTTTAATTCCAGGAGCGGGGACTCCTGCTGCAGGATCCGGCTGATCTCACAGGAAGCTTTGCCGCTATCGCTGCAGAGCTCGGTGTCTTTGTCTCTTTTGACGACGGTATCAGACGTATGTTCCATATTGCTTCCGGCAAAACCAATAAATGGTATGCCCGCGGCTTCTGCGGTTTCCGCCGTGCCGTCAGTACTCATTTCACATATCTTATACAGGTCCGACAATTTCAGGATAAGACGTTCCGGATATTTTTTGGTGCCATTGTAAAATACTGTAAAATAAGGCGTCTGCAGCTTCACCGGTGTATTTCCGTACAGCTTTCTGCTCTCTACCAACCCTTCATATTCTTTTGAAATGTAATGCAGAAAACGCAGCGGCATATTTGGATTTATAGTTGACTGATCCTCATATAAATGGAGATCATCGGATACGATAAACGCAAGATCATTTTTCATTCATGTAAAACCCTCCTTTTCCGGGTTTCTGAAAAACAGACGCCATTCCCATTACAGACATTCGGACATTTCACAGGGTATACCCAAGGGCACCCCGTTATGGCCATTCGGCTGTTTTATAAGGTATAAATCGGAAGCCTTAATCATCCGTCAGCAATCCAGAAACCCTATGCTATTTTAAAAAGTATTGAAGTAAGCATAGATTTTCTGAAATGTTGAATGACGAGAAATCAACGGAAATAGAACTTTAGAATC
>ERZ808051.2096-NODE-2096-length-10875-cov-3.341545_pt1 | contig 10875 bp, 9 predicted proteins | sample MGYA00380199_ERZ808051 | MGnify/ENA primary metagenome ERZ808051 (study PRJEB31490, sample SAMN06133391) | mouse gut metagenome | isolation source: J11 | host: mice | place: China: Chengdu | collected 2015-05 ...
GTATTAGAAACTGCTGCATATTCAGATAAATCACATCATATTGGTTCAGATGTTTCTCAAAATCTTTATGCTGCGCAATCTTGAACCCTGCAAACAACTCCCTTGAATCGCAGCCGCAACTGTAGTATGCGGCAAGCATTTCTAGGGTCATGGATTTGCCAAAACGCCTTGGCCTGCTGACGCAGAGGTATTGATTTTTTGTATTTAGATATTCATTTGTGCATGCAATCAGCCCTGTCTTATCTACATAGATTTCCGAACGAATTGTCTTTGCAAAACTAATGTTTCCCGGGTTTACATAAATGCCCATAAATACCTCCATCGCACAACACGAAGCCAAATATATTGATGACCTTCACACACAATCACACAGCTAAATATCTATTTTCTTCACTTCACTACGCAACACCAAATATATTAATAACCTTCACACTCCATCGTACATCTAAATACCTGTTTTCCCCACCCGCTCAATCACACAGCTATGGGGCTTATTCGCTTTGTCCTTGCTGTAGTTCACGCCCACCAGCAAAATCTCTCCCGTGTAGCCTTCTAACGCCTGAATATACTTCCTGTCTTTAATCTGCTGTATCGCCGCGCTGACACTCCTGTCATATTTTAATTCTACCACCATCGCAGGCTTATTTGTGTGCGGCAGTGGCAGAAACACAATGTCCGCAAAGCCTTTTCCTGCTGGAAGCTCTCGTATTAGTTTATAGTCCTTCCTCGCACTGTAATACGCAAGCCCAATCGCACACCCCAGCGAGTTTTCGTCATTGTATGTCAGAATCGAAGCCACTTCACTGTGCGCCTTGTCAAGCTCTTTTGCCACACTTTCCGCATCGCCACGCAAAGTATCCTCAAGAAGCTTTTCAGACGCTTTTAATACATTCATTACATTCGGCCAGCCGCCTACGCTCATGGCATTCTCAAACTCCTCGATAATCTCCTTATTGGGAATGAATGCCTCCTTTTCGTTGGAATCATAGCCCAAATATCCAAGGTGAATCAGCAAGGTCAACACATCATCTTTTGTGTTGAAATTGCGCATATCATTCTGAAAACTGCGCGTGTTCACCCTGACGTGTCCGCCGCCTAGCATCTGCACAATCTCCGCGCGCAGTCCGTCAAAATCCATTTCCATGTAGATTTTGAGCGCCTCATAGGTCTCTGTCGATGTCCAGTAATTCGAAAACTTATGACGGTGCATCGCCTCCACCACAGACTTGGGATTGTAAATATGCTGAAACTCCGTAAAGGTATATCCATCGTACCAACTGCTTGTCTCTGCAAAATCCATACCAAACTGCGCACACAGCGCTTTGACTTCATTTTCTGTAAAACCAGTGTACTCCTCAAGCATACTCTGGTCTGTCATAGAATACTCCCAGAACATATTCAGCGCCGAATGCTGACCATATTTTTTTACCGGCAAAATTCCCGTCACATAGGCAAGCGCAACATACGGCTGGTCTTTTAACAAATCGCGCAGAAAGTCAAGATACTGCTTTTGCATCGCCTCCGACTCCTGCCGTTCCCGCATCACGCAGTCCCACTCGTCAATCAGGAATATAAACTGTCTCCCTGTCTCTACAAAAATCTCCCGCAGTGCGGCAGCAAATCGGATTTGCTCTCGGTCTAAATATTGTCCGTATACTTTTCGAAGCTCCCTAAGCACTTCCTGTTCCAGATATTTTATCACGTTTCCCGCGTCTGCCTCGATTAGAAACTGCTGCATATTCAGATAAATCACATCATATTGATTTAAATGCTTCTCAAAATCTTTATGCTGCGCAATCTTGAACCCTGCAAACAACTCCCTTGAATCGCAGCCGCAGCTATAGTATGCGGCAAGCATTTCTAGGGTCATGGATTTTCCAAAACGCCTTGGCCTGCTGACGCAGAGATAGTGATCTCTTGTATTTAGATACTCATTCGTACATGCAATCAGCCCCGTCTTATCTACATAGATTTCCGATCGGATTGTCTTCGCAAAACTAATATTTCCCGGATTCAAATAAATGCCCATAGACGCCTCCCTTCTGAAGCTCTCATGCAGTCTCTTTTATGAATATAAGTATAATACTTTTACTATGAAAAAACAATAAACGCGTCTCCTTGTCTCCGAATATTCTTTGCAGTTATTTATCGAATGTTCTAAGTTTGTGTCATTCAATCACAGCTTCATACCCTTTGCAGACATCTATCCAGCTCACAAACCCAGAATATTTTTCCAGCTCAGGAATGCGAAGCTCAATGGCGCTGTTGGCGCTTCCACAGGCAGGAAAGACCGTTTCAAAGCGTTTTAATGACACATCGAGATAGACCTCGACACCCTCCTTTACCGCAAATGGACACACGCCCCCCACAGCATGACCCACCAGCAGTTCTGTCTCATTTGGCGAAAGCATCTTTGCCTTCGTGCCAAACTGCGCCTTGTATTTGGGATTATCAATCTTGGCATCACCCGCAGCCACCACAAGCACTGCATGGCCATCTACCATAAATGCAAGCGTTTTTGCTATCCGCTGCGGTTCACAGTTCAGCGCCGCCGCAGCCAGTTCCACAGTGGCGCTGGATACGTCAAATTCCAGAATTTTTTCTTCTACTCCATACTGTTTTAAATAAGTTCTAACTTGTTCAATCGCCATCTTCTTCTCCTTTATATCATTCTACCTAATTTTATCGTTTTCTTTGAATGCCCTTCCACGTTACACTCTCAAGATTTGTTATAAACCACTAAACTGGCTTAGTAAAGCAAAATGAGAATAGATGGAGTTACCCAAACATCAGAAAGAACCAGAAATTATTTTTGTCAGCACGGTTTCTTTTTCCTAAAGCCGGATATCTACATGCTGCAATACATTCGTGTCAGCGTCCTTGCTCTCATTTGGCTTCAGCAGGCTCTGAACTGCGTCCTCGCTCTCATTTGGCTTCGGCTGGCCCTGAACTGCCTCCTGCCCCGTCGTTTCCTCTGTCTGCTTTTCTTTCTGGTCTGCACCGGAAACGCTGTTAGCTGCTTTGTCGTCCTGTGCTGCCCCCTCCATCTCCTGATTTGCCTGTGCCAGCGTTGTAAGCTGTGCGGCGTCTGCCGCCTGTGCCTTCTGCTCAACCTCTGCAAGTTCCTTCTGCTTCTTCTCGACATCGCCGCCTCTTGCGGCGTCCTGCTTGATTTCGGCCTTGAGAATCCCTGCCCGTCCTTCCATTTTGGTGGCGACACTGCCCTGTACTTTTGCCTGCTTCATGGCAGACTCCGCTGAAATCATCGCCTGCATACTGTCCTTTGACAGGCCGTTTGCAGTTGTCTCTGTCTTCTCTGCCTTTTTTGCCTGCTGCTCCTTGCGCTGGTCAATCTGATGCTGCCTTAGCTGCTGGTTTAGCGCTGTAATCTCCTGCTGAATTTCCTGCCGCCGTTTCATTTTGTCCTCCGGCGTCATCTCAGGGCTGGCTGCCAAGTCCTGAAGCTGCTTCTGCGCATTTGCAATCTGATTTTGAAGCGATTTGCTGACAGAATCTGTCGCCGCACTGCCTCCACTGTTTGCTGCTTGAAATGATATGCCATTTACATTGCTTATTGTCATATGCCCATACTCCCTTCGTTCTTGATTTGTTTACATTGATTGATGTAACACATTCCATGCACTTCATTCCTTGTATCGGAATTTTTTCTTTGCTTCCAAACCGAAATGATGTGAAACAGCGTTTTTCTGTTGTGAATCTGCGCAATCCTATGTTACAATAGGAATAAATTACTGAGAAAGGCATGATGACAAATGACTGCACTGTTTGATGAACGCGTGGAAACTGCGATTCAGCTTGTATGGTTTGACCGAAATCCCAGCCGGCGCGAGGAGGCGCTATCTATGCTGCGCGCGGCTGCCAATCTGGGAGATGGCGACGCCTATTATTTTCTGGGACGCTGTTATCTCGGAAAGAGCTATGTGGATCCTGTCGTCGGGCTGCCAGTGGACACAAGCTTTGCTTTTGAGTGCTTCCGCACCAGCCTGACACTAGAGAGTGCCATCGGCATGTTTGGCGCCATGCATCAGGAAGGCTTTGAGCCGCCGGGCGGCACCATTGTCCACCCTCCTTACCATTCAAAAAAAGAAATCTGGGATGCTGTATCCGAATATGCTGCGCAGGGGCACATTTTTTGCAAATATCTGATTGCAAACGCGTATTATTACAGTACAGCCGGCGAGTTTCTGGACATTACCCCTACAAACACCGGCGCAAAACAGTACAAACGGTATCAATATGAATGGACCGCCTCCGCCATGCGGCTCTACGAGGAGTGTGTGGCTGCCGGGCTTGGCATCGCACTGCCCAATCTGGTAGACCTCCTACGCACTGGCAGAAACGGCGCGCCAGTGCAGCGCCAGCGCGCCCAGAACTATATTCACCTTGGCGCAGACTTAGGAATCGGTGCTTACGAACGTATTGTCGGAAATGAATACCGCGATGAAGGCAGACTGGCAAAAGCCATTGAGATGTATGAACGTGCGCTGGCGCACAAAGATGATTACGCGTATTACTGTCTTGGCAAGCTCTACACTTTTAACGGTGCCATGCCGCTTGACTTGAAAAAAGCGCTCTCCTATCTGGAGGAAGGCTCTGCGCGGCTTCCAGATGATGCAGGCTTCTGCAACCTGCTGGGAGAAATCTACTTCCACGGCGGTCAGGACGTTCTGCCCGATTATGACCAAGCGTTTATCCTGCTGAGCAAGGCATATTTCAAGGGCAGCACGTGGGGCGCGGACATGCTGGGCACCTGTTATCTCAATGGGCTGGGCACCAAGACCAACCTGAACATGGCACGAAAATTATTTGAACTGCATCCGAAAAAACCACTTGCCGCAGGCGGCTTAAAACGCCTGCGGCGATAATGTGCCCTTGAAATATCCGCCGATTTTTGCGATGAACCGCAGCGCCCCCTCCTTGAACGCAATCTCAGCTTTCCTTTTTGTCCGTCTCGTCTTTTTGTGTCCTCTCCAGCGTCTCTTGAGGCTGTTCAACCAACTGCGTCATACGCTGCATGCGCATCTCCTCCTGCATTCTCGCCGCGTTCTTTTTCGCACGCTGCTCTTCCCTGAAGCGCTGAAGCCTTTTGTGGAAAAATATTTTATAGAGCACGAAAAGAATCAGTATGTACGGAAGCAGACCTATTATCAAGAACAGGAATCCTTCCAAGAAATACAGAAATCCCCTGCCTGTAGACACGATGGTATGTTTCAGGCGGTCCATAAAGGTATTTCGCTTGACAGCCTCGCTGTCCTTGCGGTATTCCATCACTTCTGTTATGCTGATGTTGACGTAGGAGTATGCCACGTCCATATCCATGTAACGCCTTGTGGTTTGCAGGTTGTTCAGCTCATACTGCACTTCTGACAGCCGCTGCTCGACGGTAATCATGTCCTCGATGCTCTCGCACTTTTCCAGCATTGCCAAGAGATTTTTTTCCTGTATCTGCAATGCCTCAATCTGCGCAGTCGTATCGTAGTACTTCTGGCTGATATTGTCCACGCTGGTTGATTTTGAGATTATCTTGCCCACGCCGTCGAGCGCTGCCAGAAACGTCTCATAATCTTTGGACGGAATCCGCACTTCAAGATAGTTATGGAGTGTGCCGCTTGTCTTGCGGTACTCCGCATAGTACCAGTTCTGCCCGCTGTCACTCTCGCTCTCTGACTGAATTATGCCGCCGTATTGGCTGATCGTCTCCTTGATGGAGGCGATTGCTGCCGGGTAGTCTAGTGTTTCAATGTCGAGATTGCAATGATACACCAGTTTTTCCTCAAGAAGTGTGATATTATCCGAACTTTGCGCCGGCTTCTGGGTCTGGCTCGTTGTCACGCTGCCTTCTTCTGCCGGCATGGCTTCTTCCTCCACTGCCGCAATTTCTTCCTTCATTGATGCCGCAGTGTCATAGGCGGCACCCCCGGCAAAAGATTTCTGCGCGCTGCTGTTTGCGACAGGCGCCTCAGTGTCTGACATTACCGCACTTGAACTGCCCGCTCCGCCGCAGCCTGTCAGAATGCACACCATAAGAGCTGTTACGAACGCTGTTTTTGTCTGCTTTTTCATCATATTGACTCCCTTCCTTTCCAAATCCACTGCGCGTGACAGAGAACGCTGTGTCTGTCTGGCGCTTTTATTTTGCTGCATGTTACTATAGATACGGTGGAAGTGTGTTATTTTTATGGAAAATCAGACAATTTTTTCCGAATCTTCCATGCGGTAGCCGACACTGTGAACTGTTTTGAGGCACGCTGGCTGATGAAGTTTTGCGCGCAGGCGTTTCACCGTGACAGAGAGCGTATTGTTGCTGACGTAAGTTTCATTGGTATTCCAGATGGCTGACAGGAGTGTCTCCCGCGTGACGGTTCTGCCTTTATTCTGCATCAGATGCAGAAGCAGCCGGTATTCCGACGGACTTAGATGAACCTCCTCGGCGCCGCAGCACACCTGCATTCTGCTGCGGTCCAGCGATATCACATCACAGGTAAAATGCTGTTTTGACGCGCCGCCCCGCTTTTGCAGCAGTGTGCGGATCCGCACGAGCAGCGCATCCAGCTCAAACGGCTTCACGACATAATCCTCAGGTTCTGTAATCAGGCTGTGAACAGGGCTGCGCGCCGCGATAAACAGCACAGGCAGTCCGCACCAGTTTTCGCGCAGCCACTGGCATAACAGACTGCCGTTTCCGTTCGGCATATGCCAGTCCACCAGAACGAGCGCGGGGCGCATCTTGTTTAGCGCCTCCTTGATCTCGTCAATGGTCGGAAAGACACAGACATGGTATCCTGCCTGCGCTAAGAATTTTTTCACTGCCTGTGCGATTCGTTTATCCTCCTCCATGTAATAAATTTCTATCATTTTATAATACCTCATTACTTTCGCAGTAATAATTAAAATACCGTTCCCTAAGCGGGTGATAGGAGCCTCTCGGCAAAAAAATTTTCTTGCCGTTATCCATCTGGATTTCTTGGGTGCTCAGGCTCTCTATATACTCAAGATTCACAATGTACGCCACGCCAACGCGCACAAACTCCCGGTATCCGGCAAGCATTTCATAGATTTCTGCCATCGTTCTTCGCAGTTTGTACTGTGTGCCGTCTGACAGATAAAGATGCTGTGCTTTGCCCTGCGCTTCACAGTATACAAGCTCATTGACGGAAATGCGCTGTATCCTTCCCTCAATCCGCAAAAGAAGATATTTGCGGCGCGCCTCCTCCTCTTCTGCCAGGAACCTGTTTAACACCGAAAACAGCTTTTCACTGGAAATCGGTTTTACGAGGTATTGGGACGCCTCCACGCCGAACGCCTCCAGCGCATGATCTCTGGAGGTGGTGAGAAAAATAATTTTTCCGCGGTTTCCCATGGCGCGCAGTTCACACGCCGCCTCAGTTCCCAGCTTGTTTGGCATGTAAATGTCCATGAGGATAAAATCAGGCGTGTATTCCGCCTCCTTGATACGCCTGAGCAGGTGTTCTGCACTCTGAAACCGCTCAATCACAAATTCTGTCTCAGGACGGCTGTTCTCATACGCTCTCAGCATCTGCTCTGTCTTGTCCAAATCTGCTTCTTCATCATCGCAGAGTGCTATTAAATACATAGCAAGTCTCCCTCCCTGTCACGCATTCTCCGTCGATGGCATATTCATAATCAGGCGGAACACAAATACGCCGTTGTCATTCTTAAAATCATATTCGCCATCAAAATTTTCTGCCGTTTTTATGATACTGAGCACCCCAATGCCGCCTGTGTACTCCGGCATAGGCTGTCCATTTTTTAGTTCTGTCTCTATCCTGCAAGTATTTCTACAGCATATCACCAGCTTATTTTTCTTTTTCTTGAGCATAAGATGAATAAAGCAGTTTTGCGCTGGAAACTGTTTTTTCACCTCTATGCAGCCATATATCGCATTTTCATAAGCATTGGCTAAGATTGTCACCAAATCAATGATGGGAACCTTTAGATTTCTGCCAATCTCTATGTCTAGTATCACCTGAATCTGCTCTCGTCTCGCCCTTCTGGTGTAAGCGGACAGTATGTTGTTGACCGCAGTGTTAGAACATATATTCTCTGGCGTGCGGATATCCAGCTCACGTTCATACTCTTTGAGATACGCTAACAGCTCGTCCTTCTGTCCCCTGCGCAGATACTCCGCAATCACTGCATTATGGTGCCTTGCATCATGGCGGATACGCCTTCCTGACTCCAAGGACTCCTCAAGGATTTCCATATTCCGCTCTAGCAGCCTGTGGGTCATCTGCATGAGCTGGTTCTCTTTCTGGTACTCCTTCTCCTTTCCGATATGCAGATAAAGGCGGAATACCAGCAGTTGCAGCGTGCCTGTCAGGAAAAAATTCATTAAAATCTGAAACAGTCTGTAGGGAGTCTGGTCATGGATTTTGGGATTTAAGATAAAGCCGATGCCAAAGAGCAGGCTGATAATCAGCACCATCACGCTGAATCTGTCCAGCTCATTTTCAACATAATCACCAAAGCCGCGGATCGACTTCTTAATCCGCTTCTCGATAAACAGTGCAATCAACAGAATTAAGAAAACACGCGCCGCGATATCTGCCCACACATTTCTGTGAAAGAAAATAACGGAGATCTCGATGCCGCCGATGAGATACACCGCCAGCAGATAAAAAGTCAGCGCGAGCTTATACAGCGACAGACAGAGCGAATCCCTGCTCAGAAGCAACGAACAGCCGGCAAAGACCACATACATCACAAAGGCTACCATCTTTACACAGCTTGCCCAGTCAATTACATACCATACACAGGCAAAGACAATCAGCGCTGCGCTCAAACCACTATAACACGCTATCATCTTTTTCCTGTCATACCGCGGCTCACTCATCAGTGAAAACAGCAGGATTGCTCCTGCAAGGCTGACTGCAAACCGGAGCATTGCCACATACACTGTACCACCCAGCATACGCTTTCGCCTCCTTTACAGATATTTGTCAATCGCCTTCACGGTCTCTAGTAAGCCCATCATCAGCCCGCCTGCCTGCTCTGCCTTCTGTCTGGTGTCCGCGCCAAGCTCTGCCGCCTGCTGCGTTCCTGCGGTCACTTCCTCACTGACTTCTGAGATCTGGGTAATGCTGTCCACGATCGCATTATTTGATTCCAATATTTCCTCGATTTTTTGATAGATGTCCTGTACATTGCCGTGCAGACCGTCCATGCGGCTGCCAATCTCACCAAACTGTACATTGGCATTGACGATCAGATCATGCTCTGTGCCCGCTGCCATGATGACATTATCCACTGTGTTTTTCGCCGTGTCTGCGTTCTTTTTCAAATCATCGACAATATCATGGATACGCTCTGTCAGATTTCTCGTCTCATCTGCGAGCGCGCGAATCTCCGCGGACACGACCGCAAAGCCTCTCCCAGCCTCCCCGGCTCTCGCACTCTCTATCGAAGCGTTGAGTGCTAACAGATTCGTCTGGCTGGATATGGCAAAAATCTGTTCGGTGATTTCTTCAACTGCCCTTGCATTTGTGATCAGGCTGGAAACCGACGCCACCACCTGCTCATTTGCCCGCTTTGTCTTTTCCGCCTGCGCCTGCAAGCTGTCCACCGCCCGCTTGCCGTCTTTTACCGCGCCCTCAGAGCGCTCTGCCATCGCAAGCATCTCATCTGACATCTGCTTTGTCTCCAAGATCATGCTCTGGATATTTCCTGTCATGACTGTCTGGCGTTCGATGCTCTGTGCATTGTTGGCATTTCCCTGTGCAATTCCATCCAGCTCAGACACCGTGGAATCCACATACCGGCTGAGCTGCCGTATATGCTCCGCCGCCTCCTTTGAATCACGCTTCACACAAAATACCACCTCAAGCACTTCCCTCAAAAGGGTATCACTTTTCTCCCGCTCCTTGTCAATGCTGGAAATCTTCTTCGCATTGTTGTCGTTTGAAATCTGTGTCGTCCCGCACAGCACAATCATATACACCACAGAGGACGCCCCCTGCAATAACAGGGAGGTGCTGTTGAGCGGCGCGCCGGAGTGCATATGGCCGAGCACTGCGGCAATATATACCACATCCAATACATTGATTGCACCAAAAATCACGGCAATCCTGAGAATGAGTTTAAAATCATAGTACAAGATATAAATGACGGTCAGCGGGAAAACCATGATAAACACAAGGTCATTCTGCGCACCAAACACTGCAAGCCCGTATACCAACATATACCCTGCCATCGAGACGTGTTTGAATGCCGCGCTGTCCTTTCTGTGAAAATAAACGGAATAACATGCAATCATCGACGCGATGACTGAGAAATCCACTGCGAGCATAAATCCAAAGCTGATGTGCCCCTGTGCATAATCCCCGATATAACCAAAGAACAAAAACATATCAATAATTGTGACAATAATTAATACAAACTTGTTCACCCGTTTTCCAAATGTTTTTTCCACCTCTATACCTCCTAATCATATTTTTTGCGCGGCAGCCATACAGAATGCAAATTGCTGGAGTTTCATTTCGGGGGAAAATGAATACTCCAGCAACTCTAGCATAGTAAGATAAATTGTCGCGACAATTCGTAAGTTATTGTACAACAAAAATTGTCGAAAGAAAACACATTTGGCATAGTTTGCATTTTTTGAGGTATAGATTGCCACTGTTTAAACATGCTCCAGGATAGATTTCAGATAATGCGCGGACTGCTCGATGCCCGCCATCTGGTCAAACTCCCCAAAGTGCTCGATGGACAGATACCCGCGGTACCCAGCCGCCTTCAGCTTCCTGACCAGCTGCCCGATGGGAATGTAGCCGCTGCCTGTCGGCACAGACTGCAAGCCGCTGCCCTCGCTGCCTCTGTCCTTGCAGTGCACATGCA
>ERZ808051.2097-NODE-2097-length-10870-cov-3.928380_pt1 | contig 10870 bp, 10 predicted proteins | sample MGYA00380199_ERZ808051 | MGnify/ENA primary metagenome ERZ808051 (study PRJEB31490, sample SAMN06133391) | mouse gut metagenome | isolation source: J11 | host: mice | place: China: Chengdu | collected 2015-05 ...
GGATGTCTTTTTGACAACACAGAAGATGCGCTATGCAACGGAGCGGCTTGCAGAATTAAAAAATAATATGACCGGGCCGCAGGGTGAAGTGAGTGCGCTTGATGATGGATTTCAGGACATCACGAGGGAGGCGGAGCACTTTAATGAGGTGGAGGCGGTGGTTGAAGGCTCGGTTTCAGAGGCGCAGAAGCAGATGGGGCGATTAAAACAGGATTCCCGTTCTTTGCAGGAAAATTTTAAGAATATGTCCAAAACATTTGATATGCTGCAAAACACATTGGATAAAATCGGAGGCAGCTTATCGGAGATCAGTGCGATTGCTGACCAGACAAATCTCCTGGCGTTAAACGCCAGTATTGAGGCGGCGAAGGCAGGGGAACAGGGAAGGGGGTTTGCGGTTGTTGCGGAGGAGGTAAGCAAGCTTGCAAAGACGACCAGGGAGATGGTTGAGGGTATCCATGCAAGTATTATCGAGGTGGAGTGCCAGAGCGGTGAACTGAACAGGTTTATTCAGGCATCCGACGAAGCCATGCTCTGCAATATCAAGAGTATTGAGCAGACGGATAAATATTTTGATGATGTAAAGAAAAGTGTTTCCGGTTCTGTCGAGGTTCGTGCAGCAATCAAAAATGCAGTGGAGAGGAACCGCACATATGTAAAAGCGGTTCAGAATTCCCTCTCCGGAACTGCGGATATCTACAGTGAGATTATCGAGAAAATGGATATTGATGACAGTAAGAAGGGTGTGCTTATCGAGATATTCCAAAACGTTATTGAACAGGCGATTGCCATGGTTGCAGATATGCATTGATTTGGTTTCGGGAAATGTTATATGTTAAAGTATAAAAGGATGATCTTGTTTAAAAAACAAGATTGTCCTTTAATCTTAGGTTTTTCTTTGTGTTGTTTATGATGTAAGAGATATATTATGATTTATAAATATGGACGGATACAAAGAATTGCGTGAAGTTTATAAATTATAGAAAGGGGAGAGTGTGAAAAATAGTTCTAAGGCAGCAAAAGACACTGCCTAAGAACTATTAAGTTTCACACAGGAAAAACGCAAAGGACAGCGTTTTTCATTTCTATTTGAGCCGCCCAAAGCGGCATGGGGGATTAATATGGAAGAGAATAATAATTGTAAAAATATGGAAATTAGCAATAAGAAAAAGATATATACTAAAGAATCCTGCGAGTCCGATAAATCATTGGAGGAACGCTTTGAATTCCGCAATATTTTTCCGGGTGAAGCTGACCAGGCGGTTGCGATTGAGAAAATCTGTTTTCCTCCCAACGAGGCATGTTCCGAAAAAATGATGAGGGAGCGGGTTGCTGGTCTGGCGGATCTGTTTTTGGTTGCGGTTGACAGGGGAACTGGGAAAATTGCGGGTTTTTTGAATGGCTTATCCACAGATGAACCTGCATTCCGCGATGAATTTTTTGTAGATGCCAGTCTGTACGACCCGGATGGAAAGAATATTATGCTGCTGGGGCTCGATGTGCTACCGGAGTACCGTATGCAGGGACTTGCAAGGGAGATTGTTTCAAGATATATTTGCAGGGAAGCAGAAAGGGGCAGAAAAATGCTTCTTTTAACATGTCTTGAGTCGAAAATTAAGATGTATGAAAAGATGGGATTCTATAATAACGGAATTGCATCATCTACCTGGGGTGGGGAGCAATGGTATGAGATGGGGTATCGGATTGGATGATGGGGATTTATATGAAGATATAAGATTAGTCTGTTCTTACAGAAAGGTTGGATATAAATCAAATAACGGACATACGAAAGTTGACAATATAGCCGTAATAACGTAAAATTAAGAAAGATTATTATTCACAGAGCTATTTGTGCCGAGAATGTCACAAATAAGCCCTGATCCGACAAGAGAAACTACATTCGCAGCTTCCTCTTGCGGTACTTTGAACGCAAACATTCTTAGAATGGAGGATATTATGGGAAGGGAAGAAAATAAAGCTGTTTTTGAGAATACTGTAAAATTATGTAATGACAATCCGAAATTGAATGAGTTGGTTAAAAAATCTGTCGAAAATCAGAAGCTTTTTCCGGAATCTTTAAGCCTGCCGGAAATAAATACCGCTCGCTATAACACGGCAGCGACAATACATGTTTCCGCCAGGCGGACTTTGGATGCAGCATCTTCCTACCGGGGCAGGAAAACAGCAGTCCATAATTTTGCTTCCGCCACGAAACCGGGCGGGGGTGTTGAGCGGGGGGCAAATGCGCAGGAGGAATGTCTGTGCCGCTGTTCGGGCTTGTATTATTGCCTGGATAATAAGGAGATGTGGGAAGGGTTTTATACTCCTCACCGCAAGGTGCATGATCCGCTCCACAACGATGATATCATCTACACTCCCGATGTCACTGTATTTAAAACTGATACGGCGAACCCGGAACTTATGCCGGAAGAGGACTGGTACAATGTGGATGTAATCACCTGCGCCGCGCCGAATTTAAGACCGAAGCCGAGTAACCAGTATAATCCTGGGGACGGAATATTGGCACTTGATATAAGTGGTCAGGATCTACTTAAAATTCATGAGAAGCGCCTGCGAAGAATACTTGATGTGGCAGTGTTAAACAATGCCGAGGTTATTGTTCTTGGCGCTTTTGGGTGCGGTGCGTTTCTAAATGATCCGGAAATCGTTGCCGAGGCAGCAAAGAATGTGCTGGCTGATTACCTGCACGCCTTTCAGGTAATTGAGTATGCGATTTATTGCAGTCCGAAGGATAAGAGGAATTTTAATACTTTTGAGAGGGTATTGCAGACGATAAGGGATAATTGATATTTGCTCATTATATAATGGTCGTAGCGGGCAGTGTGACAGGGATAGGAAGAAGGAAGTGCATGGAAACATATCAGGAGTTTTTAGACAGGATCGGTTCGTTTGAAAAAAGAGATGTTAATTATGGAAACCAGTATTTTAAAGGGAATCCATCTATTTTGCAAAAAGTTGCAAAAGATAATACATTCCGGGACTTTTACGGTGATACAATTGTTTTTTTGCTGGATGAAAGCGTGAGAAAGCAGTTGGAAGAATATGTGGAATTACTATATCGGGCGGTTCCGGAATGTTTTTGCAGGAGGCTGGGATCAAATACCTTCCATGTTACCCTGCACGACCTAAGCAATTCCCCGGTTTTGCAGAATATTGCCGAAGAGATATTTAATAATGAGCTGAAAGTGGTGGAAATTGCACGCGAGATAAAGAAATATGAAAATACAAAGATAAAAATGAAGAGTAAATACATATTCAATATGGTTGATACCAGCCTGGTTTTGGGGTTATATCCCGCGGATGGGGAAGAATATAAAAGATTATTGGAATTATATTCTGTCTTTGAAAAAGTAAAGAAATTAGATTATCCTTTTACACCGCATATTACGCTTGCATATTATAATGTGGATGGGTTTGATTTAAAGTCCGCCCGTATTTTGGAGGATACCGTTAATAGGCTGAATGGGCGCGCGATGGAAATGGAATTGGAAATTAATAATTTGTATTATCAGAAATTTAAAAATATGAATGATTATATCAATATTATTAAATTGGTCACGGGAAATAAATAATAAATTCTGGGATTTTATAAAGGAAAACCAAAGGGATGGTTTTAGCAATGTTTAAATACCGGATTATTTAGAGGCAGCATATATGGATTTTTATAAATTTTTAAATTCATCTGAATATGATTTCCTTAGGACGAACCCGTGTCTTAGTGCCCGAATCATCCTGCTTGGGCTTGGGGGCAGTTACGCTTACGGGACAAATAACGAGAACAGTGATGTTGATTTCCGCGGTGTCACTTTAAATCTGCCATCCGACTTAATTGGCCTGACGGAGTTTGAGCAGTATGAGGATGGAAGAACGGATACCGTGATTTATTCTTTCAATAAAATTATAAAACTTCTTTTAAATTGCAATCCGAATGTCATTGAAATTCTGGGGTTGGACGATGACCAGTATTTTATCAGGACAACGCTTGGACAGGAGTTACTAAATAACAGGGGATTGTTTTTGTCAAAGCTTGCGGCGAGATCATTTGGGGGGTATGCGGATGCACAGTTGCGCCGCTTGCAGAATGCGGCTGCGAGGGATTATATGCCACAGAAAGAGAGGGAGCAGCATATTTATCGTTCTGTACAGCACGCTCTCGATGATTTTAAGAGAAAAAACGAAAGAATTGCGGCGGGGAGAGCGGAAATTTATATTGCACCGTCCGACCGCCCGGAATTTGATACGGAGATTTTTCTCGATGTTGAGTACAAGCATCTGCCGCTTAGGGATTATGGGAATATGCTTGGCACGATGAACAGTGTGGTCAGGAATTATGACCGGATTGGCAAGCGCAACAATAAGAAGGATGATGACCATTTAAACAAGCATGCGATGCATTTGATCCGCCTGTTTATGATGGCGATTGATATCCTTGAGAGAGGGGAGATTAAAACGCACCGGATAAAGGAGCATGATCTTTTGCAAAGTATACGGCGAGGGGATTTTAAGCAGGGGGATAAGGGGTTTTCGGCGGAGTTTTATAAGATTTTGTCGGATTATGAAAAACGTTTGGAGGAGGCGATGCGGATTTCAAAGCTGCCGGATAGACCGGATATGGAGGCGGTTGCAAGATTTGTTGAGCGTGTCAACCGGAAGGTGGTAATGGGGGATGTGTGATGTGTTTTAGCAGTTAAAGGAAAAGTGCTGTTATAATTAAATAAAAGCAAGAAATTTAGAGGCTTGCGCGGGCAGGGGATATGTCATAATCCCCTGAGGTCACAGCCTCGATCGTCTTCCCGCGGACAATCTGCATGGCGGTTTCAATAATATCCTTCTGTGTGGATTTTGCTTTTGGCAGCATAAAGAGGTTCCTTCTTGATTATTCTATAACGGTTGTTCTAAATCATATGAGAAAATTTCATAAATTGTTTTGTCATTTTGTCAATTTTGGGAATTCCATTTTAATTAATTTTTAAATATTGCACTCTAAGCAGTTATGGTTAGAATAAGTGCAGTGGGAGGATAAAAATATTATATCGAAATCAAAACGAAATAATATTCTGTTATCCTGTTCGTGTGGGGGGACATGGACTTGATAAGAGAAACTGAGTTCTCAGCTTTCTCTTGCGGTTCCTCAAACATAAATGTTGTAAAAGGGGGATTTATGCCAGCAAAAATATTGCTTTTTGAGGATGAAGTATCCATCCGCTCGGTGTTGAGCGAACTTTTGACGGATGCGGGCTATGAGGTGGTCGCGGTGGGGGATGGGGTCACTGGGCTTGCACAGTACCGAAAGGAACAGTTTGACCTTGTATTACTGGATATTATGATGCCGCGCATGGATGGTTATGATGTGTGCCGGGCGATCCGGGAGGATTCGGATACGCCCATAATTATGCTGACCGCCCTTGACGAGGAGGAGGCGCAGGTAAAAGCATTTGAATTAAAGGCGGATGATTATATTACGAAACCGTTTTCGCTGAAATTGGTGCTTCTGCGTGTGGAAGCAGTGCTGCGCAGGAACGGGCAGAAGGATAAGAGGGAATGCGGGGAGGTTTTGCGCTTTGGGGAGCTTTTGCTTGAAGTGGAGGGGATGCGCGTGTTCCGGGGAGGGGAGGAGATTTTCCTGACCAAAATTGAATTTGAACTTTTAAAGCTTTTTATGGGAAATCCCGGGCGGGTGTTTACGCGGGACAACCTATTAAACAGGGTGTGGGGCTATGATTTTTGTGGTGAGGAAAAGGCGGTCAATATACACATTATGAATCTTCGCAGGAAACTTAATATGGATTGTATCGAAACAATCAGAGGAGTGGGGTATCGGTTTGCAAAAAATTAGGGAGCGTTTATCAGGGTGTATTTTCCTGAAAGTTTTTTCAAGGGTAAGGGGCAGTCTCTCGCTCAAGGTATTTCTTTGGGTTATGACAGCGCTTACAGTGTGCAGTCTGCTCATCTATGGGATTGTTATGTTTGTTATTCCAAGACAGTATACCGCACTTTCCAATAACCGGATGGAGGAGGAGATTGAGCGTTTATCGAGGGAGGTGGATGGTGTGGATTTATTAACTGCAAAGGAGCAGATTTCTTATTTTTGCAGGAGGAACAATGCTTCGGCAGTTCTTAAATTCGGTGGGGAATCTGTAAGTTTTGGAATGGATTTTTGGGAGCTTGAGTCTGCTATGGGGTACGAGGAAAATTATACGGTATCGATTGTGCTTACCCTTAACGATGTGGAAAGCTGCTTTCTTACCATTATACTTTCGAGGGGGGCGGGGGAATTAAACCGTGCCTTTTTGCAGATTGCCCCCCTGGTATTTGCCCTGATTTTATTGATTTCCGCCGTCAGTGCATGGCTGTGCAGCAGGGCGATCGTCCGCCCTGTTTTAAAGATTTCCGGGGTGTCAAGACGCATGGCACAGCTTGATATGACCTGGCGGTGCGAGGAGGGGAGGACGGATGAACTGGGGATTTTGGGCAGGAGTTTAAATACTCTTTCTTACCGGTTGGCGGAGGCTCTTGCAAAGCTTGAGGGGAGCAATGAAAAATTGAGGCAGGAGATTGCGACGGTAAATGCGATGGAGCAGCAGCGCCGTGATTTTTTTGCCGCGGCATCCCATGAGTTAAAAACGCCCGTCACGATTTTAAAGGGTGAGATTGAGAGTATGATTCTGGGAATTGGCAAGTACAAGGATGTGAAGAATATCCTGCCGCAGACGCTATGCGAGGTGGAGAGGATGGAAGTGTTAATAAAGGAGCTTCTTGGTATTGTCAGGCTTGAGATGGGGACGGGCGGGGAGAGGATGGGGACGGTTGCTGTCCACACGGAGCTGGAGGAAGTGCTTTCTGTGTTATCCACTCTAGCGCAGGATAAGAGAATTAAGGTTTCTTGTGATATGCAGGAGGTATTTTTTTGCGGGAATTCTTTACTGTTTCGGAGGGCACTCCACAATATTTTAAGTAACGCGATAAGGCATTCACCGGAGGAAAGCGAGGTTTTTATTTGCCTTACGGGGGAATATCTGGAGGTGAAAAATACGGGGGTTTTTCTGCCGGAGGAGGAAATTGACGAGCTGTTCACACCGTTTTACCGTGTGGAGAAATCGCGCAATAAATCGACCGGGGGCAGCGGGCTTGGGCTGTATCTGGTGAAGATGGTCCTAAAGCAGCATGGACTTGATTTCCTTCTAAAAAACTGGGAGGGGGGTGTTGTTTTTACGGTTTGGTTTGGGGAAAAGAGCCAGAATAGTGATTGATTTGTTGTGTTAATTATTTTGCATCGAAATCAAAAATAAATTATTTCAAAACGACAAATAAACCGTCTTAGGTTATCATTTAAAATAGCATATGACCGGACAGTGCCGGGTGATAAAGTCTTGTTTTAACCTATCAATTGTATCAGGTGGGGATATAAGACCCATCTGACATGCGAAAACAGCAAGGGACTTGAAATTTCCTTTGATTTTTCGGGAACCGGAAGGGGATATGCGAAAATATATAATCAGGAGGTTTATTATGTCACTATTTCAGCGTGCATTTTTGTACGTCACACGCAAGCGGGCAAAAACGGCAATTCTTTTCCTGCTTCTTACCGTTATTGCAACCCTGGTACTTTCCGGCGCTGCGATAAAGGGCGCGGTAAAGACCGCACAGCTAAATGTGCGGCAGGCGCTCGGAGGGATTTTTACCATGCGGCAGAACACCAGTGATTCAAGCAAGTGGGAGTCGCAGAAGGTCGGGAATTTCGGCTATCAATCTTTCTATATGGGCGAGCAGCTATCCGTGGGACTTGCGGATATGATTATGGACAAGGTAAAGGGAATCAGGGGCTACAATGCGAGCGCAATATCCTATGTTGTTGCAGCCAATGCGCAGGGGAAGGTGCTGGAGCTTCTTGAATCGGAAAACGGTGATGGGGGACTTGGCGGGATACTGGGCAGCTACGGGGATTTTGCTTCCACTGTTACGACTTTTGCTGACACGAACACGGAGTTTGACAGTTATTTTACGGGCGGATATCTGGAGCTGGTTGAGGGGAGGCATATTACATACCAGGATAAGGATAAGGTGATGCTTTCAAAGGAACTGGCGGAACTTAACGGGCTTACAATCGGGGATAAGCTGATTTTGCGAATGTCGGAATTCAAAGCTTCCATGACCGGGAAGGATGTGGAGAAAACGCAGGTGGAGGTCGAGATTGTCGGTCTGTTCCACGCGACAGCAAAAAGCTCCGCAATGCTTTCTAACTGGTCGATGGATAATGCGCTCTACACAACCATGGATGTGGTGGGGCAGGTGCGACCGGAAGTTTTGAAGGAGGGATATGAAAAAATTAATTTCTATGTTAATGACCCGGCAAAACTGCCAGGAATTGTCAAGCAGGTAAATGCCCTTCCGGATATTGATCCGACAGATTTTATTGTGGATGTGGATACGGGCGATGCCGATGCCGTGATGAAACCGCTTGAGAATATGGACAGGCTGGTTTCCATACTTGTGCTGCTTGTTGTTATGGTCGGCGCGGCAGTTTTGTATCTGGTACTTTCCGGGCGCATAAAAGAGCGCACAAGCGAGAGCGGTATCCTTCTCTCCCTGGGGTTGAGCCGGAAAAATATTGTCTGCCAGTACCTGGCGGAAGTGGTTTTTATCGCGGTATTCGCCTTTGCATTTTCCATTTTTACAAGCGGGATTGTTGCGAGGGGGGCGGGGGAAAGACTTATTGATTATACTGTGGCAAAACAGGAGCAGGAAGGGAATGGGGAAGGGGTTGGAACTATTGTGGACGGATCGACAATTGTAAATTCCAGCGATTTCGCGCCGGTTTTTGAGCGGAACGAAACTTTGACAAAGATAGAGGTCAATATACCGATATCCGGAATTTGGATTCTCTACGGGGCAGGAACCGGAATAATTTTCCTCTCGGTGCTGGCAGCAGGTCTTCCCGTAATGCGCATGAAGCCAAGAGAAATACTTGCCCTTATGAGTTGAGAAAGACAGCGCGGCAGTGGAATGAGTGGGAGCAAAGCGGACAGGAATTGCACTGTGGGTATGGGGCGCTGGTAGTGGATATGCGGAACTAAAAAACAGCAAATCCCCGGACAGCGCGGCAGTGGAATGAGTGGGAGCGAAGCGGACAGGAATTGCACTGCGGGTATGGGGCGCTGGTAGGGGATTTGCGGTACTATAATAAGGAGAAAATATGGCGGTTATGGAATTGAAAGATGTTCGCTACTCTTACGATGGGAAGCGGAACGTACTGAAAAAAGTGGATGTGGAATTTGAGGAAGGGAAAATATATGCGGTTGTGGGACCTTCCGGGTGCGGGAAAACAACCCTGCTCTCCCTGCTTGGGGGACTGGATTTTCCGATAGAAGGGCAGATTCTGTACAATGGAAAAAAGCTGACACACGATGGTTTAGCCGAGCACCGGAGGGAACATATAGCATTTGTATTCCAGAATTTTAACTTGATTGACTATCTAACCCCCAGGGAAAATGTATTACTAACTTCAAAACTTCCACCCCTGCCGATTTTGGAGCGTGTGGGCTTGACGGGGGAGGAGTGCACAAGGAGCGTTAAAAAACTTTCCGGGGGTCAGCAGCAGCGCGTAGCGATCGCCCGAGCATTGGCATCGGATGCAAGGGTGATCCTGGCGGATGAGCCAACGGGGAGCCTTGATGAGGAAACAGCGGGGGAGATTACATCAGTATTGAAGGAATGCGCACACAAGATGAATAAATGTGTAGTTGTTGTCACACATTCCGGGGATTTGGCAAAACAGGCAGATGTGGTATTGCGGTTGAAGAAAGGAGAAATTGTTAAGGACTTAAACATTTAAACGAAACAGTATGTGCGCAATCATTTTCTCTATTTAATCTATTAAGGAAGTCCTACGCTTCTAAGTCGTAAAGATGAAAGCGGAGGGTAAGGGGGACTTTTTTGTGTCAGGTGGGGGATAAACCCCATCGGACATGCAAGGGCAGCATGGGGATATGAAGTTTCCTTTGACAAGTGACAAAACAACAATACCATGTTCTAATAAAACCATTGCAGACCGATAGGTTTTGGGCTATACTATTAGATGGGAAACATTTAGAAAAAAGCTGCAACAGGGAGGTAGAGGCATGGATACAGAACAGAGAGATGCGGCGCAGATAGAGATGATCCGCTGGCTTTCCGGCCCGCTGGAACTTGGCAGGGAGCCGGCGCAGATAGAGTGTGTCGGAACATTTGAATTACAGGCGCTTTGTTACTATATTTTCCGCTACAAAAAACATGTGAACAGTAAGTGGACTCTTGGTGTCTGCGGCGGATATGAGAATGGTGCAGTTGAACACTGCGGCCATATTTTCAGTGAGCCGGAGGAGTACGGGGACGAGGATATAGCAAAGCGCGCATCACATTTGGTTAAGCGGGTTCACCAGTACTGGGAGGAACAGGCACACATAGAGGAAGAACATAAAAAGAAACCGGGCAATTTTGAGAATATTGTTTTGCTTGAGCAGGCAATATGGGATTTGGGCGGACTGAAAAAAGAACTTAAAGAAAAGTGGAAACTTGAGGATAAGTTGGGGGCAGTAAAGCCAGGGGAAACAGAACGGAAGAAAAAGCCGGAGGATGGGAGAGTGTTTGTGCTGAACTGGCACAGTGCGGTTGTCAAAGTAGTTATGGTACCTTCCCCGGTGGCTGGGGATGAAGTGGATTACGGCGCGCGGAAAAACCATACCTGGAGGAATGCCCCTTTTTCTGTTAAGCGCCATAAAGCCCATCTGTCCGTGACAGTAACGCATGGTAAAATTTCAGCGGTTGAGAGCGGGATGCTGCTGGTAAAAACTGTGGCAGCCTGCTGCTCCCT
>ERZ808051.2098-NODE-2098-length-10853-cov-4.032944_pt1 | contig 10853 bp, 4 predicted proteins | sample MGYA00380199_ERZ808051 | MGnify/ENA primary metagenome ERZ808051 (study PRJEB31490, sample SAMN06133391) | mouse gut metagenome | isolation source: J11 | host: mice | place: China: Chengdu | collected 2015-05 ...
AAGATAATAAAATTTCTCAAGCTCCCTTGCATTCATGAGTACCGGAACAGGGTAAAGAGGGTTGGCCTCTTTATCTGCATATTTGGAAAGCTTCGGAATATCCTCTTCTTTTATCTCTTCAATCTGATCATTTAGCTTATGTAATTCTGTTTTTAATGGATTAATATGGTTTTCTATCATGTGCATTGTAACACGGGGAGTTAAATTTTTAAGTAAATATTGATATTCCTTGTCAAGCTCTGTTACTGCTTCCATATTTTGATCATTTAATTCCATTTGGTTATATGCCAAAATCTTTATTACACGGCGGTTCTCTGGTGTTGTTTCCCTATCCATCTCAGCAAGCAAATCGTCAATATTTGCAAATGCCTTTGAAAGGCTGTCTCCATATTCCCTATCTGGTGCTGTCATAAGCGGTTCATATGCCATATGTGCCGCATCTAATGCAGCCTTCATTGGCACCCCTGCCTGATAAGTTGCCTCTATTGTAATTTCTTGCCCAGAATTACTTATATTTCCTACAATATAAGATGGGAAGTCCTTTAATGCCTCTATTGTCTGGCTAACTTCACTTAACTGTTCTAGCTTTTCTGCAGATGCCTCTAAACCGTCACATTCATAAAGAGCCTTATAATACTCCTTTTCTTGTTCTTTCAGTGCATCTACCAATTCACTTAAAGAAAGCGTATCTATATCAATTCCTTGTTTCAGCAGAGCCATGCCTGCCTGTGTTGTCATTACCAGGCGAATTTCTTCTAAACGGCGGTGTTTTGTAAGCTCGTCAATACCAGAAAACTGTATTTCCTCCTTATTCAAAGAGATTTCCTCCTGTGCGGCAGCTTCCTTTACAGAAGCAAATACCTCTTCTACTCTCTCTTTTGAATAACCTTCTCCTGTCATTAAGGCGGCCCTAGCTTCTTTCCCTTTTGCCATAGCCTGTGCTATTGTATCTACAATCTCATCTGTGCTCATTTCCCCATCTACAGATAAAATATTAGAAAATGCCCTTAACATATCTTTATCCAAAGGGATTCCTTGCTCAACCATCCATCTTGCTGTATCTAAATTATCCTCTGTGGCCTCTAAACCCGCCTCGGAAAGAATCTGTTCTGCTTGTTTTTTAAGCTGGTTCCATGTCTCTTCTGGTAAAGGTTCTGCCCCTTTTTCTGGCACAGGCGTATGTTCCGTTTTATAAAGGTTCTCAATTGTAGGCTCTATCCCATTTGCTGCCATATAACCCGCTTCATTCCTTGTCGGCGTTTCCACGGACTGCGCCATTTCAATAGCTTCCCCTGCTGATTTTAAATTATCCTCTGTAGCTGGGACACCATACTCTTCAAACCTTTGTGTTACATTTCCAGCCAGTACTGCATTGCCAAGGACTTCTTCTGCCATTTCACTATCCACTGGGAAAATAGGTTCATAAGATTCACAATATGTAGCCAGTTTTATCTGTATCTGATCCATAACTGTCTCTATTTTCTCTACATCACTTGCATTTAAACTATATCCTTCTTGCTTAATGCCTAAAATCTCCATGCCAGATGCCTGGTTCACAAGCTGCCCTAATTTCTCTTTAATTTCTGCAATCCGCTTTGCTGAGGCCTCTTGCACAGGAGACTCTCCTTGGTAAATACACTTCTCTGTACTAGTCCTTTTTACGCCACTATGCCCTTGGGTTTCTTTTTCTACTTTTTCCACTTTTTCTGTCTCAGCCGCTACTTCTTTTCCTGATACTTTCACATTCTGGAAAGCCGATGTACGCAAATGCTCTGATATATTTGGTGCTTGTACCTGCATATTATTCCCCACCTTTTGCTTATAATCCTACGCTGCCCTATCGCTATCACCCTTGCCTGCCACTTACATCCTTTTGGTTTAAGCCTAAGGGCCTTAATCGTTTAAAATAACAGGCAGTACGCTTTGCGAACTGCCTTTACATTACAGCCTATACTTTATACATCGGCTAAATAATTCAATTTCTTAACATGCACTATCTTTTTTCTTGCTTTCTGCCTTTTTTTGATCTAATCTTTTAGATTCTTGTTTTTTGCTATCTGCCTTTTTTACCTCTTTTTTAGGCAATTCTTTCTTTTCTGCTGAAAACTCCATAATTAAAGACTGCATTGGCTTTAAATCAAACTCAATGGAATATTCCCTATTATCACATGGCCGTTCCAATGCCTTAATTACTTGGCCTTCTTTCCCCAAATTATCTTTATAACTATCTAAAAGTACCTTACAATTTGATTTTGTAGGAAGCCCTACCTGGTATTTTTCCCTTAACATAGGAGTAAAGTTCATTACAAAAAGCAAGCATCTCTTTAAACTCTTATCTTTACGGATAAAGCTAAACGTACTTCTATCCCCGTCTTCACAATTAATCCATTCAAAACCTGTCCAATCTTCATCTAATTCTGTCATAGCTGGATGGGAAGTATATAGGTGGAGTAAACGCTTTACATATTCTTGTACATTTTTATGTTCTTTTTCTTCTAACAAATACCAGTCTAAGGACCTTTCTTCACTCCACTCACGGAGCTGTGCAAACTCTTGCCCCATAAACAATAATTTCTTTCCTGGATGGCCAAACATAAACGTGTATGCTGTCTTTAAGTTTTCAAACTTATCTTCAAAATACCCTGGCATTTTTTCTAGCATAGAACATTTTAAGTGGACTACTTCATCATGGGACAATACTAAAATATACCGTTCACTAAACGCATATGTCATACTAAATGTCATTTTATTATGGCTGTATTTTTTATACAAAGGATCGGTTTTCACATACTCTAAAAAATCATTCATCCAGCCCATATTCCACTTAAATTCAAAACCAAGCCCATCTTCTTCGGCTGGCTTTGTAACCTTTGGCCACGCTGTTGATTCCTCAGCAATTACAATTGCATTTGGGAACTGCCTAGAAATTACAGAATTTAAGTGTTTAAAGAATTCAATTGCTTCTAGGTTCTCATGCCCACCATACCTATTTGGCACCCAGCATCCTGGCCTTTTGCCATAATCCAAGTATAGCATAGAGGCCACCGCATCTACCCTTAAGCCATCTACATGATATTCTTTTAGCCAATATATTGCATTGGCAATTAAGAAATCTGATACTTCATTTTTTGCATAATCAAAGATCTTTGTGCCCCAATCTGGATGTTCGCCTTTCCTTGGATCTGCATATTCATAAACACAAGTCCCATCAAAATTAGCCAGCCCATGGCTATCTCTTGGGAAGTGGGCCGGAACCCAATCCAAAATAACGCCTATCCCCAAGTTGTGCATATAATTTACAAAATACATAAAATCTTTCGGCATCCCATAACGTGAAGTTGGCGCATAATATCCTGTTACTTGGTAACCCCATGATCCATCAAATGGATGCTCTGCAATTCCCATTAACTCTACATGGGTATATCCCATTTCTTTTACATAAGCCCCTAGCTCATGTGCCATATCTACATAATTATAAAAACCGCCATCTTCTAAATCCTCTGTTTTTTTCCATGACCCGATATGTACCTCATAGATAGCCATCGGATTAGAATGATGTTCCCAATTCTTATCTGTCCATTCAAAACCAGTAATATCTGTTACAATAGAGGCAGTATTTGGGCGCAATTCACAATAGTTCCCAAATGGGTCCGATTTTAATATTGTTTCCCCAGATGGGGTTACAATTGCATATTTATACAATTCCCCTACGCCCAGGCCTGGCACAAATAATTCATAAATACCAGAATCAGCTAAGCTAGTCATATTATGGTTATATCCCATCCACCCATTAAAATCGCCTACTACACTGACATTCCTCGCATGTGGCGCCCATACAGCAAAATATACTCCTTTTTCCCCTTGGTACTCTGTTACATGTGCCCCTAGTTTCTTGTAGATTTCATAATGTGTTCCTTCGCCAAATAAATACCGGTCAACTTCTGTTATAAATCCTGTTTCCATATCTTTCCCCTTTTCCTTATTCTCTCTCTGCCCGAACCATACATCCTCTGTGAGGCGGCAGTACCAGGCTTATTTTTCCATCAGTCCCTACTACTATTTCTTTATCCGTAAACAAATCCTTTGCCTTAGCTTTTTGGAAACCAATATTCACAACTACTTCTGCCTCTATGTCATCATTATTGACGGCTGTTAAAACCATGCTACTATCTAAAAACCTCCCAAAAGCATACTGGCGGTTTTTTAACATAAGCTCTTTATAACGCCCATAAGAAAGCTCTGGGTTTTCCTTATGAATTTGCCCTAACTTTGCTATATAATCCGAATATAAATTATCTTCCTGTTTTGTAATATCCATTTCAGGACGGAGTGGGCCATCATCCCCATTTGCCTTGCGTCCCTCTATCCCCCATTCCGATCCATAATAAATAGATGGTATTCCAGGAAGCGTATACAATAACATTTGTACAGGGTAATAATCTTCTTTTCTTGTCAGTTTACTCATTAAACGTTCTACATCATGGTTATCTGTAAAACTATATAATTTCCTGCCTTTACAAATACCGCCATTGTCGTCTGACAACCTTCTAACAGTATGCGCAATTTCAAAATAATTATAATCATTATGACCAGAATATAATCCTTTATGCAGCTCATAATTTGTTACCGAATGTAGCATCTCTGCATTTGCCCACCGGGAATAATCCCCATGGATTACCTCGCCCATTAACCAAAAATCTTCTTTCTTCTGCGTAGTAATAAAACGCATTTCCTTCATAAAGTCAAAATCTAAGCAATCTGCGCAGTCCAGCCGAATTCCATCTATATTAAATTCATCGATCCAAAAACGGATTACATCAAATAAATAATCCTTTACTTCCCGGTTCCAAAGGTTCAAATTTACCAATTCAAAACAATTCCGCCATGCCTCATAGCCAAACCCATCATTATAACGGGTATTCCCCCAGAAATTAATCCCTTTATACCAATCCTTGTACCTAGAATTCTCACGGTTAATCTGAATATCCTTAAATGCGAAAAATTCTCTTCCTGTATGGTTAAAGACGCCATCTACCACTACATGTATCCCTGCTTCATGGCATAAAGAAACAAATTCTTTAAAATCCTCATTTTTCCCCAGGCGTATATCCACTGTACGATAATCCTTTGTATCATAACCATGAGTAGAAGATTCAAACAACGGCCCTATATAAAGTGCTGTAAACCCCATTTTCTTCATATGTGGTATCCACAGCTTAAGCTTCTCAAAGCCATTCCCCGCCTCATTGTGGTTTTCCCTTGGCGCGCCTGTAAGCCCTAGCGGATAAATATGATAAAATACCGCTTCTTCGTACCAATATCCCATTTCTTTATTCCTCCCATTTCTTTATGAATAAATCCCATGCAAAAACTGATGTACTACTGCATGGATATTCTCATCTCTTAACATATTTTCCAACCCTTTTTCATTATATACCATCATATAACAGTTTATTGTGCCTAAAAACCCTATTGCAAACTGTTCTTGCCTGCCATTCATATTACCTAAATAGCCACTTGCCCTAATAAAAATATCTGTAATAAACTTATATTGCCTCCTAATAAACGGTACTGCTGTCTTATGCGCCTCATTTTCTACAGGAGAATACATTAACCCAAGCATAAAAAAATAAAAATAATGTTCTTTCTTACAAAAATCCACATAAGCCCTAGCTAATTCATATAATTGTTCTTCAAACCCAGCCTGTTTTTCCTGTACCTTACAAAGTTCTATAAATAAAAGCTCCCCGCGCTCTTCTACCAAAGCTTCTAAAAGCCCCAGCTTACTTTTAAAATAATAATACATAGTAGGCTTTGTAATGCCTGCCATTTCTACAATTTCCTTTACTCCTGCAGCGTCATACCCTCTTTTATAAAAAAGTTCTAATGCACATTGAAGTATTGTTTCCCGATTATCCATCTGGCATCTCCCTTTCTTCTAGCGTGCCGAACTTTATTGGCATACACTATTTACCATTTGCTATATATGCCATTATACCAATCGGTATATAAACTGTCAAGAAAATCGAGTAAGGAAGATTTATCTTCCCCTACCCGCCGCGCCCCATATGCCACTTTAGCAACATACTTCCTTTTATGGGGCTGCGCACAAAAAAGGGCACTGCAAAACAATATTTTGCAGCACCCACCTACATCCTTTATAAGAATTATTTTATATTTTTATTATTATAATTAATTAAACATCCTTTTAAAATAATCTCTCTTTCATCTTCTGTTAAATCGCCTATCCTTAATTCAAATTCTGTTAATGTATCCCCCACAGTATACGCCTTTATTACATTTGATTTATTTTTTATTGCTTCTGTAATATTAGGAATCCATATACAATCCCCATTTTTAAATGGCAGTTCTCCTTCTGGAAGGATAAATGGAAGCATACCCCAATTAATTAAATTAGAACGGTACCGCTTTGTTGCATATTCTCTTGCAATATTTGCTAACCCGCCAAGCACTCTTTGGCAAGATGCTGCCTGTTCACGTGCAGAACCATCCCCTGGCTTTACTGCATAAATTGTACTTCCAATTTCTGTCTGCCCTGGCTTTATAGACGGATCTGCCGCCATTATTACTTGAAACGCCTTCTTTATTGCCTCGTTTTCTTCTAATGGATCGTTTCCTGCTATCCTAGCTTCTTCTGCTTGTTTTACTTTTTTTGCACGCCCTACATAAGCAGGATCTTTCCTAGATAGAGTAAACTCGGCTAACCCCAATGGGTTAGAACGGTAAGAGGAAGTCTCCCCAGATGGGATTAATTCATCTGTCGTTGTTACAGGATCATGGATAACAGATACCACTTGCAGCAAAATATTATCCGTTAAAGGAGACATCTTTGGCCAGTCCTTAATATTTGGCCCAAACTTCACTGGTACAGATGGGTCCGCTTTCCCGACACCATTATACACCCGGTTTTCATATATTGTTTTATCAAAGAAATAACTTGGATTAGTAAATTCGCCTTCAAAAGTATCTGCCGCTGTTAAATATCCTTTATTCGCTGCTGTAGCTGCAATAGAACGTGCATCCATTAATGCAACTGATGCAATCTGCCCGCTTGTTACTTTCGAGCCCTCACGGTTCGGGAAGTTACGTGTAGAGTGGCGGATACTTAACCCTTTATTAGCAGGAACATCACCTGCCCCAAAGCACGGCCCACAAAATGCTGTCCTTACTGTGGCACCAGCCGCCATAAAATCAGCAATACGCCCATTCTTTACCAGTTCCATAAAAATAGGCTGGCTAGCTGGGTATATACTTAAAGAAAATTCATCTGCACCAATATTTTTCCCTCTTAAAATATCGGCTGCTGCGCAAAGGTTTTCAAAGCCGCCGCCTGCACAGCCCGCAATTACGCCTTGCTCCACATAAAGTTTACCATTATGCACCTTATCTTTTAAAGTAAATTCTACTTTATTATTATCTAAACTTACTCTTGCCTTTTTCTCTACATCATCCAAAATATCCATTAAATTCGCGTTTAATTCCTCTATGGTATACGTATTACTTGGATGGAACGGCATGGCAATCATTGGTTTCACTTTATCTAGATCCACATAAATCATGCCATTATAATAAGCAATATTACCTGGGTTTAACTCGGCAAACTCCTCTTCCCTGCCATGTATCCTGTAAAATTCCTTTACTTTATTATCTGTTTTCCAAATAGAAGAAAGACAGGTAGTCTCCGTTGTCATTACATCTACGCCAATACGGAAATCTACACTTAAATTGTCTACTCCATCCCCAATAAACTCCATTACTTTATTTTTTACATAGCCATTTGCAAAGACCTCTCCAATAATAGCCAATGCTACATCTTGCGGGCCTACGCCTTTCCTTGGCTTTCCTGTTAAATAAACTCCTACCACATCAGGCATATTAATATCATAAGTCTGGGAAAGCAATTGTTTTACAATTTCTGGCCCGCCTTCCCCAACTGCCATAGTCCCTAATGCCCCATAACGGGTATGGCTGTCCGATCCCAAGATCATCTTTCCACCGCCTGCCAACATTTCCCTAGCATACTGATGGATTACTGCTTGATGAGGAGGCACATAAATCCCGCCATAATGTTTTGCACAGGATAACCCAAACATATGATCATCCTCATTAATTGTCCCTCCTACTGCACACAAGCTATTATGGCAGTTTGTAAGCACATAAGGCACAGGAAATTCTTCTAATCCGCTTGCCCTTGCTGTCTGGATAATACCTACAAATGTAATATCATGGGAAGCTAACCTGTCAAACTTAATTTTCAACTGATCCATTGTCCCAGATGTATTATGGCTTTTTAAAATACCATATGCCATTGTATGCTGTGCTGCTTCTTCTTTAGAAATTGGTGCATCTCCCAATTTTTGCCGAAGTAATGCTTCACTATTTTCTGATTCCTCTATTACTTCAGCCCCATTTAAAAGCCATGCCCCATTCTTTGATAACGTCACCATAAAAATTTTCCTCCTGCCTTCTGAAATTGCCAAGTTTTCTAATAATTATATCGGTATCCTATCCAGATTGCAAGCAAATTCCGGCAATATATTATAAATTTCCAAGTAAGCTTAAACTTTTTTCTGCCCCTGCTACCATAGGGAATGAAACTGTTACCCGAAATAAATCCCCATCTAAATAAATTTCAAAACTTCCTTTCATTAATTCTGTTAAGCTCTGCGCAATGGAAAGCCCCAACCCGCTGCCTTCTGTACTTCTAGAAACATCTCCCCGTATAAAACGTTCTGTTAATTCTTCTGCATTAATATTTAACGGATTTGCAGAAATATTTTTAATAATAAAGGAAGCCCTGTCTGATTCAGGCACTACTGCTACATACACCCTAGTATTGTCCATCGCATATTTTGATACATTATTATATAAATTCTCTAGTACCCGCCATATTCTCCGCCCATCTGCTTCAATTACCACTGGCACTTCTGGCAATGTCTGTACAATAGTAAGGTTTTTCTGTTCAAATTTCTCTGTAAACTCCCCATTTGCCTGGCTTACCAGTTCTACTAAATTCAGTTCCTGCATAGCCAGCACAATATTCCCAGAGCTTAATTTTGATGCTTCTACCAAATCATCTGTTAGGTTCTTAAGCCTTTGGGATTTACTATCCAATACCTCTATATAAGAACGGATCTTCTCATTGTCAATTTCTTCCCTTTTTAATAAAGCAACATAATTAATAATAGAGGTTAATGGTGTCTTAATATCATGAGAAACATTTGTAATTAAATCGGTTTTCATACGTTCATCTTTAATACTCTTTTCCACAGCTTCTGCCAGCCCATCCCCAACCCTATTTGCTGCTACGGCTAACCTCCTGCTATCCATTTGGAGGCCTATCTCATCTATTTTATAGTTCAAGTCACCATCTGCCATCCGTTCTACGCCTTCTACTATATGCCTAAAGTCAATCCTTTCCCTTAATAACATATATAATGTACCTGCATGGATCCCTGCAAATAATAATAAAAAGAATAATGCAAGCACACTTCCACTCCACAAAGAAATCAAAATTAATATTACAGTTACTACTGTAGCCGCCAATACCATAAGATACGCAATTGTAATCCTGGTTGTACTATCACGCTCTTCATAGATCACGCGGCATATCTCCATCAGTTTCTTTAATAAATGTACCAACCCTATCGTCCCATTCCTTAAAAAACTATTACTCCAAAGTGTACCTGCTTTTACTCTCCTAACTAATGTTGCTATACTAAATAAAATGGATAAATAAGTAAATATTACTGCAAAAACTATCCCAACTAAACTTGCTATTTCAGAATCGCTAAACCCATATTCTGGCACTACCATGCAAAGTTCATTTATTAATGCGCCCGTAATTAGCACAGCACTTATGCAGACCGTAACACATAAGATTGCCGCAATCTCTGTATACCACTTATCAAACCTTGTTAAACGCACTCCTTCTATATCTTTTGCATGTCCTGCAGACGCCAGCAAATAAAAACCCATTATAACAAACCCAAGCACTCCGGCAAACCCAAATATCAACAACATTTTACTTAAATCCTGGGCTTGGGAAAAATATACTTGTGTTACAAAAAAGATATCATCTTTTGCAATTTGTGCTTTTTGGTTCTTTACTCCAACACAAATATTAACTTCTTTATTTGGCACTATCAAAGCTTTTTCTAAGTTATCTACATAATCACGCCTCACATTAGAAACATCTGTCTCTATCGTATATTCGCTGCTTTTATAGCGCAATGCCCCATACATACGCAGTTCCCCATTGCGGTAGGCCTCTATATCCTCTATATTCGTATAACGATTAACCCCATTACTTAACTCATAAATAAAGCTGCTGCCTGCCCCAGTAGAAAAAAGGGAATGATAATACAAATAGTATGCCACATAATATGTATAACGGTAAGACAAATCATCTAAGGTATAAACCCATACACTACCCTCCGGCTGTTCCTTATTCCTTATTGTTGCCACTATTACATCTGTTGCTTTTTCTTCTATTAGGGAATTTTCCATCTCATATTTCTCTGTCCCATAAAACAATCCCAATGCATCCTCTTGTTTCTTTACAGCAATCCAATCCTCTTTCTCTAGGTTCCGTATAAAATCCCCACTATAAAAGAAACCCAGTATTGGTTCCCCGTCTTCCCCTTCATGCAAATATACCTGCGCATATTGGTACTCAGAAGAAAACAGCTCCTCTAATAACTTATCTGATTGGGATCGAATATCCTCTACAAAGAAACTATTACGTTTAATTAAATCCCCTATTGTATATTCTGTTGAATCTTCTGTAATACTACATACTACCCGGTTATAGTCTAGTGCCCCATCTGTTT
>ERZ808051.2100-NODE-2100-length-10849-cov-6.449406_pt1 | contig 10849 bp, 6 predicted proteins | sample MGYA00380199_ERZ808051 | MGnify/ENA primary metagenome ERZ808051 (study PRJEB31490, sample SAMN06133391) | mouse gut metagenome | isolation source: J11 | host: mice | place: China: Chengdu | collected 2015-05 ...
CTCATTGCTGGAGGCCGGTGTAGATATTCGATATATCCAGTCTTTGTTAGGACACAGTTCCATTTCTACAACACAAATCTATACTCATGTTACCACAGCGCAGCAAACTCTACTGCTGGCAGAAAAACATCCCCGAGGGAAAATGACATTCTCTTTCTGAAAAAATGCGCAGGCCGTCGGATATCCGGCGGCCTACTGCTATTTTTGAAAGATAATCTGCAATTATCTGACGAATTTACAGAGTTTTGCTGTGTTTTGAACGGTGGCACCAGACTTGCTTAAATTGCTCACCAACCGCCACCTTTAAATGTTTTGTGAAGAATTGAGGGCATATTATGAACTATTTGAAGGAAAAATGGTGGACAGCATTCAAAAGTGATGGGGTTCTGTTTGAAAAGCTATGCCGAAAACTGCTGGAACGCATGGTGGACAGCTCAATCATGCGCACAAAGCGCACTCGGGACGGGGGCCGCGACCTTGAGGGTACGTTTCCTGTACTGCAGGATGACTACTGTGTCATCTGGGGTGAATGCAAGTACCATTCACAAAAGCTTTCCCTCCAAAAGGTTTCCTCCACGCTGGTTATGGCATATTTGAACGATGTGGATTTTTTGTTTTTCTTTTCTTATTCGCCAGTCAACAGCACATTTGAACGTCATATAACAGACTTTTGCAACAAAGCTAAGATTAGACACTACACCTATGACGGAGTGCGGCTCGAGGCCCTGTTGCTCCAATATCAAGATGAACCTTGGTTTGATGAGTTCTTCCCCCAGTTCCCGAAACACGACAACTATGTTTCGCCCTTCGGTCTGGAGATTACCAGCTGTCTGGAGCGAAACTCACAGGGACAGCATGGAGCCTATGCGGATCAGGAATTCAGCCTCAACGAAATATTCCGATACCAAATTTATCTTACCAATCAGGATGTGAAAAATCCCTGCAATGTGACCATTTCCATGGAAAAGGGGGCAAAATTTAAATATGTAGAAGTCTCTGAGGTTCCTTCACCTCATAAATACATAAAAAAGGTTCAGATTCCCCCCAGTTCAACGGCACTGGTCTGCTACAAAATGCGCATCATCCGCTATGCGCCTACGATCCATTTGCCTGTCGTCAGCATCACGCACGCAGAGCAGTGCAGCCAGCTGGAAAAAGACGTCCAAGTAAGCTGGCTGGCTGAGGTGCCTCTCATCGGCGGAGGGTATGCTACATTCCTATGGTCGGTGGAAAAACAGCTGATTGGGTGTACCGAAGGCACCTTACTGCATATCTATGGTAGAAGTGGCTGCGGAAAAAGCCGGCTGCTGGGCGAGATATCTTATATTTACGATAAGCATCAGTACACGGTCATCCCCTTCGACTGCGAAACGCAAAACGTGGATATTGATTTTATTGCCCGAACCATTGTCTCCTATGTGGAGCATCTGCCTGACTGCTTTGAATCTACCAGTTCGACGCAGTTGGGCCAAAACCTGAAAAGCTATAGGGATAAAATGTCATATTACATCATGTATGACGAACAATATGTCATACATGATCACGAAGAGCAGGTGCTTCGCTACCTCACTTTGTTGCTACGCCAGGAGAAGGTAATCGTCTCCTTTGACAATATCCAGGTGTTGCAGAGTAGTACGCTGAAGTTTGTGCAGGAACTCATACGAAAGGTTTTCCGACAGCCGTCAAAATCGTCCGTTTTATGCTGTATCAATCTTGACCATCTTTATCCAGAAAGCCTCGGTGAAAGGTTTCACAATCAGTTGCTCATCTGGGCGGCAAAGTATCCTCAAAGCTGCATGAGCATAGAGTGTGAGGACTTTAACACGGATACCGCGAAGCTCTATTTGAAACAATGCGTCCAGCCGCTGGTTGAACAGGATCAATATTTGTACGATCAGACGTTCTGCAAAATCATCGACCGTATCGGTACAAACCCCTTTGCTCTGCAGCAGACACTACTGCTGTTGCGGCAGAAGGGCATCATCTCGCTGACTCGCCGGGGTAACTTTTACTTTTCAGATATCAAGCGCTTTGGAGAGACCTTGGGCACCCTCTCTAAGGGAATCAAAGGGGTGTTGGACAATCGGGAACGTGAGCTTTTTTCCTTTTTAGATCCCTGTGCTGCAAAGCACTGCAAAGATTTTCTCACTTTGCTTGTCTTTTTTCAAACAGCCCCCTTAACGCTGTGCTACCGGGTCATTGAAAATGCCGAGCTGATTGAGGAGCTGAAACGGCTTGGATTCATTCGGATCATCGGCGGCAGCCAAATCACATTTTATCACAATTATTTTTTCCTGTTTTTTCAAAACGATGAACGATACCGCCATATTCCATCGCATCTGGCGCAGCAAATACTCAGTTGCATCCGGGCACTGAAGATGGAAAAAGAATTGTTTGCGCCGTACTTCATCCTTTGCCACCAATATGAAGAATCGACCACAGAACTTTGCCAGGAATCTGCCGCATACCTACTGTCACATCAAATTCCAGACGCTTTTCTGTCCGAATATTGTGAGATTATGCTCAGGATGATCGAAAACGATTCCTTTCTCACCACGCCGAAGGAGGAATTGCGGCTGTGCCAGCGGCTATGTGACTATGTTTCCGACAGCGAGGGTGTAAAGTCTGGCTTAACATACTATGAGACGCTCTTTGACCGGCTTGTGTGCGGCTATGGTGCATATCGGGCGGTTCCGGAAAAATTTTTTAACTTTATCAAGCGGTATGCAGACAATCTCAACCAATGCTACCGGTCGAATGATACAATTCGGATCTTGGAAACAGCCGAAGGACTGATCAAAGAATTCGAATTGGATCGGGAAATGGAAGCCTATATCCATGCACGCATTGAAAACCGGAAAAGCGTTCCCTACAAGGACATTGGACAGCGCGAAATTGCGTTGGAATGCATCGATCGATCCATTGAATTGGCACAGAGCATTCAGTCGTACTCTACATTGATCAGTGGGTACCGTGATAAAGGCTATTTGTATTATCGCAACTTTGATGACCATGCGCAGCTATGTGAAAATTGGTCCAAGGCGTTTGACCTCTATGATGCCCATCAGTCGGACGGGACAACGCTGAAGGATAAAGTGTCCTGTTATATCCATGGCTTGCTGGTGGATATCGCATGCGGAGCAGAGCAGGCTGCGGGGGCAAAGTATGCCGTGCTCACCGATCTATTGAACCACACCGGCATGAAAAGCTATGAGCTCAGGATTCGCTTGGCGCTGTGCCTGTATTTCACCGCAAAGCATATCTATCCCTCCAGCTTTGACCAGCTCTTAGAAGAGGCGAAAGATCAGTGTGTCTTTTACGCATATGACAGAGAGTATTACAAATGCTTTTACCTGGGTGCGATTAAGGCCCGCCGTGAAGCTAATTTCATACAGTGTGTGGATCAGTATGAGTTGACAATGCAAAGCATCCTGGCCAACTGCCAGGATGCTCGGATCTTTTCAAAATATACCGTCCAACTTTTGGATATTCTGGTTCAGCTACGCTTGAATGGGGGAGACTATCTGCTGAAAGACTACCGCAAGCAATTTAAGCGCTTTTTGCCGCCAAAAGAAATACGAGCGGTATTTGATATGGGTGATGCGTCTTTTCTCGAGTTTTACCAAAAATACATACCTCAGACTCCATTCCGCGATGTGGAAGAAAAGCTCGGATATCCCGCAGTCTGATCCCCCGCTCGAATGCCTAATCTGGAATTTACTACCGCCCCCAACAGATTGCTCCCGTTGTAATTACTACAGGGAACCACCCTTGCACTGGCGTATGCTGGAGCCGGAAAGTAGGCGCGCCCGTCCGCTTCATAGCGTCGAGACAATTCCGTTATAAACAACTGGCTTTTTGAAACGGCTCCTCCAATACAGAAGACAGCCGGATCATATACTGCAGTCAGTGTGATCAAAAGGGTGGTCAAGTGAAACATCCAGTGGTCTACCGCCTGGGCTGCGGCAAAATCCCCGCCGGCGCTACGGGCAAGAATCTCTTCGGCCGAAAGGGATTGTCCAACAGCGCGGAAATAATCTCGCTGCACCGCCCCGATTTTGCAAAGGTCTCCCAGTTTGTGCCGCTTCCCGTCTGGACCGGGCCAGGGAAGCATATGGAATTCACCTGCCGCGAGTGCATCTCCCTCAACAAGAACCCCCTTATGGCAGAGCCCACCGCCGATCCCAGTACCGATCACAACGGTGATGCTGCTTTGGGCATCACGAGCCTCGCCAAAACACGCCTCAAAAAGTGCAGCAGCATTTCCGTCGTTGATCGCGGAAATCGGGTGGCCGGTTCGCCGGCCCAATTCTTGGCAGATGTTTGTGCCGTAAAGCTCCGCCAGTGCAGAGGAGGCCCTGCTGCGAACCGTGCTGTCAGGCATCAATACTCCCGGTACGCTTACCGCAATGCCTTCATAAGACACGTCTGAGGGAATGTTGCAAACAATATGGTCATAGAGAGGAAAGTCACTTGCCTGTCGCGTGGCAATTTTCCAGTGCCGTTTGATCTGATATGCACAATCGACCAGCGCATATTTTATGTAAGTTCCTCCGATATCAATGGCAAGATCAGTCAAAGTGTCCCTCCTCCTCACACAGATATCGTTGTGGAGAGGTGTGTGAAAATGCCTCGATATTGCCGTGCCGGTCTACAATAATATCGTTGGGGCTATCTCTCAGCTCCAGCCACAGCGCATTGTCCTGCAATGAGGTATAGTTGTCTACTAAATAGATCAGCGGCACACTGAGCTGAAAGACATACGAGGGAACCGTCTCATATAGATCGATATGAGGAATATCGCGCGGCGTCTGCTCAAACATATATTGGTCTACGATCTTGCACCCCAGTACATTCTGAATAATCTGAGCGTGCCACTCCTTGTTATAGACGGAGGAGAGATCCACTAAAACGTATTCATTGTGAACAGAATACCGCTGCTTATAATGCGCCGCACTCTCCTCAAAGTATGATCCCATGTCCACAGTGAACCGTTGGGCGTTTCGTTCACAAAATTTTCCTCGGGTATCCTTACGGTAATGCGACATATCCCGGCTAATTGAGCTTCCCTTATGAAAGACCGCCGATTGGCCGCAGCCCCATACGGGCAGCCCCTTTTCCTGAAAGCGCAGGCAAAGATCCATATCGGAATAGGAAAACCCCAATTCTTCTGAAAGCCCACCAATCTGCTGAAAGGCACTTTTATCAATAATGCAGCTCGCTGTACAGACCGCTTGGAAGGGGCGGTCTTGAACCACCAGCGGATGGTTTGGCAGCCGGTTTTTAAATGGATGCGGCCAGTTATAACCATTAAAGCCCATTCCAAAATCCCGTACCCTTCTGGTTCCGGTAAACAACAGCTTTGAACCCACGATTGCAGCGTGGTTCTGTCGGCTGCAGTCAGTCAAAGGTTTGAACCATCTGCCGGTATAAAAGGTATCTGCGTCACATAGCAGTACGCGGCAACCCTTGGCGGCCTCGACGCCGATATTGACTGCTTTGGGATAAAATAGATCCTCGTTATATTTCAGGACGGTGATATTTCCCCCGGTTAGATTAATGTTGAGCTCATCCTGATTCCGATTATTTGCCACAATAATGATTTCGATATCGTTTGGGGCACTGCTGCGCAGACTTTCCACACAGCAGTGAAGCAGCGAAATGTTGCTGTGAAACGGAATCACAATGCTGTATTCAGAATTCATTTATTCTCCTCCATAAAAATGGAATGCAGGCTTGACCTCAATCCATTCGCCGCTGTTCTCGTAGCTGAAATCTCGGAGACTATCGCTGCTGTAATAGATTTTCTTGAACGGAGAATTGCGTCCAAACGCCTTTATTACAGCTGCATCCCACTGAATGCGGGGGCCGGGCGGTATGGGTTCCAGAAAGACTTTCTCTGCGACTCGGGAAAACTCCTGAAAAATCTTCGGTATGAGCGTATATGGATATTGAACGATGCCGCAGGGCAGGTAGGCCGCTTTGAATTGACCAGTGCGAAAGGGCATTGCAATGCCCAGAAGCTCCACACTGTCCCTAACGCCATGGTCATCGACATATTCCACTAGACCGTTGGGGCAGCTCTGTGAAATCGTGTGGTAGCAGAGACATTGCGCGGGACATGGAAGTTTCCTCTGGGGAGGGGCACAGGACTGCATAATAGACAGCAGCTGGTCATAGGCTGAAAGCAAATTTATACTCTTTTCGTAGACAATCTTTAGCTCAAATGCGTGCGACCGATATTTGTCCAGCATATGGTACATATTTGCCCGATTGGTGAGCTGCTCTTTGTAATAATCTTTTGAATGGGGCAGATGAAACGCCGGCAGCTCCCGGCAATAGCGTAATTTTCCAATACGAGCTAAGCGGTATCCAAAGTCCACGTCTTCCGCACCCCACTGCTCAAACGTCTCATCAAATCCGCCAATCTCGTCAAACGCCTCTTTTGAGGTCATTACGCAGGACGTATATAAGTAGTTCCAGCTCAGCTCCCCATTTATCAAATTCTCTGGCTTTTTATCTCTGCGATCCTGTAAAAAATTATATGATTTTAGTGTACTCCACCGTTGAGGGTCAAAGAGACACTCCAGATAGTCAAACCCAAGCAAACAATCAAGAATAAGTTTGTTCCCCATGTGTCCGTATATGCTGCTAAATACAGCTGCTGTTTCTGGCGTATTTAGAATATTTTTCATGATGTGGAATACTGGCTCCGGGAAATATATGTCGCCATCCACAAAAATTAAAATATCATTTGCGGCTACGCTGGCACCCAGATTTCTGTTGTGAGATCGATTTCCACATTTCCGTTCGGCCTGGATTAAAGTAATCTGCCCAGTTCGCTCCAGCGTATACAGAATGGCTTTACAGTTTTCGTCCGAGTGATCATCCACGACGATCAGTTCATCTGCTGCTTGCATTTGCCGCCGGATTGAACAGATGCAGTGGTCAATATATTGATTGTTATGGCACAAGACAACAATGCTGTAACCGCCCATTTTCTGCACGTTACCTCCTTTTATTGGCTGCGCTGACGTTGATGGGACAAATTCGTCAGATAATTGCAGATTATCCTGCGTTTCAGTATAACATAATGCATTTTAAATTTCTACAATATTTGATAATTTTTTCCCAAGAAAAATTCAAAATGCCATGAGCATTACCCCGAGATAAATCCACAAGACTAGACATCAAGTTTTGCTTTTAGTTACAGAGCAAAACTTCGGCAACATTAGGTTCAAATCTTTGTATGCAGTAAATTTGCAAAGCGGATAAAAAAGTATAAAAACAGGAGGGAAAGGATAACAAATGGCCTGTCTTTGGACCGCTTTGCAACGAGAGCCGCAACACGTTGGTACTGCTGGGTTTGCACAAAAAACGACCCTCGGGTTATGAGTTCTTTTTACAAAAACTCATAACCCGAAGGCCGTCGGTTCAAATCCGGCCCCCGCAACCATAAACCCTCTGATTTCCTTGGAAATCAGAGGGTTTTCTTTGGTTTTACTTACTTTTTGGCGCGGTTAAAATTTTGGTTGTCCGTAAGACCCATGCGCTGACCCATACGGGGAAATGCCCCGTTAGTTCCCGGTAGCATTGGATAGGATACTGTCCATCGTATTCGCCGCCTGGCGCTGTGCCTGGGTGGTGACGTGGGCGTAGGTATCCAGCGTGAATCCGGCGCTGTGGTGACCCAGCATACCGCTTACGGTTTTGATGTCCACGCCGTTTTGCAGCGCCACTGTGGCGAACGTATGTCTCATGTCGTGGAAGCGGATTTTAGGCAGGCCTGCCCGTTTCAACACCCGGTGGAGCATATGGAGCACGCTGTCCGGGGACATCGGGCCGCCGGTGGGCGAGGGGAATACGTACTCGCTGTGGGTTCTCTTTCTCTGCTCTTTCAGTATTTCTACCGCATCGGCCCCAATAGACAGGACGCGGTAGGAATTTTTCGTTTTCAGTGGAGCTTCCACGATTTCACCATCGATTCGAGCAATCTGGCGGCGCACCTGGATCGTGCCCCGCTCCAGGTCGATGTCCTCCCACTTCAACCCTAACAGCTCACCCCGGCGCAGACCCGTGGCCAGTTCGATGTAGTAGAGCTCGAATACGCCGCTTTCTTTTGCTTCACGGAGGAATGACGTCAGCTGCTCTGTCGGCAGGGTTTTCATTTCTCTGTGCTCCAGCTTCGGAAGGGCACAACCATCCGTAGGATTGGTCGCAATCAGTTTCTGGTCGATGGCGAAGTCCATAGCGGAGGAAATCACTTGGTTGATGTTGCGTACCGTTTTGGGGCTCAGACCCTTGGGTTGGTTTTTGGATTCGATCCGCTCTACCCTGCCGCCGCTCAGCAGCTTTTTGTACAGCTTCTGCAAATCCAGAGAGGATAACTTGCTCAGCGGAATTTTGCCGATGTTCGGCTTAATGTGGTTGTCGATGTAACCCCGATAGGTTTTGTGAGACGAAGGCCGCACCTTGATTTTTGCGCAGTTTTCGAACCACACGTCCATCCACTGGCCCACGGTGTACTGCTCGGCTCTGATAGTGTCTACCTTCGCGTTTTTCTCGATGGCCCGCTTCAGCTTCTCCTTGCACTCCTTCTGAGTTTTTGCCAGCACATTTTTGTAGATTGCTTTCCCTGTTGCTGGGTCACGGCCTGCCGTGTACCGTCCCTCCCAGCGCCCATCGCTGCGTTTGCGGATGTTCCCTTCTCCGTTGGCCCTTCTTTTTGCCATTTGGCATCGCCTCCTTTCGCAACGACAGACCATACCACACCCTGGTGAGAATAGCCACCCCAAATCGCCATTGTTATCAAAACAGACACATATTTTTTTGACTGTGCCAGTGACTCTTTTCTTTGGAGACACTGGTGCAATTCGCAATCGCTCACAGTGGTACTTTTTGACGCAGATGGCTTTGGGTCAGCGGACTACGTCCTTGTTTACTGTGGCGCAAATTTTGCGTGGCGTTCCTCTTTCTGCACTGCACTTTTCTCCCCTTTAGGGGCAGGGGGTGCCGGGGCCACACCCCGGCGAGCGCGGACGGCGTATAGCCGGACGCGATGCTTGCCCCACCCAAATGGGTGGGCTTCCGCCCCATCGGGGCGTTTCTGCGTTGCCTTTACCCGGCGCTTTCTTTGGCCCACAAAGTGACTGTCCGCACTGCGGGCAGATACGGCTCCAATTCATCCTGCTTTCTCTTTCCCCCCCCTTGCGGTTTCCACAGCGCCGGGACAGGAGACCGAACGCGGTCAGCTTTGAGGCCGTCAACGGAGATCGACGGACTACAGGAAGGCTGCGCGTTCTACCCAGCCTCCCTGCGAGTTCTTCTGTGCTGCCCTTGAAGTTTCTGCGGTAGAACCGTTCCCCACGACAGCGGCCCACAAAGGCCCCAACGCCGCGTTTCAGCTTCTCGGGGGTGTACGGATACTACTCGGTCCACGAGATGGGCACAAACCGCTTCACAACGCGAAACCGGAGCCTTCACAGTTTTGGAGCGCAGTTAGGGGTGAGGGTCATAGGCCCTGTCAGTGAAAATCTGACCTAAAAAATCAATTGCAATTTTTCGTTTTGGGAACTTTTTGAGAGCATCGTCCCGAGGGAAAACTTATCCCTCTGATTACAGCGTAGTAGATTTTTCCAATCTATGGTTTCCTAAATCGAACTTTTTCAAAATATTTGCATTTTTCAGAAAGGCCCTTTCTTTGTTGCTATGCGTCTTTTTGATTCATTTCCTCCCCAAATCTTGGAGGGGGTTCCCTCCACTAAATGGTGGGTATCAAAAGTTTTCAGTGAGACCTTTCTCAAATTTTCCAGGGAAAGTCATGTTGCTGATTTTAGGCTGATTGCCTCCATACTGGAAGCTTAACTGATGTAGCAGACGAACAGCTTCTTCTTCCCTTGCCGCATACCTTGATATACGGATAGGTTTTCCTGTTGCGAAGTTAATCCCGCCCGAGATACGAACTTCCCAGCAATTATCACTTCGCTGTCGAATGGTTCCTTCTCCATTGTGTCTTGTTTTACTCATAACGTTTTTCTCCTCTCTAAAGGAACAGAACCACCTGCCTGCAATATTGCGGGTAGGTGGTTCAATGTATACAGAGCTATAATATGTGGTTGTAAAATGAGTTAATTCTTAATTTGTGTCGTTATCCAGGATTATATGCCAATAATTCCTCTGTTTTCCTTTAATTGATCGATTCTTGGATTTTATTCTTTGTTGATATCCCAACTCTGCCAATGCCGCATTTACTTTTTCTTTCGAGGCCTTTCCTATTTTGGTGTCCATTGGTGGATGTGATGTATTCACTACGGTGATAATCGCTTCTTTCAACTGCTCTTGCATTTGCTTAGATAGCACTTCCCCTTCATTTTCTGACAGAATAAGCTCCAAATCTTTCTTTGCTGCTAAGTGTTGCCTATAATCGATCCAACAAGCTGGATCGTATTCTAATCCCATCCATGATAGCTGATGCTCTATCCAAAGTATTTCCTTTCTTATTTTCCTTTGTTCCTCAGATGTATTCTCATATGATTCGAGCAACGCCAGCATACGGTAGTAATCATACATCAGTCGTATACTTGTGACAGGGTTAGGGTGGAAAAAGCGACATAGATGCGGCCCCCCCATAAAATCATTTTGCTGCTTTCTTGATGTAGAAATTTTTTTACACACATAATTGCTGAAAGGTTGTCGAAAACTCCCATTAGCCTGATATTTTTCTTGAAATCTTCTCAAAGCGTTGAAAATCCTCTCATCATTCTTCCATTCCGCTGTATCAGCCTCTACGTTGACAGTTTGAAGCTCCACTAAAAATCTAACATATTGTAAAATTGAACGTTCAAAGTAT
>ERZ808051.2101-NODE-2101-length-10840-cov-10.018396_pt1 | contig 10840 bp, 10 predicted proteins | sample MGYA00380199_ERZ808051 | MGnify/ENA primary metagenome ERZ808051 (study PRJEB31490, sample SAMN06133391) | mouse gut metagenome | isolation source: J11 | host: mice | place: China: Chengdu | collected 2015-05 ...
TTCTTTGAAAAAATACAGCAGACGTACCAGGCCAATGCTTCCGGGTACGCCTGCTGCATAGACTGGCGTTCTTATTCGAAGGAAATGTTATTCTGCCGCAGGAGTTCTTTCAAGCGATTATTTTGAGAAGATAATTGTTTATTGGCTTCGCGCAATTCGTTGATCTGTGCTTCAGACTCTTTTCTGGTATTGGCGATAATTTCGGCGGAACTTGTTCCACACATATTTAGGATTCCTTCACATACCATGGTTAATTCTCCTTTCACAGTGTTATTGGCAGTGGTTAACTGATTCAGATATTTAGTATAAATGTCCGGCCCCTGATGCTTAATCCAGTCATCTGCAAGGCGGTTGGTCAAGGCAGTATCCCGCAGACCGTCAGCAAGACAACATAGATACAGATTCTCATCCGGTGGCAGTCTGCTTATTACGATGACTTGTATATTAAATGTCTCTGTAAGAATATAATATATCCCTTCAGAGGATTTTTCAACAGCTAAATGCCGTTCTTTCGTTAAATGTCTTAAGAGCCTGCGCGGATAGCGGAAAGTCAGGAAAGATATGCTGATATCTAAAGAACTGTATTGCGTGGATTCTGAATGACTCATCTGACTGATCAAAAGTCCGGCGTATCCAATGGTTTTGTAATAAGCACTTATGGTTACAGACGAGTGAATACCTTTGAATTCAAATAGATTGCAGGTGCTGAAAATGCGCGCTATATTTTTGGGGATAGCCTGATCGGACAGTTTTTTGATGATCAAGAGATCAATGCGATAGCTGTTTTTGCCTAAAACATATTCAGACAGGAACTGGAGCAGATCTGCATAATCACGTAGTTCGATTTCTACGGCGCATGCAACAGCTTCATGCCAGTTAACATGGTGTTTGTAGCGTGCAGTGGTTGTGGGGAGGGTCACGGATGTGTCATTTGCAGGATTCATAGAAATGCCTTTCTTTCAGAACAACAGTAGAAACACTGTTTGGTGTGTAAGATAAACTAGAGTTGTAGAATAATTATAAAATTACTCTAACATAAAGTGAAAGACGATGCAAGCACTTTAAAGACAAAATTTAAAGACAATATTTGGAATTTGGAGAAGTATATTATGGTGTGAAGAGTTGTACAGATTTCAGCCTTAAGTGACGGAGGAGAAAAATCATGAACCGCAAAAGAATCTTAGTAACCGGAGGCGCCGGTTTCATCGGCTCTCATCTATGTGAAAAACTGCTGGAACAGGGAAACGACGTAGTATGTATGGACAACCTGTTTACCGGGCAGAAAGATAATATTCGCCATCTGATGGAGAATCCCTATTTTGAGTTTATACGACATGACGTCCTGGAGGATGTCTACGTGGAATGCGACCAGATTTATAATCTGGCCTGTCCTGCCAGTCCGATCCACTATCAATATGATCCGATCAAGACCGGGAAGACCAGTATTATCGGAGCATTGCACACGCTGGGGCTGGCCAAGCGGTGTCATGCCCGTATCCTGCAGGCGAGTACCAGTGAGGTATATGGGGATCCGGAGATTCATCCGCAGCCGGAAAGTTATCGGGGGTGTGTAAATCCGAACGGGGTTCGCTCCTGTTACGATGAAGGAAAGAGAATGGCGGAGACATTGTTCTTTGACTATCACAGGCAGCATGGCGTGGATATCAAGGTTATACGTATTTTCAATACATATGGACCACGGATGCGCTCAGACGATGGGCGTGTGGTATCTAATTTTATTGTACAGGCGTTGCGGGGAGACGATATTACGATCTATGGAGATGGAAAGCAGACGCGCAGTTTCTGTTATGTTGATGATCTGGTTGCAGGTATGATCCGTATGATGAACAGCCGGGCGGACTTTACAGGTCCTGTGAATCTGGGAAATCCGGGGGAGTTTACGATGTTGCAGCTGGCGAAGCTGGTCATCGAAATGACCGGTTCCGGATCAAAACTGGTGCATTTGCAGCTGCCGCAGGATGATCCGGCACAGAGAAAACCGGTTATTGAACTGGCGGAGAAAGAACTGGATTGGAGGCCGTCTGTTTCTCTGGAAGAAGGGCTGGAGAAGACGATCGCATATTTTAAGGAAAGGATTTGCTGATGCTTCACTTAGTTCCTATAATGTAAACCCGGCCTTAAACGCTCTTGACGCAAAGGCCTTTTCAAAGTCCATCAGATCATACAGCTCTATGGGCGGCAGCTTCACTTTTCCCTCCAAAAGCAGTTTGAGCGCCGGCTCGAAGGGGCCGCATCTGCTGCCCACAATAGTGATTTCGTTCACGGCCACCATGCTCATATCCAGACTGAGCTTTCCGGCATAGGTACTCTTTAAGATGACAGTTCCCTTTTTCCGTACCAGTTCCAGGGCGCTGGGAAGTCCGGTCTCGGAACCCGTACACTCGGCCACATACTCGTAGCCTTCCCGCTCACCCTGCGTGACCACTTTTGCAAAAGGCTTAAACAGTTCCAGTTTTTCCGGGTGTTTTCCTATCACTGTAAGGTCAATCCCGGTAAGCGCCAGTACCTGGGCTGTCAGAAGGGCCAGTCGTCCGTCTCCCAGAACCGCCGCATTTTTGTCAGGAGAAATATGAATCTGCGTGAGAATCTCGAGAGCCGCCGCAAGAGGCTCTGTAAAAACCGCAATCTCATCCGCAAGGCCGTCCGGAACCACGTGGAGAAGTCCCGTGTCAATGGTCATATATTCCGCAAACGCTCCGTCCTTGTTCGACATGCCAAGAACCCTGCGGCTGTTACAGTGAGTGGGACGTCCTGTCTTACAGTAGATGCATTTCCCGCAGGCGGCATTGAGTTCTCCCACCACTCTTTTTTTGAGCAGGTCTTTTACGGGAGAGTCCAGCACTTCGCCCACAAATTCATGTCCCATCACGCCCCGGAAGTCGGGGCGGTAGCCTTTTCGGACCTCCTTGTCCGTATTGCAGACAGCACACATACGGATCTTCACAAGGCTTTCGCCTGCTTTTTGTACGGGCATGGGGATATCCTCACGGTAAAGTGCATCTTTTCCATCATAGTAGATACCTTTCATGGTTTTCTCCATTTCTGCAATGCTTTTGTCTCAACTATGTTGAGACGTCTTAATTGTTATCAGAAATAATCCGAAAAATACGCTTTCTCAACCGGAATCAGGCGTTCCAGCCATGTCAGCATGTAATACTCGGTCTTGATCTTCTCGTGTTCGTAGAGGTAGGAAGGTCTCTTATATCCCATCAGCATAGTGGTGAGGGTATTGACGGACAGCTCCACAACGTTGATGGACTGGTTGTTATCAACCTGCTCACAGATGGTCTTGCCCTCATGCCAGGAAACCATGTAATCTCCTTCGTTCCAGGGAGCCATTTCATCATGTACGAGAAAGTGCAGTTTGAGGTCTTCGGGCTGGATCTGGAAGGGATATTCGGCAAGGAATTCCCGGACGTCTATGATCCGCGCCATGATGTAGGGCGAGATTGTCTCCGTGATCTCGCTGTCTTCGAACAGATAGGCCATAGGCTCACCGGAATAATTGTCGCCCTGCACCTGTGTGATCATGGAAAAATGGGCGCTGATATAGTTCCAGAGGCCGTAGTTGGCCTCGATATTCAGATAGACCATTTCCTTAATATGAAAAATCTCATTGGCGATATAATAGACCACATAACCAAGCGGTTTATGTTCCTTACTGTAATAGACTGCGGCGATCATGTCGTCATTGTCCCAGCGCCAGTATTCCTCCCAGGAAAGCGTGTCACGAATGAGGGCGCCGTGCCGCTGCAGGGCAAAGTAAGAGTGTACATTGTGATAATCCTCGGAGTCAAGGCCCACGCGTTCCACCATGCCGTCTACCGGACGCATTTTGGGAAGCTGGGTATCTTTTACGGTAAAGGAGAGCTTATCGGATACGATTTCCCAGCCCATCTTGCGATAGAAGGGAATGGAATAAGGGTAGAGGAAGGAAAGAAGCATTCCGTTTCGGTGTATGTAGTCGAGGGCATGACGCATGAGCGCATGGATCAGCCCGCGGCCGGTGTATTCGGGATAGGTGGCGACACCGGTAATGCCGCCTATATCCATGATCGTATCGTGGACATTGACTTTCATGGAATAGACGACGATCATGGAGGCCAGTTTATCCTGATAGAACCATCCCAGAACGTAGGCCTCCTCCAAAATGGGGCGTTTGGCGTACTTGATCTCTTCCTGTTCCCATCCGGTCTGAAACAGATCGTAGGAGGTGACCTGAAAAGCGTACTGCAGCAGGGCATTAAACTGCTCCAGATCGCCTTTGTCCAGTTCACGCATCTTGAATTCACCGTCGGTTTCCAGATAAGTACAGGTTCGTTGTTGTTCTTCCATGATCATTGCCTCATTCTCAGTCTGATTTTAATCGAAATATTTGCTGTATTTGCCGTCATCTGCGTCAAAGAAGCAGATGCCCACAAGGCCGCGTCCGGTATGAGCGCCGATGGCACAGCCGACTACGGAGATCAGGGTATCCTTTGGATGAAAAGTCTCCTGCACCAGTGTGTTGACAAACTCCAGAGATTCGGGATCTTCTCCGTGGCAGAGGGCAACGGTCTGATTTTCCAGCCGGCAGCCGGTCTCTTTGGCATACTCGATGAGGTAACGCAGGGATTTTTTCCGGCCGCGCACGGTCTTGACCACAGCCAGTGCGCCGGCTTCATTTACGACCAGAACGGGCTTCATGTCCAATGTCTCTGCCAGTGTGCCTTTGAATTTGGTGAGGCGGCCGCCCTTGATCAGATAAGCCAGTGTCTGTACCGTGAAGACATGGCGGATGTGTGAGATATAATACGCCGCGGCTTCGATCAGTTCCTCCCTGGAAGCGCCTTTTTCCAGCATGGTGACCAGCTTGCTGACAAGCAGGCCGAAACCGATCGAAGCGCATTTGGAGTCGATGATAGTCAGGTCGAAATCGGGATAATCCTCACGGATACCGTTCAGGGCAAGGTTAGCCGCGTTGTAGGTGCCGGCGATTCCCGTTGAAAAACACAGATAAATGATGCTGTCCCCGGCCTGCGCGTAGGGCAGGAAAGCATCGGTAAACATGGCGGGATTGATGTGGTAGGTTTTGACATCCCGCCTGATATCGTCCAGTATATGGTAAAATTCTTCTGTCTGTATGGTCTTGCCGTCCAGATAATCTACATCGTCGATCACGACGGGTGTCGGAATCACATGAAGATCATGCTGTCTGATGTAATCTTTGGGCAGATCACTTGCCGAATCTGTAATAATACGAAGCATATGGTGTTCCTCCGTTTCTTTGCAACAGGCTCCGGGAGTTTTTTGTGTCTGATTTTCCGGGAGACTATTTCATGATTATCATAATGCAACGAAAAGGACTTTTCAAGCAAATTCTTGCAGCGCGATTTTTAAACAGACTCATCCCTGATTCATCTGATCCAACAGTTTGATCTTGATATCATACAGTTTACCGGACAGATCCACATATACTTTATGAGGATTTACCAGTCTGCGTGTCTCATCCCAGAGGGTGTTTTGTTCCTCCTGACAGTAGGAGCGTATCTCCATGACTTTCGGAGACGTGTAGCAGCACGTACCGCCCTGGAAGATCGGCACCATCAGTTCGCGGAGGGTATAGCTGCCGCCGGGCAGTTTCGTTTTCTTCCAGGGTTCGTGGGGATCGAAAAGAAGCAGCGGTTCTTTCTCATCAAATGTTTCTTCCACGAGGCAGATCAGATCGGCTTTAATTTTGCCGGTTTCCTTCTCATAAATACGGTAGATGGTCTTGTTGCCGGGATTGGTCACTTTCTCAGAATTCTCGGACAGCTTGATTTTGGGGATGAAGGTGCCGTCTTCGCCCATGATGGCCGCCAGTTTGTATACACCGCCGAAGGAGGGGCAGTCTTTGGAGGTGATCAGGTGTGTGCCCACACCCCAGGAGGTGATGGTAGCGCCCTGCTCCTTCAGGCTCTGGATCAGGAATTCGTCCAGATCGTTGGAGGCGGAAATGACGGCATCCGGAAAACCGGCTTCGTCCAGCATTCTGCGGGCTTTCTTGGACAGATAGGCGAGGTCGCCGCTGTCCAGACGGATACCGTAGAAGGTCAGGGGAATGCCTGCAGCGCGCATTTCGGTAAAGACGCGGATGGCGTTGGGCACGCCGGATTTTAAGGTATCGTAGGTGTCTACAAGCAGAATGCAGGCCGAAGGGTACATGTCGGCATAGGTCTTGAAGGCCGTGTATTCATCGGGAAAACTCATGATCCAGCTGTGGGCGTGGGTGCCTTTCACCGGCACGTCAAAAAGCTGTCCGCACAGGACATTGGAAGTGCCGACGCAGCCGCCGATGATGGCAGCCCTGGCGCCGTAGGTGCCGGCGTCCGGTCCCTGTGCGCGGCGCAGGCCGAATTCCATGATGCCGTCGCCGTGGGCGGCATAGCAGACCCTGGCGGCCTTGGTGGCAATCAGGCTCTGATGGTTGATGATATTCAGGATAGCGGTCTCTACCAGCTGCGCCTGCATGATGGGAGCGATAACTTTGATTAGCGGTTCACGCGGAAATACCACCGTACCTTCCGGAATCGCGTAAATGTCTCCGGTGAACTTGAAATCTTTCAGGTAGTCAAGGAAGTCCTTGTCAAAGATGCCGAGACCTGCGAGGTAAGCGATATCCTGATCGTCGAAGCGCAGCTCTTTGATATATTGAATCAGCTGCTCTAAGCCTGCCGCAATGGCAAAACCGCCGTCACAGGGATTGCTGCGGTAGAAGGCATCGAAAATCACGGTTTCGTTGCGGTCTTTGTTCTTGAAATAACCCTGCATCATCGTCAGCTCATATAAGTCAGTGAGCAGTGTCAGATTCTGTCTGTCCATTTTTTCCTCCATTCATCCATATCCAAAGCGTCGTTTTGCACCGAGGTACATTCTCTGTTTTGCATTTTACACCAAATGGGGAAAATAGGAAAGAGATTTGCGCAATAATTAACAAGACATGTGACAAGACAGATATAATGTTCATGACATGATGACAGGTCTTTGGAAGGGAAAAACGCCTGTCATGAATAAGCCAGTCTATAAAAGGAAAGACTTGCAAAAATGACTGCATTGCTATATAATTAACTTGAAAGTTAATAACTTGTGAGTTAATAAATATCATATTAACTGATTAACTGATCATAGGTTTATCATACGGGGATGGACGGTTTTCATTGGAAAAGGTGGCGTGTATGTTTATCGGACGGGAAGCGGAACTGGAAGAATTGCAGAAACGGTATGAGCAGGAAGCGTTTCAACTTTTTATCCTGTACGGCCGCAGGCGGGTGGGGAAGACGACGCTGTTGAATGAATTCTGCAGAGATAAGGAGACGATTTTCTATTCTGCGGAGCAGAGTAATGACAAGCTGAATCTGGAGAAATTTTCCCGTCAGGTCTTTGCTTATTATGGGGAGACTGCGCTGGAGCCGTTTGCCGGCTGGGAGAAGGCGCTGACTTATATCGACAGCCGGCAGAAAGGAAAGCGGCTGATTCTGGTATTCGATGAATTTCCCTATCTGGCGCAGAAGAATAAGGCGCTGCTTTCCGTGCTGCAGCATCTGATCGACCACACGCTGCAGTATGGCAGGCTGTTTATCGTGCTGTGCGGCAGCTATATGGGATTTATGGAGAAGGAGGTTCTCGGTTCCAAAAGCCCGGTTTTTGGCAGAAGGACGGGGCAGCTTCATATGAGATCCTTTGACTATAAGACGGCGACACAGTTTTTCGACGGGTTTTCCGATGAGGAGAAACTTATGCTTTACGGCGCTTTCGGAGGAACGGCGCTGTATCTTAGGCAGGTACAAAGGGAGCGGTCTTTTGCCGAAAATATCAGGGAGTTGTTCTTGAATGTGACAGCCTATCTCTACGAGGAGCCGCTGTTATTGCTTCGTCAGGAGGTGCAGGAGCCGGGCATTTACAGCGCGGTCATCGAGGCCATCGCGTCGGGCTGCTCCAGGAGCAATGAGATCGCCATGAAGACCGGGGAAGAGCAGGCCAAATGCCTGAAATATATCAATACGCTCTGTGAGTTGGATATTCTCTATAAAGAGACGCCTTTCGGAGAAAAGGATTCTTCCCGGAAGACTTTATATGGCATATCGGACTTCATGTTCCGCTTCTGGTATCGGTATGTGTTCAGCAACAGGACGCTTCTGGAGACGGGGGCGCAGGAGGCTGTGTGGCTGCGCCGGATAGAGCCGGATTACAGTCATTATATGGGGCTTGTGTTCGAAAGAGTCTGCCGGGATTATCTGCTTCGGATGAACAGCGGGGGCGGTCTGCCGCTTCTCTTCACGTCCATCGGCAGGTGGTGGGGAAATGATCCGGCGGAGCACAGGCAGGTGGAGATTGATCTGGTGGCACAGGACGGGAAGGATTATCTGTTCGCCGAGTGCAAGTGGCGCAGTGAGGCGCTGGATCTTACCGTTTTAAAGGAGCTTCGCAGGCGGGCGGATCTGTTTTGCCGGGAGCGGGGAAGATCCTACTATTATCTCTTTTCCAGAGCAGGCTTTACGAAAGCGGTGCTTGAGGAGGCCGGGAGAGATGAGCGGGTAGTACTGGTGAGCCTGCGGGAACTTTTTGCAGGAGTGAAAGCAAAAGTTTAGAGTCGCTGACTATAAGATAATTCTTAAGAAGAGAGAATGCAGATGCAGAAAGGGTGAAGAGTATGTTGAGCATTATTTTTAACAGGGGCTCGAAGGATATCGAGGATGCAAATTATGTGTTTAGCCCGGACACTTATTTTAAGTATAACTTCGAAGAAGAATGGTTTGAGGATGAGCTGGTGAAAGAGATGGTGCAGGACGTGGACGGTTCAGCGGTCATATCGGCTCATGCGATCGACAGCCCGGTGCTTGGTCTGATCGCGCCGGAAAGACTTTCGGGCGGCGTAAAGGCGCTTATCATCATGTATAAGGAGCCGGAGCTGATCGTGAATGCTTCCGCCTGCGGAGATAATTGTGCGAAGTGGATATTGGAGATAGGGAAAAGGCAGGATCTTACGATAAGGCTCGGGTATGAAATGGAATTTGCAGAGCCTTTTGATATCTATGTCAAAAACAGTGGCAACCGGATCAGCACATATGTAGATTTTCTAAGAGAATTTCAGGAGGTGGAGATTTTTGAAGGGTAGTATAAAAGTAATGGTTTCCACCAAAAAACTTCGTTATGAATTGAATCTGCGCAGAAATATAACGATCATTCAGGGAGACAGCGCCAGTGGAAAGACGACATTGATACAGATTATCAGTGATTATCTGTCAGGACGGTCCGGTCCGGGGATCGAGGTTGTATGCGATAAAAAATGTGCCGTCCTGACAGGGGATATGGAGAGCGTAGAGGCACGCATGAAGCTGTTGAAGGACACGGTTGTATTTGTGGACGAGCAGGAGAGATTTTTGTATACGAAGGGTTTCGCGGCGGCAGTGTCAGCTTCGGACTGCTATTTTGTCTTCGTTACAAGAGATGCGCTGAATATGCTGCCATACAGTGTCAATGAGATTTATTATCTGAAAAACAGTGGATATTATCAGCATACCAGACAGGTATATAATTCCATGCATCAGGTTTATCCGGAAGCGGACAGGTCAGAGGCAATAAAGCCTTCGATTGTTGTCACAGAGGATTCGAATGCCGGCTATGAGATGTATGAAGCGGCAGAGTGACCGAAGAAACACAGACAGAATCACCCCTGCCGGCAGGCAGAGGTGATTTTGGAAATGAAGATTCATACGGACTATCTGAAGTAACGTATAAACAGCCAGAAGAGATACGGTCCCACCATGGCGAGTACAAAGAAAGCCCAGAAGAAGCTCTGGCGGCTGATCGCCATGACGATGAACAGTACCAGCAGGAAAAACCAGGGGCCATGGAAGAAGCTGTACAGCCGTTTGCGGGCGGGTGGGATATGTTCCAGCCCTGTTTCCAGTTCTTCCGGATTCGTCAGGGAACAGTGTATTGTTGCACCGAAACGGTCGAAGATGCGTTCCGCCTTATATTCCAGGTTGTCAATTCTGAAAAGAGGATACATGCCTTCTTTTATGATAGTAAGATTCAACTGGTTTTCTTCGGCGTATTGCAGGAGCGCTTCCTTAAATTCATCTGCATTCATTACCATGGTATCCGGTTTAAAAGAAAAACCTTTTAAACGTTCTGCAGCAGAAAATTTCTGATAATCTTTAATGATCGACATAAACTTCCCTCCATTTTTCTCAATCTCATCCATTTTGCGTAGTGTCTCGTCTATGTCCAGCAGGGCCAGCTGTGGACTGAGCGCCGTGTGAGGCAGCGGGGCTGTCTGTGAGGCAGCGTCCTGTGCAGCAGTCTGAGTGGTATTGCTTTGCATGGAGTCTGGTCCCGTGTCGGACAGTGTGTCCGTCTGCACTTTGCGGTGCCGGAGTGTTGGCGGTGCCGCCTGGGACTTTGCCTTTTGCAGCAGATTATTACAGACATCAATGCAGGCGCTCAGTTCCTGCTGCTTCTCCTGCAGCGTTTTGAGATGCTGTGAGAGGGCTTCCGACAGCAGCTCTTCGTCCTGCAGGATCTTACGGATATCCTCCAGAGGCAGGTCCAGCTTCCGCAGCAGCTTGACAGCTTTCAGACGAGTAAGGTCTTCCTTTGTATACTCACGATAATTATTCTCGGAATTTCTTGCGGGGTGCAGCAGTCCCTTCTTTTCATAGAAACGGATGTTCTGCTTGGTGATTCCCGTAAGGCGTTCCAGCTCATTAATATTCATGGATATGACCTCCTTTCGTAAGCCCAATATAAGGGATATAGTTGGTATAAGGTCAAGAAAATATGAGAAGTTTTTAAAAAA
>ERZ808051.2102-NODE-2102-length-10839-cov-6.838692_pt1 | contig 10839 bp, 17 predicted proteins | sample MGYA00380199_ERZ808051 | MGnify/ENA primary metagenome ERZ808051 (study PRJEB31490, sample SAMN06133391) | mouse gut metagenome | isolation source: J11 | host: mice | place: China: Chengdu | collected 2015-05 ...
GCCCAGATAGCTCAGTTGGTAGAGCAGAGGACTGAAAATCCTCGTGTCACTGGTTCGATTCCGGTTCTGGGCATTTTGCTGACATATGGGGAGTTCGCAGAGCGTGCTGCCCGTTGTTTTATGAAATAATTATGGGCCACTAGCTCAGGTGGTAGAGCACTTGACTTTTAATCAAGTTGTCTGGGGTTCGAATCCCCAGTGGCTCACTTTAGTAAATAACCCGAAAAGTCAGATTTTAAGCGGCTTTTCGGGTATTTTAGTTAGTGTCTGTAATGATGTGAAACAGCCGTTTTTGTTATAGCAAAATTATAGCAGAGGGCAATTTTTTTGATTTATTATAGCAAAATTATAGCAGGTTTTATTAATAATAAAGTATTTTTTTCGACATTATTTTGACAAATTTTTTATAATGTTGTAATATGATTATGAACAATAATTATACATAAGAAGGATACAATATGGCTTTTGAAATTATTGATAAAAACGAAGAAGAACATAGGATTAAAGAGTTTAAATCCTTGTATTATGAATTGAATGCGAAACCAGATTCAACAACAAAAATTTATAATGATAAAGTTATCGTACAAAAAGATGATATAGAAAGACTATATAATTTAATAATGGAAAAAATGGCGCTTCATGTTAAAGAGGGTGAAACGGGAATTTCCAATGTTGTAGTTTCTACGAGCAAACATAAGTCATACAACTTTAATGATTTTAAAATATTTGATATGCATGGTTGGGATATAGCCGAATACATTAATAATATAACGATATCTTGGGATTTTTTTGTAAATGTCGATGGGTACGCAAGACCACAAAGACATAAGTTAACAGTGAAAATTTCATGTGGACTTGAACCAGAGGAAATTTTAAGCCTCTTGTTTTCAGGAAGAATCGAAGATATTCAGGAAATTCAAGAACAGGAGGCAACAATAATTGCGCAAATGGATTTTATCGAGAATAGACTTGGACAAGAATTTATTAATATCGTTGGTGAATGGGTAGACACTCTGACAAGAGCTTATGCACAAACAAGCCACGTGGTCTTATTTTTGAAAAAATATAGAAAATTAGTAGGATATTACTTTAATTACGTTTTATTTGCGATTTTAAGCGTGACTGCATTATTTGGTTTTAATTATATTCTTACTAGTATCAATGTTTCAGAGATTAATCAAATTAGCATAAATCATTTGCAAATTTTAGTAAATTATGCAGTTATATCTATTCTTATATGTTGGTTCACTTTGAAAAGAGGAGAAATGATTGCAAATAAAATTTTTAGATATTTAAGTGAGTATGGGGATACTTTTGTATTTAGAATAACAAGGGGAGATGAAAATCAATATAATAAAATTACTGCACAGGATAAAAAAAATGCCGTAAAAATAGCTTTAAATTTGATTTTTTCATTGTTTTTAAATATTGGATGTGGTATAATAGCATCGATTCTCTACAATATGATATAGAAGGGAAGGAGGATTTAATATGTTGAAAATGATTATTAGATTATTCAAGATATTACTTCAAACAGATGATGATGATATGGAGAGGAATTATAGTAAGTATTCGACGAAATATTGTAGTTATAAGATATAAAAATCTCTGGTGCGTTGCACCAGAGATTTTTTAACAATTGAAATATTAGAGTGATATAGCATTATCTAATTTCTCTTGTACGGATTCTTTCTTTTCATCCAAATGAGCGTATACCTCCATGATCATTTTTATATCCGAGTGCCCCATAAGTTCTACAGCCTTTTTCTGGCTAATCCCAGAATAATATAGCATAGTACAGTAGTTATGTCGGAAGATATGCGCTGTCAGTCCGGTTATCGGTTCAGCTCCGATCAGTTTTTCACGATCAGAGGTAACTGCATCATTCATTTTTCGGACAATACGTTCCCACATTTTGACATATTGCGTTTTAGAGAGCGTTTCCGTCGTTTTTCCGGGAAAGAGGTAAAAAGTATCGACAGTTTTTAAATAGTCCTTAAAAAAGGGCAGGGCGTGCGCAGGAATGGGTATGGAGCGGTTTCCGGCGTCGCTTTTGGCCCCTGTTTTAACAATGGGATTATTGACCTCAAAGACAACAGTTTTGTTGACTGTCAACATTCTTTGCCGTAAGTCAATATCGGCCTTTGTTATTGCGAGTGCCTCGCCGCGGCGCAGGCCGAAGTAATACAGGAGCATAATAAAGGCGCGTTCCGGTATTGTAAAATCTGCTTTTTTGATCGCCTCTTTTTCCAGATCAGTTAAGATGCGGCGTTCCGATTTATGCCGTTTAGGGACAGTCACTTTTTTCGCCACGTTGTCTATGAGCAGCTTATCATCAATGGCGCAGTTTAAAATTTGCACCATAGTCATTTTGATCTGCTCACATGTCCTGGGGTGCACCTGGTTATCATTGATTAATTTCTGAACGTCGGAACGGCATAGCTTATTTAAGGGGATATGTCCAAGTTCCGGTTTTATATGATGATTGACTATATTTTTATACATAGCCAGAGTATTTATGCTCACGGATGCCTTATAGGTATCAAGCCAACTACTTGCATAATCTTTAAGCAGGGAGTCGGATTGTTTGGCCGTCTGGCCGGTTTTGATCTTTATTTTAGCTTCGACGATTTTGTCCCGGAGTTCTTTTTCGGTTTTGGCGGACAGAAAAATATTATTCGGCTTGCCGTCTGGTCTATATCCGAGCATGATCGTGGTGGCATAACGTCCATCGGCTCTTTTCTTGTATCTCTTCATAAAGTCATCCTTTCTATTGGCTCCTGCAGTGTAAAAAAGTGTATAAAAAATACAGCCTGCGAACTTCTGGTATTTCTGGTAAGTTGCTTGCAAACTGCACTTGAAGATGATACAATATGAGTGTCTAACATTTGTATATCTTCAAGATATGCTAAAGCCGTTCCTGTTGGTAGCAGGGGCGGTTTTAATTTTATTTATAATGAAACAGATGTCACACCTTTAGATTGCGGCTTTATCTTTTCAAATAATCTTATAATATCCGTAACTTTAAATATGTCTTCGTCCGCACATATTATGATTTGTTTATCTGAATAGTCTATTACCAAGTAATTTGTAAATTTATCCCGCGTCTTTTCTTTTGGCCTACTTCCGATAACAGCACCAACAGGCCCCAAGGCAGCAGCACCAACAAGAGTTTTTGTAAAAGAGGATTTTTGATATTTTTCTTCTTCTTTTTCACTATAACTTGTAATATTACTGATTTTCTCTATATCAATGCGGTATTCCTTTTTCATTGTATATGCAAGAATCACGACACCAGTTTCAGATAATGTTAAGAGCACAGGTGCTTCAGGAATATCCAGTCCGGAAACATGATTTCCCCTTATTTGCTTACTTTTAATTTTCTTTTTCATAGCTATAACCTCCTATAACATATTTTTATCATAATACAAATTTGTATCTGCATTATCTATCATGCTTTTCAAAATCATCAATTCGTCCTTTGTCCAATCCTTGATTAGATTTTTCATTATTCCTAATTGCTCATCTGGTGGAAGGAGAGCAAATTTGTTTAAAATACAGTCTTCGCTTTTCACCTCTACACCAACCCTCGTTAAGATTATATATGTAACGCATTTTACAACTTCCCTCTTAACTCTACGACCTTTCCAATGATTTTAACAGGTTTAGAAATAATCTCTTCATTCGAAAACATCATAGGATCGTATTTAGGATTTAGAGATGTTAAAGCAATTCCACCCGAATATTTAGTAAGGCGCTTACAGGTCGCATCATTTCCGTTTATTAATGCAATGACAATATCGCCTGTTTCTGCATCTTCCTGTTGACGAACAATAACAACATCACCCTCGTACATTCTTGGTTCCATAGAATCCCCATGTATTTGCAATCCAAAAAAGTCACCCGTCCGGGATAAGTCCTCTGAAATTTCTTCCGTATCAATAATATTTTCGACCGCCTCAATCGGTATTCCCGCAGCGACACGGCCGAGGACGTTAATAACGATACCATGCGTAGCAGATGAAATAGATAACGTCGGCCTATTGTCTATTAGATCGGATTTACCGATTTTAAAATAATCTGCAAGACGTTGAACTTTTCCCATCCTCGGAATGGCAATTCCTTGACACCAAGTGTTAAATGTTTGTGGGGATACCCCTATTACAGAAGCTATCTCCTTTTGCGTTTTTTGCGATGTTTCTATGTAATGGTTTAAGTTTTTTGAAAATATTCTTTTTTGTTCTTCATCTGTCATTTTTCCACCACCGTTCAAATATGATTGTATATGTATAATACAATATAATTTTATTTTTTTCAACAAAAAATCAAAAAAAAGTTGATTTCAGTATTGACATCAAATTAAATTTGATTTATGATAATGTCAGAAAGAGACGGAGGTGATACTTTTGGAAGCAATTCAAATTAGCTTAGCAGCGGCAAGGGTTAATGCCGGTTTAACACAAGAAGAAGCAGCAAAGGCATTAAAAGTAGGAAAACAGACTATAGTAAGTTGGGAAAAAGGAAGATCGGAACCCAAAATGTCCCAGAGCCGTGAACTTAGTAAATTATATAGAATGCCGCTTGATTTTATTTTTTTACCACAGAAATCAAATTAAATTTGATATAAAAAGAAAGGAGTGAAACAATGAAAATATTCGGAATAGATATGTCGGTTAAATATATCCAATATGAGCTAAATGGAAAACAATATTTAGTTCAGTTTAGAAGTAATTTAAGAAAGGGTATATATGATGTTTCTGTTTGGGATGATATTGGGGAAACAGATGCAAAAATAATATTCGCCTATCCGTCTCTAAGGAGAACGATTGGGGAATTAGTAAGAGTGAACATGCCTGTATGGATAAAATCTATAAGACTTCGGCAACACAATAATAAAGCGTCTTGATTTTAATAGAAATGTATCCATTATTAGCAAGATTTTCAACAGCCTGTTGTTCTTTCGCTTTATCAATTGTTTCGTCAGAATAATAATGAAATTGCTCGAATCTATCAGTGAGATTTTTATGGAACAAGATATCGAAGACGCTGATCCGGTTGACGTGGAGTTGTATAATACTTTTTCTGCCGTGCAGGCTTTAAGACTGTACATGCAAAAGGAAGCAATTCAGCAATTTCCGGTAAAAAGGCGGTTTTAACAATTGCAAACAGTCAATATATACATCTATACCACAATAAGAGGTCCGCAGAAACAGGACGGAGCCTATATATATGTTTTAGAGACCATGACCAGTAAAGGCCCGGCCACATGTTCCAAGGCAGGTACCATGAATAAAGTGACCAAAAACCAAGCCTGCCTTTTCGCATTGTCGGCTGCCATAAAGAGGATTTTCCGACAATGCGAACTGATCATCCATGTTGATTCCGTTTTTGTGGCGTCCTGTGCGGAAAAGTGGCTTGCGGATTGGAGAAAAAATGACTGGAAAAATGCAAAAGGGCAGCAGGTAGCAAATGCGGAAGCATGGAAAGAAATAGCGCTCTTACTGGACGAGCATACATATCAGTTTATCGTGGACAAAAGAAACTCATACAGCGATTGGATGAAGACGGAATCAGATAGAGCAAAAGAAAGGAGCGTGAAAAATGCAGTTTCCAAGAAAATCAATGAAAACAATGGAGCTTGTAAAGGAATGCGGATTTAAGCGCTCCTTTTTAATCCAGATCGCGCATATGGAAGGCCAGAAGTGTGCTACGAGGCTTCCGGGCGGGAGAGATATCTACTGGGACACGGACAAGCTCGGCAGGCAGTTAGAAAAGCTGTCTGTTAGATAGAAAAACAGACGGCCGTTAGCGGCGGCCGCCTGTCAAAATTGGTGCTACAACGTGTCAGATATATTGTAACGTTTCGTTTAATTTATTATACCAAATCTGACACAAAACCGCAATCCCAAACAAAGAAAAAACCCGCATAAATACAAGAAAAACCAGGCTTTTCCCGTCCTTGTAATAAATAGTAACAACTGGAAGAAACCTTACGTCGGGATCAGATAAAGGAGTGCGTCAGATTGAACAGAAAGAGTAAAAAAGTAAAGCCATACATCCCATACGATTATGAGGCCGCGCATAAAAAATCATTAGATGATCTGCATGAGTGGTTTGCGGATCAGATGTTGGCATCCTCGCAGGGATACCGGAGCCATAAAGTCATATACGCTTTAAAAGAGATAACGGCGGGCAGTCAGTTTGAGGTAGAGATATACCCGCAGTTTAACCGGATGAGTGACATCCCGGAAGAGGGCCGCCGGATCGTAAAGGATAATGACAGGGCACAGCGCAACCTTAACGATAAAAACGCGAGAAAGTACTTGGAGCGCCTGATCAATGAAAACTTTGGAAGCGGCGATTTATGGGTAACACTCACATATGACGACGGGCACCTTCCTGCAGACGGCGATTTTGACGCGGCCTTAAAAGACGTTACAAACTTTATAAAGCGCATCAACTACCGCCGCAGGAAAAAGGGCCTGCCAAACGCTAAGTATATATACGTGACTGCATATAATCCATACGAAGATATCCGCTGGCATCATCATATCATCATGGACGGCGCTCTGGACATGGATACGGTAGAAGAGTGTTGGGGGCAGTCAAGCCGTAACGAGATCAGACGGGCGCAGGAAGACGCGGACGGCCTCTCCGGCCTGGCAAATTACATCATCAAACAAAAAGACCGCCTGAAATCGGAAAAACGGTGGCGCAGTTCCCGGGGACTTAAAAAGCCGGACGTAAAAGTCGTGCATAACAAGCAGCCGCAGAAAGGCCGCGGGAATTATAAACCCATAGCATCCTACATAGACGGCATGATAAAAGACCAGGACACGATCCGGACAAACCTCTCTAAATGGTATCCGGATATGGAGTTTTCGGCGGCAGAGGTATACTACAACGATTTTAACCGCATGTTTTATATCCATGCCAAAATGCGGAAAAAGAGGAGAGGAGGCGGCAGAGATGGGACAAAAAAAGGCAGAACGGTATAACCGCATAGGTATAGCGATCTCCCTCATGCTTATCCTGGCCATGAGCGTACATACAGCATATGCCGCAGTCAGGGGATCGTGGCTGGAACCCGGCGGGAGATATCTGGCACCGTCAGAACCGGCCGTAAAGATACATACAGTCAGGGCAGCAGGCACATGGCCGCAGGATATCCGGATACAGGCGGCAGAGGGTGAGTTTGAGGACTGGATAAGGCCGCAGATCGAGGGGATGATCGCGGTATACGGCAGGGAGAGTATCACATACATATCCATGGCAGATTTTGACCTTATGGCCAGGACAGTCTACGCAGAGGCAAAGACAGAGGAGTATGCCGGACAGGTGGCCGTGGCGGAGGTGATACTTAACCGTGCAGAGTCGGATAACTTTCCGGATACGATAGAGGCCGTCATCAGTAAAGACGGAGCGTTTACCTCATGGGAGAGCGGAGCGGTCAGGGCGGCCCCGTTGGATGATGAGTGCATGGAGGCGGTACAGGATGCTCTCAACGAGCGGATATTCCCCGGGACGGTCGTGTATTTCCGGGAGGGACGCTATCACACATTCGGGGAGCCGTATGCAACGATTGGGAACCATTACTTTAGCATGGAGGATTAAAAAAATGAAAGTATCTCAAGAAATTGCCGCCAAAGTAGAGCAGTATCAAAAATTAAAGGCAGAGACAGACAAAATTTATCGGGGATTAAAAAAGTATTTTGAAGAAGAACAAGGACTTGAAGGTTTTTACGATCCGTTTATCACAGACAAGCCGCAGGGTAAGAAACAATTTAACGGCGAATTTTGCGATCAGATCACTCTCGGAGAGGACTGGTATAAGGGCGTGTATTATTACCCGATAGAAAACTCTGATAATTTTGTAGGATGCCGTTACGAAATTTAGAAAAATAGAGGGGTGAAAAACAATGAATATGAAATACGCAGCACGGAGCGAAGACACCGAACAGATCACCGTCATGCAGTGGGCACAGTATAACGAAAGCCGCTACCCGGAATTAAAATGGCTGCACCATTGCCCGAACGGCGGCAGCAGGAACCGTCTGGAGGCAGTCAAATTAAAACAGATGGGCGTAAAGGCAGGCGTAGCCGATATATGCCTCCCGTATCCGCGGGGGATCTACTGCGGGTTGTACATCGAAATGAAATACGGCACCAACAAACAGCAGGAGACGCAGAAAGAGTTTTTAAAAGACATGGCCGCCGCAGGGCATTTTGTAGTCACATGTTACTCGGCACAGCTGGCCATTGACGTCATAACGCAGTATTTAAACCTGCCGGACATGGCGCAGGAAAAAGAGTATAAAAAAACATGTGAGGCAGCAGGCACAGAATGCGACATTTTCCTGCGGCGCATGAGAATCCCGAATAACAGCATTTTAAAAGAGGGAAAAACCGGAAAAGGCGGTGCGTAATGCTATACACGCAGAGACAGATAGAGGCATGTCTAAAAGAAGCATACAGTTTTGAAAACCGGGCGGGGTGGGAAAAAGAAGACTTACCTGTAGAGGAGATAGGGAGCGTAATGGACGGCGACCAGGTACGCATCATATATGTTGATTCCGAGGGAAATTACTGGTACAAAACATTTTTTATAACAGACCACGGCCTGATCACGGAATATGAAAAAATATTCGGACGCCCAAGAAAAAATCATTTAAGAAAAGGATAAGCGCATGAAAAATATCATCAGGGCAGCAGGCATTATTGCACTGGCCATTATGACCGGATTTATCTACATACTGTACGGCACCGGAAAAGAAATGAGCGCGTTCCGGTGCGGATGCCATAAATAAATAAGTAAAAAGGGAGAGGATTGAAATGGAAGTAATAGCGGTAATGTCACCAAAAGGCGGGATCGGGAAAACAACTACATCCGACGCCATAGCCTACATGTTAGGAGAGGAGCATAAAAAGAGGGTGCTCATAGTAGACGGGGATCCCCAGGGAGATACCTCAAAGACCTTCCGACGCTACGAGCCGGAAGGGATCGGCATGAGTGAGCTGCTTGGCCGTCACAGCGGGACGAAGAAAACCTGCCGGACAAGCACATACATACAGCCGACGGAATACCCGCATATCGATATCATCACGGCCAACGGTTATCTTATGAAAACAGACATGGACCTCATGGTCAGACAGGATGATAAACAGATCACCTTATTCCGGTGCGCTTTGTCAGAGGTAAGAGACGCATCATGGTAGTTATTAATATCCTGATCGCATCAGATTTAATCATAGCGCCGGTAAAGGTAGGCGGATATGAAAAATTGCAATGATGCCGGTACCGGCCTTTGCTAAAAATTGTATCGTATCGCAGGACTATAGACAGGTAACGGCAGAATTATTAAAAGAGTGGGAATAAAAAACAACGGAGGGGGAGGAAGAAATGGCTACAGGCTACAGTGTCACGGACGCATTAAACGCAAATAGTAAGATGATAATGGAGGAGCAGACTCCGAGGGCGAGATTCCGGACAAAAGATATATCGATCTTTAAAATGTACCGCAATAACCTTAACTTTTACAGCATAGAGGATATCGAGGAGTTGGCCGGGGACATCCTTATGTGCGGACTCAAACAAAACCTTGAGCTGACACATGCACCATGCGAGGCAGGGGAATACCGGATCACAGCCGGGGAAAGACGGTGGGAGGCATTAAAGCTGCTCGTATCAAAAGGCTACCGCGAGTTTGAGATAGCCACCTGTAAGATAACATCGCCGCAGGATACCGATGAGGAGCAGGTGGAGATCATCATAGCAAACGCGTACCGGGTTAAGACTACGTCGGATATGATCGAGGAGGAGAGACGGTTAAAAGCGTCCCTCGAAAACATCAAGGCCGCCGGCAAGACCATAAAAGGATATGACTTGCAGACGGGCCGCCTGCGGGATGTGATAGCGCAGATGTTAAGCGTATCAAAGACCAAAATAGCGCAGATCGAGAGCATTAATAACAACCTGATCCCGGAATTTAAGGAGGAGTTGGAAAAAGAGCGTCTTACGTTTTCCGCGGCCTACGAGTTGAGCGGGATGCCGGAAAAAGAACAGAAAGAGGCATACGATCAATACACCGATTCCGGCGAGTTATCCTATAAGGATATCAAAATCATGAAAGAGTCGCCGGAAGAGGAAACGGAAGAGACACCCGAAGAACCGGAAACAGCGGAAAATACCAATGTGTCAGAATCTGACACAAGTGAGTCCGACGCCGATCAGAGCGAAGCGTCAGAGGAATCAGGCTCCGCGCATGAAGATAGTCAGGAAACAGATCAGGATGAAGACTGCCGTGAATCATCTTATGAGAAAAAGACCACGCCCAAAACGGAAGAGGAGCGGTACGCCAAAGAGCAGAGAAAAATCGACCGTGAAACCGCAGAAAGATTAAAAGATCAGGAGTACGAGGAGCGGATGCAGACTCTTCCGTCAGAAAGCGGACCGAAGACGCACCGGATCACGGTCGGAAAAACATTTTTTGAAGAAGTAGAAAGCGGAAAACGATCTTTTGAACTTGGCAAAAAGGAAAAGGGATACAGAAACGGAGATATCCTTGAATATGTAGAGGGTGCAAACGGCAGGGAGACCGGCAGAAAAACCTTGGCACAGATAACATATATCATTGATGATGCTGCAGGAATCGAAGAAGAGTACTGCGTCATGGCCATATCGTTAATAAATGAGAATAAGGATGCCGGAAGAAAAAATATATCCATACAAAAAGCGTCTGATGCCATACAGCCGCCGCTTCCCGCATTTAAAAACAACAATGAGCGTAAGGCATGGATTGAGGATGTCGAAGCGTGGGGCCTCTGGTACGAGGATACCAA